>OATT01001080.1_pt1 | contig 17179 bp, 8 predicted proteins | sample 1476071 | NCBI WGS metagenome assembly OATT01 (sample SAMEA2579989, study PRJEB22360) | human gut metagenome | biome: human gut; feature: human-associated habitat; material: faeces | place: Denmark | collected 2008/2010 | reverse complement strand
CTTCAATCCGGGCGTTTTTAGCTCTTGGACCGGCAGGCCCAGCCAGTCTGTCAGGCTGCGGTTCTCTGACCGGCGGCAAGCGTATCATCCGCATTTCCCATGCCCAGTCAGAGACGCACCCGGAACATCTGGGGCTTCTGGCATTTAAGGAATATGTGGAAGAGAAGCTGGGGGACAAATACGAGGTTCAGATATTTCCAAATGAGCTTCTGGGATCGGCACAGAAGGCTATTGAGCTGACCCAGACTGGGGCCATTGACTTTGTAGTGGCAGGTACGGCAAACTTAGAGACCTTTGCTGATGTATATGAGATTTTCAGTATGCCCTACCTCTTTGATTCCGAGGAGGTATATAAATCTGTAATGCAGGATACAGACTATATGGAAAAGGTATACGAGTCTACAGACGAAGCGGGTTTCCGTGTGGTGACCTGGTATAATGCAGGCACCCGTAATTTCTATGGAAAGACTCCTATTAAGACGCCTGAGGATTTAAAGGGAAAGAAGATCCGTGTACAGCAGAGTCCGGCCAGCGTAGAGATGGTAAAGGCCTTTGGCGCAGCGGCAGCTCCCATGGGCTTTGGCGAGGTGTATACAGCCATCCAGCAGGGCGTGATCGACGGCGCGGAGAACAATGAGCTGGCCCTTACTAACAATAAGCACGGCGAGGTTGCAAAATATTATTCCTACAACAAGCACCAGATGGTGCCGGATATGCTGGTAGCCAACCTGAAATTCTTAAACAGCTTAAGTCCTGAAGATTATCAGATATTTAAGGAAGCGGCGGCTCTGTCCACAGAGGTAGAGATGGTAGAGTGGGACAAGAGCATTGAAGAAGCCAAGAAGATTGCGGCAGAAGAGATGGGTGTGGAATTTATCAACGTGGATGTAGAGGCATTTAAGGAAAAGGTGCTCCCTCTTCACGAGACCATGCTTCAGGAAAATGACAAGATCCGTGATCTTTACGACCATATTCAGGCAGCCAACGAACAGGCGAAAGGAGGACAGTAGGATGGAGACCATGCACAAAGTAAAAGCCGGCCTCATGCGGGTACTGGGTATTATAATCATCGCCCTGTTTGTCTTTATGACCCTGATCGGCAGCTATCAGATCGTAACCCGTTATTTCTTTAACCGTCCAAGCACGGTGTCTGAGGAACTGCTGACCTACTCCTTTACATGGATGGCGCTTCTGGCATCAGCCTATGTTTTCGGCAAAAGAGACCACATGAGAATGGGCTTTCTGGCAGATAAGCTTACGGGAACTCCCAGAAAATATCTGGAGATTGCCATTGATCTTTTAACCTTCCTTCTTGCGGCAGTGGTAATGGTATATGGCGGCGCGTCTATCACAAAGCTTACCATGATACAGAAAACCGCATCCTTACAGGTTCCCATGGCATATATCTATGTCATCGTGCCTGTAACCGGCGTGCTGATCATGCTGTTCAGCATTATGAATGCCATTGACGTGGCTCATATGGACTTTAAGGAGAAGGGGGATGTTAGATTATGACAATCGCAGTTGCCTGCGGGCTGATTATTTTGGTGCTCCTTGTGATCATGCTTCTTGCCGGTGTACCCATCGCTGTGGCTCTGGCTGTTTCATCCATCGGAGCAATCCTTCCGGTTCTTGATACAGGCGCGTCTGTACTGACCGGTGCACAGCGCATTTTTTCCGGTATTTCTGTGTTCAGCCTTCTTGCCATCCCGTTTTTTATTCTGGCAGGAAACCTGATGAATAAGGGCGGTATTGCCATCCGTCTGATTAACTTTGCAAAATTATTCACAGGCAATATTCCCGGAGCGCTGGCGCACACCAATGCGGTGGCGAATATGCTGTTCGGCGCCATCTCTGGTTCCGGTACGGCCGCTGCGTCTGCCATGGGTTCCATTATCGGTCCCATTGAGGAGGAAGAGGGATACGACAGGGATTTCTCTGCCGCAGCGAACATCGCTACCGCTCCTACAGGGCTTCTGATCCCTCCAAGCAACGTTATGATTACATACTCCCTGGTCAGCGGCGGAACCTCCGTGGCCGCCCTGTTTATGGCGGGCTACATTCCCGGAATCCTCTGGGGGCTGGCGTGTATGGTGGTGATTTACTTCTTTGCAAAGAAGAAGGGCTACCGCAGCACAAAGAAATTTACTGCCAGCGAGAAACTTAAGGTATTTTTACAGGCCATTCCCTGTCTGTTCATGATTGTTGTGGTAATCGGAGGCATTATTTCCGGTATCTTTACCGCTACGGAGGGAAGCGTAGTAGCTGTTGTGTACAGCCTGGTGCTGTCCGTGTTTTTTTACAAGTCCATCAAGCCCTCTGAACTGCCGAAGATTTTCCTTGACAGCGCGGAGATGACGGGTATCATCATTTTCCTCATCGGTGTGTCCAGCATCATGAGCTGGGTAATGGCATTTACGGGAATCCCAACGGCCGTATCTGAGGCAATGCTGGGAATCAGCGACAACCGGTATGTGATCCTTTTCATCATCAATATCCTTCTCCTGATTGTGGGAACCTTTATGGATATGACGCCTGCCTGCCTGATCTTCACCCCTATTTTTCTGCCCATCTGCCAGACATTGGGGATGAACACCATTCATTTCGGTATTATGATGATCTTCAATCTGTGTATCGGAACTATCACGCCTCCAGTGGGAACCACCCTGTTTGTAGGAGTAAAGGTAGGACAGACCAAGATTGAGCAGGTAATAAAGCCGCTGCTGGCTTATTTTGCAGCGATCTTTGTGGTGCTGATGCTGGTATCCTACGTTCCCGCGCTGTCTATGTGGCTGCCGGGCCTGCTGGGATACGTATAAATAAAAGCCCATCCGATCTGTCAAAACTGCGTCTTGCCGTATATGCGGCAGGGCGCTTTTGCACATATTTGCCTATTGAAGACGGGGGTGGTTTCTGTTATAGTACAAGAGAAAAACACAAGAAAACACAAGGAGAATGACAATGGCAGAGATACTTATGAAGGCGGCGGCCTTTGTGGCGATCATTTTGATGGGATACTTGCTGAGAAAAAAAGGATTTTTTAAAGAGGAAGATTTTCATGTCCTCTCAAAGATCGTTTTAAAGATCACCCTTCCAGCAGCCATTGTAGCCAACTTTTCCGGAGCCCAGGTGGAAGCGTCTCTGTTAATCCTTTCCCTTCTGGGGCTGGGCGGCGGCGTGATCATGATGGGAGGCGGCTGGCTTGCAGCTGGAAAAAACCGGGAGGAAAAGAGCTTTTTCATTCTCAACAGTTCCGGCTATAACATAGGAAACTTCACCATGCCCTTTGCTCAGAGTTTCCTCGGCCCTGCGGGCGTGATTACTACCAGTCTTTTTGATACGGGAAATTCCTTTATCTGTCTGGGCGGTGCTTACAGCGTAGCCCAAATGGTGAAAAATGGAGAGGGAAAGATCTCTCTTATACCGATTTTAAAGACGCTGATACAATCGGTTCCCTTTGATGCGTATGTGCTTATGACGGTTTTATCTCTGCTTCACCTGACACTTCCGGCTCCCGTGATCACCTTTTCCGGCGTCATCTCCGGGGCAAACGCTTTTATGGCCATGCTGATGATGGGAGTGGGCTTTAAAATCTCCGGTGATACCAGCCAGAAGGGGAAAATCGTAAAGATCCTTGCACTCCGCTACAGCATTTCTATTGCCATTGCCGCAGCCCTCTACTTTTTCATGCCGCTTCCTCTGGAATACCGGCAGGCCCTGGCAATCCTTCCCTTAAGCCCCATCGCCTCTGCTGCTCCTGCCTTCACTGCGGATATGAAAAGCGATTTCGGGCTGGCCAGCGCGGTGAATTCGATCTCCATCGTGATCAGTATCGTCCTGATCACCGCTGTTTTGCTGGTAGTTTTATAGGAGAAGTAAAATAAAAGGTTTGAAAATATCAGAAAAATGTGTATAACCAAAGGATAGAAGGACATACTAAAAATATCACAAAAGAGAAAAGTAATACTTATTTATCCTCCCCTTTTTTAACCGGTTTCGGCGCGCATAAGGCGTTCCGGGGCCGGTTTTTTATGCGGATATGCTCCATACAATTACGCATACATCCCCCTCCTTGACATTTTTGACTGCTTGGTTTACTATAGTCTGCGTAAAACGGTTACAAAAGTAGATTACTATCATTACATAGACGGGAGAATACCTATGAAATTTTACCTGGCCCCCATGGAGGGGATTACGGGATATGTATACAGAAATGCCTATCATGCGCACTTTGCGCCCATGGACAAATATTTCACTCCATTTCTGGCACCTAAAAACAATGGGGGAGGATTCAGCCATCGGGAGAAGAATGACATTTTGCCGGAACATAATCAGGGCATGGAGACAGTGCCGCAGATTTTGACAAACAGCAGCCAGGACTTCCTCAGGGCCGCAGAAGATTTAAAAGAATACGGTTATCGGGAAGTAAACCTGAATCTTGGCTGCCCCTTTGCCACTGTAACCGCGAAGGGAAAAGGAGCGGGGTTTTTACGGGAGCCGGAGCGTCTGGAAACGTTCCTGGATCAGGTTTGTGAGGGAATGGCATCTTTGGGAATGGAATTTTCTGTTAAAACAAGGCTTGGGGCAGAGGATCCGCTGGAATTTGATCGCCTTTTGGAGATATATAACCATTTCCCGCTGAAAGAACTCATCATTCATCCGAGAGTCTTAAAAGACTTTTATAAATATCATCCCAAAATGGAAAATTTTGCAAAAGCATTACAGGACAGCCATGCTCCGGTGTGCTATAATGGAGATATCTTTGATTCGGAAACCTATAACCGTCTTACAGACGATTATCAGGATCTGCAAGCGGTTATGTTCGGCAGGGGGATTCTGATGGATCCGTTCCTGATAGAGAAGGTTTCCGGCCGTCCGGCTCCCGGACAGGAGAGGACGCCCAAAAAGCGTCTGGAAGCATTTCACAGCCAGCTGCTGGAAGGGTATATTGAAATCATGTCCGGGGAAAGAAACGTGCTGTTTAAGATGAAAGAGATGTGGGCTCACCTGATTCGTTTTGATCCAGGCTGGGAGCCGTATATAAAGAAACTTCGCAAGGCCCAGCGCCTGAGCGAATACAGGATTATCACAGATCAGATGTTCAGGGAATAAAATGGAGGGAGCCGGCAGAAAAAGGGGGGGATCTGCCGGCTTAGGTATGAAAAAGTGTCTTCCTGTATGGTGAAAGGTTTCATCAACCTTACGAGTATTACTATACAGGATAAATGTGGACAAAGTTTGTTCATACGCTAAATAAATCATAAAATTCTTAAAAGGAAAATGAAGAGAATCTTAAGGAGTCTTTATTATGTTCGATAACCTGACAAAAAGCGACATCAAAAAGATGGAAGAGGAGATCGAGTACCGCAAGCTGGTGGTACGAAGGGAGGCCTTAGAGGCTGTAAAAGAAGCCAGGGCCCAGGGGGACTTAAGTGAAAATTTTGAATACAAGGCTGCCAAGCAGGATAAAAACCGCAACGAAAGCCGCATCCGCTATCTGGAGAAGATGATAAAGACAGCCAGGATTATTTCTGATAAATCAGAACCGGATGAGGTAGGGCTGGGCGACCGGGTAGAGCTTTATATCCCTGATGATGATGAGACAGAGACCTATAAGCTGGTGACTACCGTCAGGGGAAATTCCTTAAAGGGGCTTATCAGCATCGATTCCCCTCTGGGAAAGGCCATCCGCGGCCGGAAGGTAGGAGATACGGTTTACATCAAGGTAAATGATTCCTATGGTTATGAAGCACAGATTCGCGGAATTGATAAAACAGCCGAGGATGAGGAAGATACGCTGAGAAGCTATTGACCGAATTCTAAATCTGGTATGGTAATGGTATGGGGGAAGGTAACATGGGTAAGAGACAAAGGGTGCTTAAAGTGTATATGATGGGAACTGCATTTGCAGAATGTGACGGCCGGCCGCTGCCGATTGGCGCCGCTTTGTCAGGGAAGGTACTTCAGCTGTTTCTGATTTTGCTGTATTATCATGACAGCGGTATCAAACGGGAAGAGCTTCTTCATATGCTTTACGGGAATGGGGAGTATGCCAGCCCTTCAGGCAGCCTGCGGGCCGCGGTGTTTCGTCTGAGAAAGCTTCTGGATGAATATCTATCTCCGGGAGAATACATTCGGACGGAGGGAGGGATTTATCGCTGGGATGATCGGGCGCTGAAGGCATATGTAGATGCCAGGGACTTTGAGGATACCGCTCTCTGCGCCATGGAGACGGAGGATGGGGAGCGGCTGTGCCGTGCCTGCAGTCTTTATTCTGGAGAATTTCTCTCACAGATGGCCGGGGAAAAATGGATCACTGTAGTCAGTGTCCGCTGTCAGGAACTGTATTTTAAATGTTTAAGGAAGGTCAGTCGCCTGCTGCAGGACAAGATGGAGTACACAGCGCTGCTGAAGCTCATCAATACGGCCTGTGAGCTTTATCCCTATGAAGAATGTCAGATTATGAAAATGGACTGTCTCATTTCCATGAAACGTTTTCGGGAAGCAATGCAGGTATATAAACGGGTGGTGAAACAATATTTTGAAGAACAGGGACTGCCGCCTTCCGAACGAATGCTGGAACGTTTTCGGCTTATGAGCAGCCAGATTCGCTATACAGCTGATATGTTAAAGGACGTACGGGACAGTTTGAGAGAACGGGAAGCGGCTCAGGGGCCTTATTACTGTGCCTACCCGTCTTTTATTGACTGTTACCGCCTTCTGGCCCGTATGTCCGAACGAATTGAGGTGGAAAATGTTTTAATCTGCGTATTTCTATTGGATTCTAGAGGAAAGTCTTTAGAAAACAGAGGGGACCTGCAAAAGGAGGCTGCCCGTGAATTGTGCGCTGCCATCGGCTCCACCCTGCGCAGAGGCGATATCTTTACCTGTTACAGCCCTGATCAGTATCTGATTCTTTTAAATGGCTCACCGAAGGAATACTGTCAGGCAATTTTCAGGCGGATTGAAAAGAATCTTCGCCGCTGGCCGGGTTTCCGAAAAGTTACTTTAAAATACGAAGTTCTTGGATAGGAAAACAGATTCCCGACAAGAAACCTTTCGTTATCTGCGGATTCTGGGGGAAGCGCCGTAGCGTCCCTCAAGGTATTGCTTGCCATAGGCTTCATCATTTCTTGGGATGAGGCCGTTTTCTTTTTTGTAGGAAGAAAGCGGGTAGAGCACGGCCTCCTTTCCTTCCGGCCGGCAGCAGAGGCAGATTTCATCTCTCCGCATGAGTCCCGGCGTGAGGATAGCGGTATTGTGAGCGGTAAAAAGCAGCTGCGCATTGTTAGGATTTTTCTCACGATCCTTATATAAAGAAATGAGGAAACGCAGCAGATGGGGGTGCAGAACCTGATCCAGATCATCTGCCAGAAGAAGTCCTCCGCAGTCCAGACTTTTAAGAATAGCCGGCAAAAGGCATAAAAGTTTTTTGATCCCTTCAGATTCCTCCTCATATGATACCACAAAGGGTGGATTTCCTGGTTGTCCGTGGGTGAAAAAGAGCGTCGGCTGGGGAGTGTCGGGTTCTTTTCTGTAAGAATAATCTCGAATATCCAGATCCATATCCTGAAGCAGACGGCAGAGCCGTCCTTTTTTTTCGTGTTCTTCCGGGAGAGAGGGGGTATTCCAGGACGCTTTTTGGGTAAAGAAACCCGCCTGGGAAAACCAGTCGGCAGCAGCCTGAATGCAGGGAGAGCCGGAACGGCTTGCCAAAAGGGGAAGAAGAGGGGAAGAAGAAGGAATTCCAGTCAGCATAAGCCCTTTTGCGGCTGTCCCCAGATGGATATCATTTCCGCTGCGCCCGAACAGTATGCCTGCGTCATCTGTGCCGGGCCGTCCGTAGAACATATGCTCCTCTTTTACAGCGCCTTTTAAAATTTCCAGCTGGTAGCGGAAGAGAAAGCCGCCGTTTCTGAAAAGTATATCAAAGGACATTGGCTTTGAAGAGCCATCAAGATCCAGTCGGCAGCTGCTGCGGGAACTGGACAGAATAAGAGAGTAGTCTCTGTCCATAAAGCGGCATAAGCCCCATAGTCCCTCTAAAATAGAAGATTTTCCGCAGCCGTTAGGCCCATAAAGAGCAATGACGGGAAGAAATACCTCCCGGTCTTCTGTGGCAGGAAGAAGAGTTGCTTTGTGTTCGTTGATTGGAGCGGGAAACAGATCCAGCAGGGTTTCATTTTTAAATAAACGGTAGTTTTGCAGAATAAACTGGTTCAGCATAAAGCCATGACCTCCCAATAATATAAGTGAGAAAAAAACTCACAGTTTGCGTTTGGTTCTATTGTAGCATGGTTTTATTGCAAATTCAATAAGCGAGAGAAAAGCTCATATATTTTCAGATAATAAATATAACAAAAATGTAATACTGTACTGCAAAAACAGGATATTTTTGGACAGAAAAAATATTCCGAATTATGAAAATTCTATGAATGACAGGAAGAAAATAACGCTTGCCATAACGCCTCATTTGATATGATAAGGATGAGCAGATTTCAAAAGGGGATGAAAAAAATTAAGCTATTTTTAATAAAACCTTAATTTGTAACCAGACAGTAATTGCCGAATGATACACTCTGCTTATACGGGCTAGGGAGGTCTGTGAAAAAAATAGAGAGGAGAAGAAGTATGGAAGGACGGAAAAGACAACGGGCATTTTCAGGAAAAAAACTGAACGCTCAGAAACGTTTCGTTGCTTTGCTGCTGGCGTTCGTGATGATTTTTACCAGTGTGGGAACAGATCTGAACGCAGCGTATGCAGCAGGGGGAAATCAGGTTGATTTTGAGATCTACGGCGCGGATCTGGTAGATGCCGTCAACGACGCCTTGGAAAATGGAAACCCGGTAAAAGCGGATGATCTGAACTTTACCAATGGCGCCATTGAAAAGTTTGATGCCCTGTTCTTTAGCGAAGGAAGGGTCTATGAGGTATTTCCCAATATCCAGGGCGGGGATATGGACGCGGAAGTAAGAACGTTTGTACGCCTGCCTGAGGATGCTGATGATATGTATATGGTCACAGGAGATGAGGAAGTTATTTTCCTATATGTAAATAATGGAGAAGACACTATCAGCTGTTCCACGAAAATCATCCGTACTGTAGACGGGGAAGAAAAGGTAAAGAGCACCAAACGAATCACCGTAAAGAGCTATGAAGATAAGTTCGGTGAAGAGGAGAGCAACATTATTTCCAGGCCGGAGGAAACTCCTGCTGAGACACTGGCTCCGGCAGAGTCCGGCAAAGCGGAAGAGACTAATGCGCCGGAGGAGACAGAGGAATCATCTGCACCGGAAGAAACCACAGTCCCAAAAGAGACTACAGGAACTGGAGAAACCGAGGTTGCAGAGACTGAGACCGAGAAAACAAACGAGACAGAGTTAGAAGAATCGGAAACTGAGGCAGAAACCACAGCGGCTGAGACCGACGCAGGACTGGAAGAAAGTGAAACTGAGAAAGGAACGTATGCCGAAGATGCAGCAGCAGTCATTTCTTCCATTTCCCGCTATCAGGTGCCAAGGGTAGCGGATAAGGAAAACACATTGGCTGTGGAAGAAACGGAAGTCAAGTCCGAGGAAGCAGAGACAGAAAACGAAGGTAAAACGGAGACAGAGTCTGAAACGGAAGCAACAGAAAAGGAAACAGCCGAGACAACGGTTCCAGAAGAATCCATCGAGGAGACAACGGCAGCCGAGACAGAGGAGACTTCCGAGGAGGCAACTGCAGAAACTTCAGGCAGTGAAGAGACCACAGAGGCTGAGACCGAGGAGACAACGGCAGAAGCGCCAGAGGAAACCACAGTACCTGAAACCGTCGTTCCTGAGACGGATGTACCTGAAACTACCGCTTCCGAAGAAACCAAACCGGCAGTTCCTGTTCTGCCGGCCACTCCTTCCAAGCCAGAAGAAGATAAGAAACCGGCAGCTACAGACAGCGACCTGGTTGGTATGGGATGGTGCAGTACGGCGAAGGCGTATACCAGAACCTTAAATGAATTGAGAGCTCTGGAAGATGTTCCGGGCTGCAAGGTGACCTACTCGATCAACCCTGAGCACAGTGCAAGGATCATAGACGGCCCACGGGGTGTGGAAGAGGGAGAGGCACTTGTATTCGGAGTAAAGAACCAGATTGGTTACAGCGTGGAAAGTGTGGCTGTAAATGGAGAAATCATTGAAGCCGACAGCACAGAAGAGAATGAAGATGGTTCCCGGACTGTATGGTATTCCGTGCTGGAAGCTGCAGGTGAGATGGATGTTGAGGTCAATATGACAGAAAACGGAAATCATCCTGCGGTTACACTGGATTCAATTGAGGTGGATGGTGTAACGATTCAGATCAGTGCAGAGGAAGGCGTACTTCCAGAAGGTGTAACTGCAAGTGCATCCAGGGCAAATGAAGATGTAGAGGCAGCTGTTGCAGACAGAATGGCAGGAGAAGGGAAAGAAATATCCTCTGTTATGGCATTTGATATCAACCTTTGGCTGGGGGATCAGCTGCTGGATTCTGAAATCTGGGGCGGCAGCAAAAAGGTAACTGTTACATTCTCAGGCCAGTCTGTTGAAGAAAAGGCAGCGTCAGCAGATACGGTACAAACGGTATATGTAGAAACGGTATATGATGACGATAGGGCTGCAAAAGAACTGGTTGCCAAAGAAGAGATTGAAGTAACCGCTGAAGATGTAACGGCTGTTATTCCGGTCAGTGAAGAAATGGATACTGCCAGTGATAATGGTATTACTACAGTTTCTTTTGAGGCAGAACACTTCTCAATTTATGCGCTGGTTGGAGGCAGTAAATGGCCATCATATAATAAAGGGAAAGATGTTACGTTTATCCCCTCAATCGAATATGCAGAAGTAGCCTATATCCATTTTAATGATGCGGATGAAGCAGCACAAAATTCATTAAAAAAGGTTGATGAAAGCTTTAAAATAGAGGACTTTTCAACTAGACGTGAATCAGGATACATTGTATTTTTTGCAAAGCCAGAGTCAGGATATCTTCTGACTGGACTGGGGGCATCTGGAAACGGTGATATCTACTCCCTGGATCTGGACAATTTTGGAAATATAGATCATTATCCAGGTTTGCAAAGTGCTATAGAAAAAGGCAAAGAAGCTGGATATATTGCTTGTTTTGGATTCTCCAGAACGGCAGGCCAGGGAACAGAGGCAGAGACATTAAAGTTTGAAGTATATGGCGTAAAACCTGGAATGGATGTACGGGTTTCCAGTGATAAAACTATAAATGTCAAACCAGGAGATGTTCTGAATATAACTGTAGACATTACTCCGAATACTCAGGTTAATGGAAAAGAACTTAACGTTGAAGATGTAAGTCTTACATCCTTAACTGTTGGAGGGAGGGAAGTAGATCCTGGAGAACTTCATAAGTATGGTTCGTTTTATCGTGCAACTGTTCCGTATAAAGTAACGGAAAAAGATTGTGAAGCAGGAAAAATTGATTTAAATGTCGATGCAGAGATTGCTTACAGCTACAGTCTGGCGATTACAGATTCTCAGGTCACTACATATGCAACCGTTAAGGATTCAGCACAGACACAGTGCGATATTGCAGACCAGGGAACAGTTTCCTATAGCTTCCGATATAAAAATGCAGACGATATTAAAGATACTGAATATCCAGAAGCAATCACGCAGGATAAAGCCCCTGAAGATTCAAACAAATACTATGAAGGTCAGGCGGTTAAGGTTAAGCCAATACCGGAAAATACAAAGATTGCAGATGAGGCAAACGGAGGTTTCTGGGAATTTGATGGATGGTACCTCAATGATTCCAAAGTGACAGAAGAGACAGTTAAAATGAATGCAGAGTCACTGATGTTCATTGGAACGTGGACTTTTAAAGAAATTATAAATGATAGAATAGAAGGCCCGTTTGTCGATATTGATAACAACAAACCGAATGAAAATCAGTATTATCAGGGTACAGCAAACGTAGAAGTTTATCTGGATGGAAATATAGCTCAGAAAGGCACCATCCATTTTGGATATGAGCAATATGACTGCATTGACATGAAAGTTACCTATAATAAAGGTAACTGCGTATTAAATGCAATTTATGCAGTCCAGGCTCATGGAAAAGATGGATGTAAGCCGATCAATAAGAACGTTATAGATAATGTTAAGTCTGGTACAACTGTGTATATTTATCTTTCTTCGGTTTATACGGTAAGTTACCAAATTAACGGAACCGCGTCTGTTTCTGCGCCTGAAGATAAAAATAACTACACGATTCCTGGAGTTGATCAACATGAAGGAGGATATTCTGAGTATAAAGAAGATCTTTCAGCTTATGAGCAGGATGTGGTCACAGTTCAGGCTTTACCAGTAGAAAAGGGTGTGACGTTTAGCAGCTGGAAGGACAGCAAAGACGAGACGCATACAGCAGGCAAGTGGGATCTGAAAGAGGCAGTTTCGACAGCAGATGAAAATCATGTCATTCGTCTGACCACAACTCCGACGGTAAACACCTATACGGTGAGATATGAAACCAATGGAGGAACTGCGGTAGAATCAAAAACAGTTGAATGGAATTCTGCAGACCTGAGCGGAAAAACGGACCGTACAGGATATGTGTTTGAGGGATGGTATACAGACTCAGAGTTAACTGACAAATACAAGGATACCCAAACATATGCAGAGATAGCAAAAGATGATACCGTTGAGGAAATCACATTATATGCCAAATGGAGTCCCGCAGATAACATCTATAAGGTAAGCTGGTTCTACCAGGATACAGAAACTGGAGAATTTGTTCAAAATGGCACCTCACAGGTACGAAAAGAAAAGACAGATCAGCCTGTTACGGTAACCGAAACGGATAAGACTCCAACGATGGATCCGGAGCATTATAGGTTGGATGAACAGCAGAGTGTTCTTGAAGGAAACGTGGCAGCAGATGGAAGTACAGAACTTAAGGTGTATTTTAACCTTGAGTACACGGTAAATTTCCGGGAAATGCAGAGCGGAACACTCTTAAAGGAGCAGAAAGTAGATTGGGGTAAAGATGCGCAGGCGCCGAAAGAGCCGACTAGACAAGGATATATTTTCGATGGCTGGAATAGAGACTTTAATCATATCACAGAAGATATTGAGGTTTGGGCAAAATGGAAAGCGGCTGAAAATGTATATCGTGTAAACTACTATTATCAAAACAGCAAAACTGGAGAATTTGTTTTCCGGTCCGAATCAGAATCCCGCAGTAAAGAGACGGGCAGTTTGGTAACGGTAACGGATGCTGATAAGACTCCGGATCTCAGTCTGGATAAACATTATGTATTGGATGAATCCCAAAAACGCGAGTGGAGCAAACAGGTTGCAGCGGATGGGAGTACTGTGCTTAAGGTCTATTTTAAATTACAGTATACAGTTCGGTTCTGGGAGTCACAAGATAATGAAAATCCGTGGGGAACGGATATTGTAGACTGGAATGGTACAGCTAAAGAACCAGAGCCTCCTACGAAACCGGGATATACATTTGACGGGTGGGATAAAAACCTGGATGGAATTAAAGAAGATACAGATGTATATGCCAAGTGGGAAGAAAATGCTGAAGTAGTGATTAGCTACAGGCCGGATCATGCAGATCACGGAATCACATCACCCGAGTCCGAAAGCGTAGGACCGGCAACTGGAATACCTGAAGGTTCTGCAGCAGCAGGTAAGGAAGGATGGGCTTTCAAATACTGGACGAATAACGGAGAAATTGTAAGCTGGGAAAAGAATCTCACAAGAGACATTATTGATATATACAGCAAGGAAAATGGACTGTATGAAACATCAGAATATGTGGCAGTATTTGGAGAGGACGAGAACGGTGACGGAATACCGGATGAGTATCAGACAACCGTAACCTACGCAGTAACCAACGGAACTTTTGAAAACGGACAGACCTGGTATGAGCAGGTGGTAACACTTGTGAATGAGGAAGGCAAGTGGGATGAGAATGGACGCTATAAGCTGACGCAGGACGATATCCCGACCGGAAACCCGGTATTAGGCTATATAGAACCGGGAAGATGGGAGAAGGAGAACCCAGAGGGAGTCGAGATATACAAGGAAGGAGCACATTTTAAACTGATCTATGCTGCAAGGGCAAAATTTGAAGCAAGAGTGGAATTCTACTTTGACGGAGAGATGGATGCAGATCTGACTCAAGTCAGTCAGGAAGAATACCAGAGCGCATTCGTGATCGCTCCGGAGAAGCAGGTAGAGTATAATGGGAAGACATATGTTCTTGAGGATGTGAGGAAAAACGGAGTAGTAATCGGAACGAATCCGGCAGACAACGTGGTAAAGGTCTATTACGAACTGGATGAGAACAGTGACAATATACCAGACAAATATCAGGTAATCGTTCGCTACGAGGCAGAAAATGGTACTGTAAGTATTACAGAACCGGTTTATGTAACGCTTTATAAGCACACATCTTCAAATAATGAAGATATGGAGTATGCAGAACCTGGAACTGAGGGTGCATATGGAACTCTGAGTCAAGACCAGATTGCTGATGCAGTGCCGTCTGATGGATATGATCCATCTACGGAACAGTGGAATGCCAATGGGGAAAAGGCCGAAAAGCCAACGATAGAAACACGTATTACAGAAGATATAACATATGTAGTTACATTCGGAAAAGGTTCATATGTGTATGATGTAGTAAAAAGATACCTGGATGCAGAAGGAAAAGAGGTAGATGCAGTATTTAAGAGCGGAACTGCGTTATATGGTCAGAACATTCTGGAGGCGTCAGGAGTAACCGTGCTGCAGGAAGAACTTTATGAGGGCGGCCTTTATGAGTTAGTGAAGGCAGAAGGGTCAGACCGTCTGGTCACCAACGATGTGAAAGCCAATCATGTAGAGATCATATACCAGCAGAACGCCTATGTATATGACGTAGTAAAGAGATATCTGGATGCGGAAGGAAAAGAGGTAGATGCAGTATTTAAGAGCGGAACTGCGTTATATGGTCAGAACATTCTGGAGGCGTCAGGAGTAACCGTGCTGCAGGAAGAACTTTATGAGGGCGGCCTTTATGAGTTAGTGAAGGCAGAAGGGTCAGACCGTCTGGTCACCAACGATGTGAAAGCCAATCATGTAGAGATCATATACCAGCAGAACGCCTATGTATATGACGTAGTAAAGAGATATCTGGATGCGGAAGGAAAAGAGGTAGATGCAGTATTTAAGAGCGGAACTGCGTTATATGGTCAGAACATTCTGGAGGCGTCAGGAGTAACCGTGCTGCAGGAAGAACTTTATGAGGGCGGCCTTTATGAGTTAGTGAAGGCAGAAGGGTCAGACCGTCTGGTCACCAACGATGTGAAAGCCAATCATGTAGAGATCATATACCAGCAGAACGCCTATGTATATGACGTAGTAAAGAGATATCTGGATGCGGAAGGAAAAGAGGTAGATGCAGTATTTAAGAGCGGAACTGCGTTATATGGTCAGAACATTCTGGAGGCGTCAGGAGTAACCGTGCTGCAGGAAGAACTTTATGAGGGCGGCCTTTATGAGTTAGTGAAGGCAGAAGGGTCAGACCGTCTGGTCACCAACGATGTGAAAGCCAACCATGTAGAGATCATATACCAGCAGAAGAATTATAACTATGAAGTAGTGAAACATTATGAAGGTTTAAATGAAACTGTGATTGAATCTACAAATGGGACGGCATTGTATGGAACAGGAATCCTGGAAGTATCAAATGTAACTGTTTTACAGCATGAGACATACAAAGATCATACATACGTTCTGGTAAAGGCAGATGGAGCCGATAAACTTGTTACCAACGATGAAGCCCAGAACCGTGTAGATATTTATTACACTTTAGATGAAATGGGCGGAACTGATCCTACGGATCCGATCAATCCTGATAAGCCAGACGGCCACCCAGACAAATATCAGACGATTTTCCGGTATGTAAGCGCGGATGAAACCATGGGAACTGTTAGTGTAACAGAGACAGAGGTTCATACATTTACAGATGAAAACGGAAATTACATTGATAAGTACCCGATCAGCCCTGACGGAGCAACTGCACAAGCCCTTGATGGATTTGCCTTTGATTATTGGGCAGATACCGAGGGGAGAGATTATACTGCAGATATGCAGAACCTGAAATCTCAGACATATTTACAGGATACCACATTTACCGCTTACTTCGCAGAAGATAAGATTGGTGAGACAGACCCTGAGAATCCGGATCCAAACCATCCGGACAACATACCGGATTACCGCCAGATTACATTCCGCTATGTATCTGAAAACCCAAGCTATGGAACTATAAATGGAAACATAGTGGAAGTTCATACGATCATGATGGTGACAGAAGGCGAAAATGGATATCAGGTAATTGAAACAACAGCTGTAAACCCATTTGCAGATGTAACGGTATCCGGTGTCGGCAGATACAGTTTTGCACGCTGGTCTGATGGAACAGTCAATTATGCAAATGCAAATGAAATCTCTGCAGCCAGCTTCGCAGAAGATACCACATTCACTGCTTACTTTAATTATAATGGCGGTGGAAATGGCGGCGGCAGTAATGGAGGCGGCGGAAACAATGGTGGTCACAGGGATCCTGGCAATTCCAGTGGTGGCCCTGGTACGATAACTAACATTGATACGCCGGAAGTACCGTTAGCGCCCGCTCCAAGTACCGGTGATGTGATTTCTATTGATGATGATCTGATTCCAATGGCGCCATTGCCAAAGACAGGGCAGAATACAATGAAATCTGCATTACTGACGGCATTATCGGGAATCATGCTTGTATTCACTTCCTTTGGAAGAAAGCGCAGAGATGAAGAAAATTAAAGGTAAAATGACAACAAAATATTATCTTTAACCAGAGCCCCCGGTCATTAAAGCCGGGGGCTCTGCGTGAGAGAATGGCTTGTATTTAAATATACCGGAATAGTTGGGGGCGGGTTATGCAATTTTATGTATCAAACCTGCAGCAAAGTCATCTGGCATACAATTATTACAGCACTTGAGGCATAGCCATATATACCAGCTTTCCGGCGGTTATATCATGCGATAAGTTGACACATTTTAAATATTTGATTTTGGCACAGAATAAAAAGTAAAAAAAAATGAAAAAAGTTATTGACATTTATCCATGCTTCTGGTAAGATAATCTTCGCTGTCGGGA
>OATT01001078.1_pt1 | contig 17209 bp, 13 predicted proteins | sample 1476071 | NCBI WGS metagenome assembly OATT01 (sample SAMEA2579989, study PRJEB22360) | human gut metagenome | biome: human gut; feature: human-associated habitat; material: faeces | place: Denmark | collected 2008/2010 | reverse complement strand
TATAAGCAGACTTTTTAATATCATCGTCTATTATTTTTTTAAATAATTTATCAATCATTTAATCCTCCTCAACAAATTCTAATTTTCCAGTTCGATAAACTGAATTATACTACTGCCATTTTAATGTTATTGGTCCAAATTCCAAAACAAAATGCTCCTCATCTATGTTTGTCATTGGATGGCTATTAGTGTTGTTATAAAATCTAACACCCTCAATTATCTTTTCAAAATTATCTTCACATTTTCCAAAGACAATATATTGACAGCCTATATATTCTATTTCCTTTTTTTCAGCATAGTCTATTGATACTAATTCAAAAGGTTTTAAAATATCTACACTTAATGTATCTAAATACATTTTAATAAAATTAAATTCTTTTACAATATTCCTAAAGTAGTTTTGACAATATTCACAATTACAAATTTCTACTTTGGAATTATTATCTGAATAATATAACTCATTTCTTTCAATATTTACATTCATATGCTACTCTCCCTACAAATTATGCTTTATAAAATTCTTTCTATTATTATTGTATCATAGAAAATTTATACCAACAATTAAATCCATTCTTCAAATTATTTATCAAAATAAAAAGCAGATATCATCTAAGAAATCTGCTTAATTTTCATGGAACTTTCACGGAAACTTACGGAAAAAATCCATTTTTACGGAAAAATTCATGATTTTTATATACAACTGTATATATGCTATATACGGCTAAAAGCATTGATTATATCGTACTTTTTCGGTTGTATGCCTATTGTACATAGATTGTATGAGGGTTTACTTGTTTTTCATGTGCGGGAATAGAATCACTTCACGGATTGATTCTTGTCCTGTTAACAACATAACAAGTCTATCAATACCCATTCCCATACCACCAGTTGGGGGTAAACCATACTCTAAAGCCTCTACATAATCTAAATCCATTTCATTGGCTTCATCATTACCAAGTTCTTTTTCTTTTAATTGGTTAGAGAATCTTTCATATTGATCAATCGGATCATTTAATTCTGTAAATGCATTTGCATATTCATTTCCACAAATGAATAATTCAAAACGTTGAGTAAAACGTGGATCTTCTAAATTCTTCTTAGCAAGTGGAGAAATTTCAATTGGATGACCATACACAAAAGTTGGTTCAACAATTGTTTCTTCTACATATTCTTCAAAGAACGCATTAATAATATGACCATAACCAAAATGGTTTTCAACTTCAATATGTCTTTCTTCAGCGAGTGCTTTCGCTTCTTCAAAAGTCATATCAGTAGCAAAGTCAATTCCAGTTTGTTCCTTAATTGCATCTGTCATAGAAATACGTTTAAATCCAGGCGCTAAAGAAATCTTATTACCTTTATACTCTAAATCATATGTACCACAAACACTCATTGCAGCATTAGAAATAATACCTTCAGTTAAATCCATCATACCTTCTAAATCACTAAATGCTTTATAAACTTCAATTGTTGTAAATTCAGGATTATGAGTTCTATCCATTCCTTCATTTCTAAACAAACGTCCAATTTCATAAACAGCATCCATTCCACCAACAATTAATCTTTTTAATGATAATTCAGTTGCAATTCTTAAATAGAAATTCATATCTAAAGCATTATGATGAGTAGTAAATGGTCTTGCAGCCGCTCCTCCTAAAATAGGATTCAAGACTGGAGTTTCCACTTCAACATAACCTTGACTATCTAAGAAATTTTGAATTGAACGAATAATCTTAGGTCTTGCAAAAGCAATCTTTCTTGATTCTTCATTCATAATTAAATCAACATATCTTCTTCTATATCTTTCTTCAACATCACTTAAACCATGATATTTCTCAGGTAAAGGACGTAAAGCTTTTGTTAAATGAATAAACTTTGTTGCTTTGACTGATAATTCTCCAGTGTTTGTTACAAATACAGTTCCTTCTATACCAACAATATCACCGATATCACTCTTAATTAAAACTTCATATTCATCTTCACCAATAACATCTTTTCTTACATAAATTTGAATTTGTCCATCTCTATCTTGAATATGCATAAAGCAGACTTTCCCTTTACGACGTTTTGTCATAATTCTTCCTGCAATTTTAACAGGCACTGCCATTTCTTCTAATTCTTCATGTGTTTTACCAGCAAATTCTTCTTTAATCTGTTTTGAAAAATGTGTAACATCGAATCTTTGTCCAAAAGGATCAATTCCTCTTTCTCTTAAAAAATCTAACTTTTCTCTTCTGACTAACTCTTGTTCACTAAACTGTCTTTCTTCCATTGTCTTCTCCTTTTCCAAATAAAAAACTCCCATCCACAAGGGACGAGAGTCATCGTGTTACCACCCTAATTCGTTATTATATCACTATAACAACCTTTTCAACTCCTAACAGAGTCTAGCCTGTAACGCGGCACACGTTATTTTATCACCTTTGATCCAAAATACGGCTCCTAGTCTTTATTCATTATTTCTATCATCATCCATTCTCACCAACAGGACTCTCTTTGCATGTCTCAAAACAATTACTTTTCTATTCATAGCCTTTTTCTATACGCTTTGTATTATATAAACAAACCAAGTCCTTGTCAAGCACAGAACTTAGTTTTCCAAGTATTTATCACTATTTTTTATGCATAACTAAACATTTTCATATATTTTTTATCCATCATTTCTTCTAACAATTCCTCACGATTAAATGATTGCGGTGTCACGCCATCAACTTCTATAAACAATGTTTCTCTATCCATAACTTCAACTTTCATCGACTGAATCGAAACGCCATGCTTTTTTAGAGTATGTTGAATATCAGCGAGAGCAGAAGAATCTTGAGTCACTTGTATTTGTATGATTTGACCTTGATTGGTAAATTTACGAAATACACCCTTATGGAATATAAACTGCAGTCCAGCCACACACAATGTCGCCATTATACCAACATCATATAGTCCTGCACCAATACAAGAACCTGCACCAGCAGTCGCCCACATACCTGCCGCAGTTGTTAATCCAGATACTGTTCCATGTCTTACAAATATAACACCCGCTCCTAAAAAACCAACACCACTAACAATTTGAGCAGCCATACGGGCAGCATCATATTCATTGACATCTGGAAAGCCATATTTAGAAACAATCATAATCAATGCAGCTCCTAAAGCAATAATTGAATGTGTCCTAATACCTGCTTCTTTATTCCTATTTCTTCTCTCATAACCAATAAACGCACCACACATTCCTGCTATGAGAATTCTTAAAAACCATTCCCAATGAATCACTATAGATGGCAATATTAACATCTCCTATTCACAATATATTTGTCTAAGCAATTTCCTCTTTTCTTCATCAATACCATATTCTTTTTCCAAGAATACATTATAGTTAGAATATCTTTCTTTAATAGAATTGATTGTATACATTATATTCTCTTTTTGAACATATAACAATGGTTCACAATATTTTCTCATATCAGCTGATATATTAAGTTCATCACAGAAAGCTTCATTAAAGGCTTTTAAATATTCATTAGATAATAAATATTCTTGAATTCCATCTTCTTCACTCATACCTAAAGCCATCATAATTAAAAATGCACTCACACCTGTACGATCTTTTCCAGCTGTACAATGAAAATAAACATGCCCATCATTTCGTAGTAGCAACTCAAAAAGTTTATGATAAGCTGGATTATCAAAAGCCATAGTCTTATAACCCTCACTTACATAACTCAATAGAAATTTTAGTTTTTCTAAAGTCATTTCACCTTGTAACATAGAACCAAAATCAAAACCTTCATCTGTTGCTTCCTTCACTTGTAAGGCTGCAATACGCTTATAAATAGCATTTGGAAAAACAATATCCTGACTCATTAAAGATTCTTTTTCATCTCTATAGTCTAAGATGTAATGAATTCCTAGTTCTTTTTCCATGTATAAAGCATCATCAAATGTGATTTGATCTAATGAAGCACCTCTAAAAATTTTATTCTTTTTCATGACTTGTCCATCTTGATTTTGATATCCACTGACATCTCTAAAATTTCTAATTTTCAATTCCCTCATAATCCTTTTACCTTTCTCATATGGTTCACTAATTCTTCAAACTGTTGTTTATTGAGTCCATAATCACCCATTTGTGTTAAACGAGAATCATGGAAATCACTTCCCCCACTTTTAAATAAGTTAAACTTTTTTGCATACTTTTGTGTTAAAGGATAATCTTCATCTTTCATACTAGGATGAGAGATTTCTATACCTTGTAATCCATATCCAACATATTTTTCAATTTCATCATAATTATTATATTCACATGGATGAGCAATTATGGCAATTCCACCATCTTTTTGAATAGCTTCTATACCTTTTTGTATATCTATATAGCCCATTTGTAAATCAGTTTCTTTTGATGTTTTTGATGCAAAGAGTCCACGATATTTTTCCGGTGTCATTTCTTTTGGATATTTTTCCATTAATGCTAAGAAGATATGAATTTTAAAGACAATGTTATAAGGGGAATATTTTTTAGCATCTTCATAAGTGATATGATAGCCCTTTTGAGAAAGATTTTCAATCAGTTTATGATGATATGCATCTCTACATGCTAATGTTTTTTGACAAAGTGCCTCTACATGAGGAGCCTTTTCATTCAACCATAAACCTATAATATGAATCTTTTTTGCAACATCCTCATCATAACAGCTCATTTCTACACCTCGAATAGTTCGAATGCCTAATTCCTCTCCAAGACGTTTCACTTCATCTAAATGATCAATTGTATCATGATCAGTAATTGCAATTCTTTGTATTCCTTTCTCTTTAGCCATCAATAAAACATCACGTATTTCTTTTGTTCCATCACTATGATTTGTGTGAACATGTAAATCAGCATATATCATTGATTGACCTCCTAGATAATCGTTAAAAGATTATCTTTTTTTGTAACCTTTTTTTGTTGTGTTGGAATAATCTCTAAATAATTGCTTGAGTTTGTCACAACAACCATAGTTGTTGCATCTAATCCTGCTTCCTTAATCTGAGTTAAATCTACTTCCAATAATAAATCTCCCTGTTTAACAGTTTGACCTTTTGTCACATATTGAACAAATGGCTTACCATCTAATTTTACAGTATCAATCCCAATATGTATTAAAATCTCAACACCCTTATCAGTTGTTAACCCAATCGCATGTTTTGTTTCAAAAGTTGCAGAAATCACCCCATCAGCAGGAGCATATATTTTACCATCCTGCGGTATAACAGCAATTCCTTTGCCTAAGACTTCACCAGAAAACATTTCATCATTCACATCATTTAAATCAATAACATGACCTTCAACAGGACTTTGTACAGAGTTAATTGTATTGTTCACTTTTGGTTTTGTTTCATCAATAGGATCTTCAAAGCCAATAACAAGCATTGCTACAAATGTCCCAACAGCAGAAATAATCATTGTAATAATAGCATTTATTAAGTTCGCATTTCCATTACCACCCATCCACATAGGGAAGTTAATAACACTTGGTGTCATAAAAGCAAATGCTTTTAAAGCTGTAAAACCTGCATATAAACCACCCAAACAACTTCCTATCATAACTGCATACATAGGTGTTTTTAATCTCAATGAAACACCATAGATACATGGTTCAGTAATTCCAGCAAAGAATGCTGTAAAACCAGCAGACACACATGTATTCCTAAATTCTTTGTTTTTTGTTTTAATAGCACACGCAAAAGCTGCTGCACCTTGAGCCATATTAGCAGTTAATGTTAACGTTCTAGAGAATGGATCATACCCAGACTGTGATAAAATTTGAATACCAGCAATTGCTAATGTCGCATGCATTCCAGTTGCTACCATCCATGGATAAACAATACACATAATTGCTATTGCGAACATTCCAAATGTATTATAAACCCACAATAATGCATCACCTAAATAAATCGAGATAATTCCCATTGCTGGTGCTAAGACAACAAATGTTAATGGTGTCATAATAAGGAGAGTTAGTAAAGGTGTTAACATTCCTTTTAAGAGTTCTGGTAAGTATCTATTTAATGTGAATTCAACTTTACTCATAACCCAAACCATTAATAATGCTGGGATAAGTGAAGATGTATATGGCATACCATAAAGCGGTAACACACCAAACATTTGCCCAATGAATTTTGGATCAGTAGACGAAACAATGGCATTCCAATTTGGATGCACCAATGCACAACCCAACAATGCAGCCATAAACATATTACATTTAAAATGTTTAGCAGCAGCAACAGCGACAAATACTGGCAGGAATGTAAATCCTGCATCAAAGACAAAACTAAAAACATAGAAAGTCATTGATGTTTCAGCACTTGCCCATCCCATTGTTGATATAAATAATAAAATACATTTTCCAAGTCCAGTTCCTACAAGTATTGGAATTATTGGTCCAATAGCACCAATGATTGCTGAGAACATAGAATTAAAAATATTCTTCTTTTTAGGTTTTTCTTTGATTTCTTGTTCATCTGAAATATCTGCAATTTTACAAACATCTAAATAAACATCATGTACATGTGTACCAATAATAATTTGATATTGACCACCTTTTTTAATCAATGATAATACCCCATCAATCCCTTTAATCTTTTCATCATCAGCTTGCGATTCATCCTTTAATGTGAATCTTAAACGTGTCATACAATGCTGTAAAGAAATAATATTATCTTTTCCTCCAACAGCTTCAATAATTTCTTTTGAAAGTTTTTCATATTTCATTTTCTTATCCTCCATTTTCTTGAAAACTTCAATTCATGAAGGTTTGGCCAACTTAATGTCACCATCCAACTGTATATATGCAAACCATTTCTTTATTATTTCACCTCACTTATTAGAAACGATTTTAGCAACATGTATTGTTAAAAATAAAACCTCTTCATCCTCTAAACAGTAATCATATTTTCTTTCAATCAAAGATTTGATTTCTAATGCACATAAATAAGGTTGTACATATTTTTCTTTCATAATTTCTAAGAGATCATTATTTAAAGAATCATCTTGGATATGCTTTGCCTGATTAAAAACACGCAATCCAAAAAACTTCAAATGTGTGACAAAACGATAATAAGATAAAGAATCTTCATTAAAATCTCTCCCAAAATAATTCTTTACCAATTCTAAAATACCTTGAATAAACCCTGTGATTTCATAAACATCACTAATATTCTTTCCAACTTCACTACTTACAATATGTAATGCTATAAAACCAGCTTCATTATCATCCATCTGAATATTATATTTTTCTTCAATCAGAGATAAAGTCCATAATCCTAATTCAAATTCTTTCTTATAAAAATGTTTAATTTCTAATAAAAGTTGATTTTTCAAAAGAATTCCTTCACGATACCTTTCAATACTTGTATGAATATGGTCAGTTAAACTAATATATAAAGAATCATCTATATCATTATTTAATTCTCTTCTCGCTTTTTGAATCACTTGATCTGATATTTCCATATATTCAATAGGAATGTCTTTTAACATGTTTATCATTTTTCTTTGACTTGGTTTCAAACTCATTTCAAATGTTTTATTAATCTTTCCAGTATCGATATCATCACCTGTTTTCTTACCATAAGCCAAACCTTTTCCCATAACAATAATTTCCTCTTTATTATCATTTGTTGTCACAACAACATTGTTATTAAGAATCTTTTTAATAATCATGTTTATCCCTCCCTCATAGAAAAAACCTGTTCGCAGATTAAAAACATCTGTAAACAGGTTTTGTGTAGCCTCAATTTGTGCTCTAACAATCCATATATTACATAATTATCATAGCACTTCTCTTTTTTTGTGTCAACGCTTTCACAGACATGAAAACGTTAATTTTCTGTAAAATAATTAAATACTGATTTATCACCAGTATTGAGATAATGACGATAAGCTTCTAAAATTTCTTGCATCTGTTGGTATGTATCCACTTTAGATAAATAATTCTTAATAACACTCGCTGATTTTAAGCCCTTAATATACCAAGGTGCATGTCCTCTCATTTGCCGAATTGCGTTTTTTTCACCCTCAACTGGAATAAGTCTTTGTGCATGTTTTAAACATTGATCTATTCTTTCATCAGCAGTTGGATCACCTAATAAAATATCATGTTCAACATATTCAACCATTTGCTTAATCACCCAAGGATTTCCAAGTGCTGCACGCCCTACCATAACAGCATCACAGCCAGTTTCTTCTAACATTCTTTTGGCATCTTTGGCAGTTTTAACATCTCCATTACCAATAACTGGAATGGAAACTGCCTCTTTGACCTTTTTAATCCAGCTCCAATCAGCATGCCCTTCATACATTTGTGAACGTGTTCTTCCATGAACTGCAATGGCACTTGCTCCAGCATGCTCAATAAGTTGCGCAATCTCAACACAGTTAATCGAATCAAAATCATACCCTATTCTTATTTTCACTGTGACTGGTTTACTGACTGCCTCAACAACACTTTTGACAATATCATAAACCAGATCAGGAAATTGCAAAAGATAACTCCCTGCATGTGCCTTGAGCACTTTATTCACTGGGCATCCCATATTAATATCAATGATATCACAATTAGAATTCTCATCAACAAACTTGGCTGCAGTGACCATTGATTCAACATCTCCACCAAAGACTTGAATACTCATCGGATGTTCATTTTCATCAACCTTTAACATTTCAATTGTTTTTTGATTTCCATAACATAATGCTTTATCACTCACCATTTCACTGACAACCAATCCAGCACCAAACTCCTTAATAATTTTACGAAATGCAACATTCGTAATACCCGCCATTGGAGCCATAACTATTCTATTTTCTATATCTATATTTCCTATTTTCATTTTATTCACCATAACACAATATAACATAATTCTTTTATAAAACAAAGACAAATGAATGATATATTATATACATAGGAGGCGATACAAATACAAAAATTTATATAAGAAAGTAATATATTCTTTTCTCATGATAACATAGATGATATGAAGTCTCCCTCCCTCTCCCTAAAAGTCTTTATATTATCGAATTATATAATACGAAAATGAAAACTTATTCCCGTGAGTTTTCATTTTTATTTATTTTTTATGTATATAATTTAAAAAAGTGGTAAATCTATATATAGATAACTTGCACTTTCCCCTCTATTTTTCCTCCCCATTAAAATAGATGTAAGTTATCGATTAGTTATATTCCTAATATTGGTAAACCCAAGAAGAAAATAAGCACGCCCCTCGTGCTTATTTTTTCTTATTATCAAATTGTTTTTTTTATTGTATAATAAAACTATATACGAGGAGGGTTTTTATGAACTTTAAAGAAAAGATATCAATTCATTATACCTCATTAACACCTACTGAAAAAAGAATTTGTACAATGATATTTGATAATCCACAAATCATTATAAAAAATTCCATTGTTGAAGCAGGGGTTTTATGTCATACATCCAAATCTGCTATATTAAGATTTGCCAAGAAACTTGAATATCGTGGGTATAGTGAATTTAAATATGCTGTAGAAGAATACTATAATAAGACGCATAATGACCAACCTATTCCAAACAATCAAGAAACTGTTCTTCAGCAAATTTCTACATCTTATGCACAAACCATTGAGGCTCTAGGACTTTTAGATTATGAAGATAAATTAAAAGAATTAGCCTCTCTTATTGATAGTTACACATATGTAAAGGCTATAGGAATTGGAAATTCAGCATTTTGTGCTAATCAATTAGTATATTCTCTCTATTCTCACAACAAGTTTTTTGATGCAGTTGTTGATGATGTTCAATTTGATTATTTATCGAATTGCTTAACTCAAGATTATCTCTTAATTATATTTTCTGTTACAGGATCATCCAATACTTTTTCAAAGTTATTAAAAGCTGCTAAGAATGCTGGTTCAAAAATTGTTATAATCTCAATGAATAACGATTCACCTATAAATCATTATGCTGATATTCAATTTATTTTACCTTCAAGTATCTCTAATCTTCAAAATAAAATAGTTCTTAATCAATTAGACAATAGAACAACTCTCTATTTCTTCTCAGAAATTATTTCATATTACTATGGAATCTATCTAGAACATAAATGAAAAGACACCTCACTAAAATGAAGTGTCTTTTCCTATATTATAAATTCCATAAGTATTTGGTTCATAAATAAACTCTACTCCTGTTATTTGATGATTTAAATACTGTTTTAACCCTCTCATCCCTGCTGCTTCACTTGTCATATGATTAACAACTAAAAGCGGAATATGATGATCAACAGCCCATTGAACTGCTCCCCAATTATCAATTCCATCATCACTAACCAAGCAAGCATCAACTTGTTTTTGACACATTTCAAATATATTTGTACATGCTCCAGTTCCTATCCCCAAACGCTTAATGTTTTTCGTTTGACTTCCAATGATTTGAATGCCATATTGGAAATATGGTTCTATACACTCTGTAATGTGTTTCGCTAATTGTAAAGTACTCATATTGACATCAGTTGCTATACGAATAAAACTGTCTTGCACTGCTTCTTCAAAATTCAGTTTTAATAATTGTGCCCATTGATCTCGGACACCATATTCTGGATAAAGATCCCATAAATCATGACAGCGATACACTGCGATATTATTTTTTTCTAATAATGCTTTTTTTTCGTGCTGGGCAATTCTCACATTTGTTGGTAATAACGTTGATTCTAAATAAAATGGATTTTCATGTGTAATGATAAAATGACATTTTGCATTTATTGCCTTTTCTATAATATCAAATGTTGCAACCCAACATACAATAACTTGATTAACTTCTTGTTCATCATCACCTATCAGTAATCTATCTCGAGTAAGTGCTCTATTTACCCACTCTCCCTGCTTATCTAGACAACTTATTATCTCAGCTATTTTCATTTCTCTTCTCCTTACCACTGAAAGAATAGCTATTCACCTATTCCATTGAACTTTGTTCCTCAATATCCATTTGTTTATCATAACTCTTCATAAATGGTATAAAGATAATAACATTTATGATAAATAATCCTATCCATACAACAATAGCACGCCAATCTAAGGTTGATAAAAATGCATAAAGTGGTGCTGGTAACGTCCATGGAACACTCATACATGTTCTATTCATAAAGCCTACTGATGTTGCCCCATATGCTATTGCAACATTGATTATGATACATATAACACTTGGTATAAATGTTAAAATATTGAGAACTGTTGGCACCCCAAATACCAATGGTTCATTAATATTAAACAAAGAAGATGGAATCGCTAATTTACCTAAAGAACGCAATCTTTTATTCTTGCATATAAAATTCATATTAAATAAAATGGCTAAATAGACAATTGCAAGTCCAAATATAAATGTAAAGTTTCCTGCTATGATATTTGGAATATCTTTTCCTGCATTATATGCATCAAGATTAGCAACCAAATTCCCTGTAAAAATAGGTGTTGTAATGGCACTCACCATATTGTCCCCATGAATTCCAAAGAACCAGAAGACAACTGTTAATACAACAATAAATAACATTGATGGTAATGATGCCGTTGCAGATATTAATGGTGAAAATACAGTGAATACGAGATTTGTTAAGCCACTTCCTGTTATCATGAAAATAACTTGATCTAAAACAATAAATAAAATTGTATTTACAACAAGTGGCAATAATACTTCAAATGGTCCAGCAACCATTGGTGGTACACCTTTAGGCATTGAAATTTTTAAGTTTTTTATAATCATCCAATGATTGATTTCAATAACCAATAAAGCAATAATAATTGCTGCAAACATTGAAGAAGCTCCTAAACCACTCACATCTATAAACGAACCCTCATTAATACTTTGTGGGACTCCTGCAACACATAGAAATACAAATAATGCTGTTAAACTGTTAGGTAAAGCTTCCATTTTATAATATTTAGAAAAACGATACGAAATACCTAAAACAACATATACTGAAATAATTCCAATAGTTAGATGAAATGGAATAGTTAATAATGATGACCAATCAGTAGCCCAATTCTTCCACATAATCATCAGTTGAAAAAAGAAATTTGTTGGTTTCATCACTTCTAAATCCACAGGTGGATTGGCAATCATTAATGATATCCCACCAATGACTGTAAACGGAATAAGAATAGTCAATCCATCCCTCAAAGCAGATAAATGCTTTTGAGAAGCAATTCGAGTTGCTACTGGTACGACTTTCTCTTCCATAACTTTTTGAAACTTGTCGAAAAACACTTTTAATTTATCCATATTATTTCTCCCCTCTGTAAGTGTTTACACAAGTATTATACTTTCTTTGAGAAAAGGTGTCAATATATATTATCTATATTGGGAATTTTCTTATAAATATTTATAAATTCTTAAGATTTTTTTACTATTTTTTACTTATCTATTTGTTATAGTGTAAATGAGGTGATAATAATGTTACAAATTAAGCATTTATCTAAGATATATAAATCTAAAAATGTTGAAGTCCATGCTCTTAATGATATAAATCTTGAAATTCAAGATAAAGGTATGGTCTTTATTTTAGGTAAAAGTGGAAGTGGAAAGTCTACTCTTCTAAATGTTTTAGGAGGATTAGATCAATTTAGTGAAGGTGAAATTATTATCTGTGGGAAATCAAGTCAGAATTTTAAACAAAGTGACTTTGATTCTTATAGAAATACTTTCATAGGATTCATTTTTCAAGAGTATAATGTTATGGATAACTTTACAGTGAAAGAAAACATTGAACTCGCTTTACAACTTCAGGGTAAGAAAGTTGAACAAAATGTTATCCAAAATATTCTTGAAGAAGTGGATTTACAAGGACTTGAGGATCGTAAACCTAATGAGTTATCTGGTGGTCAATTGCAAAGAGTCGCAATTGCCAGAGCATTAATTAAGAATCCTGAAATTATTATGGCTGATGAACCAACTGGTGCACTTGATAGTCATACCGGCAAACAAGTCTTTGATACCCTTAAAAAACTATCTCAAAACAAACTGGTTTTGATTGTTTCACATGATAAAGAATTTGCTAAATATTATGCAGATCGTATTATCGAATTAGCAGATGGAAAAATTATTAGTGATACAAGTAAGGAAAGTATTGCTCCCCAAAAAGTCAATAATAGTATTTCTATTTTAGAGAATGAATTCATAAATATAGAGAATTCAAAACAATTAACAGATGAAGATATTCATGAAATTGTAAATAGATTAAAGAGACATGATGGTGAAACCATTATATCTTTTAATCAAAATACAAACAAAGAGATTAAGAAAACAAATCATATTGATGATCATGGAAATTTAGAGGTTTTTCATAAAACTACAAAAAAACATCTCAATATAAAAGATTATGCATCCAAAACAATATCCTTTATCAAATCAAAATTACCTTTTAAAAGTTCTATGAAGATTGCATTATCTAATCTGAAATTAAAACCATTTCGATTATTTATAACTATAATGCTCTCTGTATCTTCTTTTACTCTCTTTGGATTTACGAATACACTCTCTCAATACAACAAAGAGACAGCAACATTTCACTCCATGAAAGATAGCCAAGTCAATTATATTTCAATTGGAAAGACAGAAAAAATAGGTACTGAAAATTACACTTATGAGGCACCAACAAAACTTAAGAAAGAGGATTATCAAAATCTTCAAAAGAAATATCCAACTCTTCATTTTACAAATACATTTGCCAGTAATGTTTCAACAAGTTTAGATGTTACACAACATATTGAGAAAATAACTAAATTATCTGGAAATAACGAACAAATGTTTTATCAAACATCATTCTCTGCATTAGCGCAAATTGATAATGAGATGATTAAGGCTAATCAATTTACTTTAAAAGGTCATCTGCCACAAAATGATACTGAAATTGTTATAACTGAATTTCTTGCAAATACTTTTAAACAATTAGGATATCAAATAACTGATGCAAAAGGAAATACAAATCAAAATAATATTCAATCATCAGAAGATTTGATAGGAAGAATATTAAAATTAACTATAAATGATAAAGAGATTAATTTTAGAATCTCTGGAATTTTAGATACACATATTGATTTATCTCGATATGAAAGTCTTAAGGAAGATAAGGAGCAAAATTTCTCTCAATACTATTTATCTACTGAGCTCCAAACTCTATTATATAACAGTTATCATTGCTTAGGCTATGTAAGCGATTCTCGTTTACAAGATGCTATTGATAATTACAATGTTTATGTAACACAAACAAATGGAAGATATATGGATATTAATTATGAAGATAATTATTACAATCCTGAATCTTTCTATCGATATGATGACATGAATAAAGATCAGCTTATAGACTTTAATAATGGTGGCAGTTTCTATGTCAATTATCAAACGATTAAGAATATACGTTTTGGTAATACAACAATTCAAGATTATGTGAATCAAAATATAAATGATTCTTCAAATGAAAAAGAAATGATGCGTATCATTAAAGAAGCAGTAAAAAAATATGAGTCTCAGATTGTCAATTCTAAAATCAAATTATCTATATCTTCTGACATATACTTAGAAAATATAATTGATAAAATTGCAGGTGTCTATATCGATTTATCTCATGAAGAAAGTCACAGTTTTGTATTAAAAGATACTCTCATCCAAAAATACAATCTTAAAACTGATGGTTATTCTGAATGCTTGATTGCCCCTATGGTTGATGATGAAATGTTAAAAGATATCATTTCATACACATATAATGATAACATAGATCAGTCAAGTTATATTCTTAATAATCAAGTCATGCCTATGTTATCTTCTGTTAATTCAGTTATATCCACTTTAGAAAATGTATTCTTTTATATAGGAATTGGCTTTGCAGTCTTTGCTTCTATCATGTTCTGTAATTTCATTGCTACAAGTATTGCTAATAAAAAACGTGAAATAGGTATTTTAAGAGCAGTTGGAGCACGTGGTATTGATGTTCTTAAAATATTCTTAAATGAAAGTTTGATGATTGCAGTTATTAACTGGATACTTTCAGTTATTGTATGTTTTGCCGGAGTCACTTTCATCAATCAATATATTAGAAATGAATTTGGGGTGCTGGTAACAATTCTTAATTTTGGATTGCTACAAATTATATTACTTCTTATTATTTCTATTGCGGTTGCTTGTATAGCATCAGCTATTCCAGTTTATAAGATATCTAAGAAAAAGCCAATTGATGCAATTAAAGATAGAAAGTAATATAAATGGAGGGTCAATTATTCGTAATTGGCTCTTTTTCATAAAATCGAGTAGGAGAAAATAAATAAATTTCTTATTTATTTTCGACCTCTCACACCACCGGGCAAGCCGTTCGGCACACGGCGGTTCAAATCTATTCTAAATATGTTTTAACTGATATTGGTCTAGTAGTGATACTAGACCGTTATATTTTAGCACTTCATTTCTTAATGCATATTTTACTGATATGCTCATCGCTATCCTTGCATATCCTTTTCTTGAATACGCAGTTCTTGTTGCCCTATTCTTATTCACTCCCAACTTCATCATCATCTTGATTCTCTTTTGGGGTGTTTTCCATCGTTTCCATATGCATATTCTTATCCTAAATCGTAGCCAACTATCTATTTGTTTACACTTCTTTTTGAAATTTCCTATCCTATAGTAGTTTACCCATCCTACTATAAGTTGTTTAACTTTTAGAAATCTATACCTTAGACTTACCGACCAACTTCTTGATGTTAACCTCTTTATTTTAGTTTTTAATTTTACTATTGATATCTCGTGTGGCTTCGCCTTATATACTCCGCCCGCATTATAGTCTTTGTAAAATCCAAATCCTAAGTACTTGATATCATTTGGTTTACTCACTTTACTTTTTGTCATGTTGACTTTTAGTCCTAGTTTGTTTTCTATAAACTTTGATACACTCCTCATAACTCTATCCGCTGCTTTTGATGAATGCACCAATATAATACAGTCATCTGCATACCTTACAAACTTAAGTCCTCTTGTTTCTAGTTCCTTATCTAGTTCATTAAGCACTACGTTACTTAGTAGTGGCGATAAATTTCCTCCCTGGGGTGTTCCTATGACTGATTCCTTATATTCGTTATCTATCATAATCCCACTCACCAAAAATTTCCTTATAAGTGATATGATTTCTCCGTTTTTGACATTCTTCATAATTAATGAGATAAGTTTGTCATGATGAACATTATCAAAGAACTTCTCCAAGTCAATATCTACTATCCACTCATATCCATCATTCATGTATTCAAGCGCTTTGATGATTGCCATCTCGCAACAGCGATTTGGTCTAAACCCATAACTTGAGTCACTGAATATAGGTTCGTAGATTGGCGTGAGAACCTGCACTATTGCTTGTTGTATAACTCTATCAATGACTGTTGGAATCCCTAAGTTTCTTGTTCCACCGTTGTCCTTGGGTATCTCTATTCTTCTTACAGGACTTGGTTTGTACTTTCTTGCCTTTATTTGTTCCCTTATGGTATCTAGATTTTCTTCAAGATATCCTTTAAGTTCACTAATAGTCATTCCATCAATACCAGGTGCTCCTTTATTTCTTTTGACTTGTTTATATGCTTCCATGATGTTTTCATCACTCAGCATATTTTCTAATAATGTGTTATCAGTTTTCAATATTCGTTACCTCCATTCCTTCGCTTATTCATGCACTAACTTCCATTTTCATCCGTTCTTTGTCTACTCATGGCACTAGTTTTCCTCATATTCCAAGACCATGCATGAATACAAATTCAATTTTAATAACTGATAGATTTGTTCAGTCCTTCGCTCCATTACCATTACAGTAACTTCTTCGCTACTACGACCTCGGCTGACTTCTTGTGATTCGTTGTTACTAGGATGTCATTATCCCTCACAAGACCTCCCGGGATAAGGTCATATCTCTTTCCCTCCATATATCCGCCATATTTACATATAACAGTCCCATTCCGCAATCTCTTATGACTTCGTGTTGTTTTGCACACTCATCCCCGTTATATGCCTGATATGATTCGTGTTCCTCGGACCGGAGTTTTGCCTCCATCTTCTTTCAGATTTCACCTCACGATGGACACCCTTGATATTGGCTAGTGGTTGGCAGTTGCGACATCGCCCCCACAGTGGACTTTCACCACCTAGATATATGCCATGCCCGGCATACAAAAAAG
>OATT01001053.1_pt1 | contig 17701 bp, 25 predicted proteins | sample 1476071 | NCBI WGS metagenome assembly OATT01 (sample SAMEA2579989, study PRJEB22360) | human gut metagenome | biome: human gut; feature: human-associated habitat; material: faeces | place: Denmark | collected 2008/2010 | reverse complement strand
AAATATTTCAAGAAAAAATAATAATAATATATTAAAAATTTAAAGTATATGTGAAATAAATACAAAATATAATGTTTTATATTTTAGATAATAAAATATTTAGAAAAATAAGAAAAATGAAATATTTAATTAATTTAATTGCGATAATTAAAAATAAAGAGTTATTTACAAAATTAAACATTTAAGTTAAACTTACATAAGTGAAAGGTAAATTTAAAGGAGGAAAATTAAAGTGAAAAAGAAATTTATATCAATTACATTTTTATTGTTGATAACTTTTGGGATGATAGGTTGTGGAAAAAATCAAGTTTTAAAAAAGGAAAATGTAAATGAAACAAATCAAGAACAAGCAACAGAAAATAAAGAAACTACTGAAGAGCAGCAAGAGAATACTAACAATAATACAGAAGAACAAAGTCAATCTCAAATTGATTATATAAACATAGCACCAGAAGAAGTAAAAATACCAATTCTTATGTATCATTCTATAAGTGATGAAGATCCAAGTAATAATTTATTAGTACCTCCAGCAATGTTTGAGGAACAAATGGCATGGCTTGAAGCAAATAATTTTACAGCTATGAATATGGATGAAGCATTAGAAGCAATGAGAACTGGAAAGGTACCTAAAAGGCCTGTTGTAATAACATTTGATGATGGATATGCAAATAATTATACTAGTGCTTTTCCATCTTTAAAAAATCATAAATTAAAGGCTACATTCTTTGTAATTACAGATGGAGTAGATAATGGTTATTATATGTCATCTGATAATTTAAAAGAAATGCAAGAAGCAGGGATGTCAATAGAAAATCATACTGCTAATCATTTAGAATTAAATAACTTATCTAAAACAGATGCTTATGAATCCATAAAAAGAGCTCAAGATTACTTAAGAAATGTTATAGGTTCTGATGGAAATTATCTTTGTTATCCTGTGGGAAAATATAATGATGAAACTATTCAAATAGAAGAAGAATTAGGAATAAAAGCAGCAGTTACAACACAAGGTGGTTTTGCATCAATAAATGATGGACTACATACATTAAAAAGAGTTAGAATATCACCAATGAGTATTGAAGGTTTTGCATCAATATTTTCAGAGTATATTAATTAGATATAAGTAATGCTATAATGAACGATAAATTTATTACAGTGGAGGAAAAATAGTAATGGCAAAAATAACAAGTAAAAATAATAGTTTATTAAGGGATTCAAGAAACAAGGTATCTCCTAAGGTGTATAATCTTTTAATGGAACTAGTTAATGATGATAGAGAAGAACTAGCAGAAGTTGTTTTAAAAATAGATTATTTAATAGAATATGCTAATAGTGCAGTTAAAGCAAAGGATTATAATACTGCTTTAGAAACTGTTAAAAGAGCAGAAGAAAGAGTGAAATTAATTAAAAGAGAGAATTATGATGTTAGTCATTTAGAATATCTTATTGAAGGTGTTAAATTAAAGATTAAAAAATAAAAAATCCCCCTATAGATGTATAATTACAATGTCTATAGGGGGTATGTATTAGCTTAAAATTAAGCTATATTAATTATTTTTAGATTTTCTATTTCTATTTCTGCTTTTCTTTTTGTTATTAGTAGAAACTTCAACATTAACTCTTCTCTTATTAATTTTTCCACCAGTACATTTTTCAAGTACTTGTCTATGAATAGAGTTATCAACATTAACAAATGCAAAGTTCTCCATTATATTAATATCTCTTATTTGAGATGCTCCTACTTTTGCATTATTCTTAATGTAGCTAATTAATGTTTTAATAGTTAAGCCATCTCTTCTACCAGCTGAGAAGAATAATCTAACATCATCTCCCTTAACCTTAGCAGGTGATTCTAATTTGTCAGAAGAATAATCAAAAGATAATTGATTTTTAAATTGGCTTTGAAGTAAAGAAGCTATAACCTTAACAGAATCATGAGTTTGTGTTAATTCTGTTGCTATATCTACAAATTTAGAATAATCTTCAGCTTCAATTATTGAAGAAACTTCTTCTGTCATTATTTTAAATTTAGCATTATAAATTTCTTGAACTGTAGGTACTTGCTTTCTTTCAATATTACTCTTAGTAACATTTTTAATTTGCTTAAGGAATCCAAATTCTTTAGGAGTTATTATGCTGTAAGCAGTTCCTTCACGTCCAGCTCTACCAGTTCTACCAATTCTATGAACATATGATTCAATATCTTGAGGTAATTCATAGTTAAATACGTGAGTAACACCATCAACGTCAATTCCTCTAGCAGCAACGTCTGTAGCAACTAAGAATTTTAAAGAACCATTTTTAAACTTATTTAAAGTTTTTATTCTTTGAATTTGAGACATGTCTCCATGCATTCCTTCAACCATGTAACCTTTAGCTTGCATTGAAGCAACTAATTCATCAACGCCCTTTTTAGTTCTGCAGAAGATAATACCAGCAGATGGATTATCAAGATCTATTAATCTGCAAAGAGCTTCTAATCTTTGAGAACCATTAACTTCAAAATAATTTTGAGTAATTGTAGAACCAGTTAATTCTTTTCTTGCAATAGCAACATGTTTAGCATCTTCTTTTAAATATTTTTTAGATAATTTCTTTATTTGTGGTGGCATTGTTGCTGAGAATAGCATAGTTTGTCTTTCTTCAGGAATGCTCTTCATTATTTCTTCCATATCATCAATGAATCCCATGTTTAACATTTCATCAGCTTCATCTAAAACTAAAAATTCTACAGAAGATAAAGGTAAATTGCCTCTTCTAATATGGTCTAAGACTCTACCTGGAGTTCCTACTACAATGTTAGCTTTTTTTAAATCTCTTGCTTGAATGTGAATTGGTGCACCACCATATACAGCAACTATATTTAATTTTTCGTACTTAGTTAATTTTACTAATTCATCATGTACTTGTATAGCTAATTCTCTTGTTGGAGCAAGAATTATTGACCCAATTGCATTTTTTACAGTTAAGTTATTGATTAAAGGTAAACCAAATGCAGCAGTTTTACCAGTACCAGTTTGTGCTTGACCGATTATATCAATACCTTCAAGTGCAACTGGAATTGCTTCAGCTTGAATTGGAGATGGTGTAATAAAACCTAAGTCGTCAATGGCTTTTACTAAAGTCTCCTTTAAGCCTAAATCAGTAAATTTTAAATTCGTCATATAATATCCTCTTTTTCATATATTTTTATTTATTTCAAATTATTTAAATAATTATCTCTCATCAATCGACTTTATTAAGTATATAGCAAAAATATAATTAATGCACTAAGTATTTATTGTAAAATTAGAAATACTAGTTTATTTTTAAGATAAGTAGCATTGAAAATGTTTTCTAAGGGGGAAATGAAAAATTCCAAAAAAATATAATTGACAATTTGATAAAAATAGTTCAAAATATGCAATGGAAATAGTCATTACTTAAATTTTAAATATTGTGTTATTGTGTCATGGAGTATGTGGGAAGTTTATCTACCTATGTACTCTATTTTTTTGTATAAAAAAAGATGAGCAAGCGCTCATCTTAAATATTAAGAGAGTTTAGATGAAATAATATCTTGAACCTTCTTATGTAATTCTTCTTGTTCTTCTCTATTTAAAGATGCTGTTTCAATAGCAGGATGTATATAAAGATTTACTATTGCAGGTTTAATCCATGGGCCATTTCCATGTTCCATAATTTTATATGATCCATCTATAGTAACAGGAACTATTGGAGATTTAGATTTAGTAGCTAATTTGAAGCTTCCTGCTTTAAATTCTTTTATAGGACCACCCTTACTTCTAGTTCCTTCAGGAAATATTACTAAGGAATGGTTGTCCTTTAATAATTTAATACCTTTAATAATTGATTCACTAGATTTTCTTAAGTTACTTCTATCCATAAATACACAATGCATAAAAGTCATCCAAGTTTTTACTACAGGAATTTTTTCAACTTCAATTTTTGAAATAAATCCTATAACTCTAGGCATTTGGGTCATATATATAGGGATATCGAAATTTCCTTGATGGTTACCTACAAATAATACAGTTTTATCTTTAGGAATATTTTCAATGCCATGAACATTAATTTTAACACCAGCTAATTTTAATAAGGATTTAGCCCAGATATTAGTGCATTTATATATTAATGCTTCACTTTCCTCTATCTTATTTTTCTTTATTAAGTATTTTACTCTAAGTGAAAATGGTAAACTTATTAATAAGCTTAAAACAAACCATATGAACCATATTATAGTTCTAATCATAACTTTGTCACTCCTCAAATTTTAAATATTAATTAAAGTATACTATAAAGTATAGCGTTATAGTAGGATTTGTAAGGTAAAAAATAAACTAAATACTAATATATGAATATATTAATTTTAAAATGAATTTTTATATGGAGAAAATAACAATGTATAAATTTAATCCTAATAAATTAAAAGTAATATATAGGCAAGAAATAAATAAAAAATTATTAGAAACTCCAAGAAAATATACTTTAACCCATAGTGATAAAACTGCAAATTTATTTTTAACAATAGGAAAAACTTATGATTATAAAAGTATTAATTATAATATGAGAGATGAAGTTTTTGCATCTTGGGAAAAAGATGATAAATATTATTTAAAAGTTAAGCTAGAAGTTGATAATGGAGAATCACTTGTTAAGGTAATATTGAGAAATAAAATTTTTAGGGAGGAGTTACCATTAGCACTTAAAGCGATTGTATATGGTGATAGACTTATGATTGAAAATAATAAATTTTTATATTATTCACATGTTATAGTATATTTTAAATCTAAAATTGAAAAATATAATAGTATAGAAGAGTGGGGAGTATTAGGTGATTATAAGTATAATGGTTAATATGTAGAAAAAATTGACATATAATTATAGTTGTAATAAAATATATTTATAGGGTTTGCTCTCATAGTTTAATGGATAGAATAGTCCCCTCCTAAGGGATAGATACAGGTTCAATTCCTGTTGGGAGTACCATATATAACAAATAAACGGCTTAAACACTAATGTTTAGCCGTTTTTGTTTTATAAAATACCGACATTTAACCGACATTTTTGTATAAAAAAATTAAATATCATCAAACATGATATCTAGTAAGTCGGCTGTTTTCTTTTCCATCTCGGGTATAACATGACTATAAGTATCCCATGTAATTTGGGTTGAAGTATGCCCAAGTCTTTTTGAAATAACTTTAATATTTTCACCTTTAAGTAACAATATAGTTGCATGAGTATGCCTTAATCCATGAATAGAGATTTTAGGAAGAGCTTTAGTATAATCTTCTAATGATTTATTAAACCTCTCTAGCTTCTTTGTAAAGTCCATAGATACGTTTCGAGGGTTACACATCTTATTATCCCTACTTAGTACAACAAAGCCCTTAGAATTGCTTTCAGATTGATTTAATTTATGATTAGTTAATACATTTACTAAGCTATTAGGTATAGAAATACTTCTAAAAGCTGAATTAGTCTTTAATATGCTAGTATGTATTAATTTATGATTTGTTTTATCTTGTATAACTTGCTCTCTAATATTTATAAATCCATTTTCTAGGTCTATATTATCCCATCTAAGACCACATAACTCACCAACACGTAAACCAGTAAGGCTTATTATTAATATAGGCATATAAAGCCAAGAATCCTTTATATATAACAGGAATGATTTTAATTGTTCTTCATTCCATACAATAACCTTTTCTTTTTCTTGTGATATTTTCTCAATATCAGTGGGAATATAATTAACTAGATTTAATTTTTTAGCATATTTATAACAACCAGTAAGAACCTCAATAATCTTTTTGGTGCTATTAGGCTTTAATCCACCATTTATAAGTTCATTATAAAATTGTTGCACTGTAGCAGTATTAAGGCGACCTATTTCAATATCTCCAAGATAAGGAATTATATAATTATCTATCCTAGATCTATAAGAAGTTTTAGTATTTATACTTAATGTTTTAGATTTGTATTCATTGTACCAAGCATTAATAAAATCTTTTAATAACACTTTATTATCAATAACATTTAGTCCGTTAGCAATATCAACACAAAATGAATTTGCATATGCTACGGCTTCTTTTTTAGTTTTAAATCCACTTTTAAATTTTCTCATTCTTTTTCCAGTAGAGGGATTACGACCGAGGTCGATAGTTACTTCCCATTTACCATTAGATAATTTCCTAAAACTAGCCATTCTGAGAGCTCCTTTCTATTCAATAGTATTTATCTTTTTAAAATAAAAACGCTTATATAATCTAATATTAATCTTTAGAGCTAACTACAAAATTGTGGTTAGTTATTTTTATTAATAGCTTACCCTGTGATATATCGGGTGCGCTTTAAAGTGGGAAATTCCCACTTTTGATGTAGTTACCTTTGGATTATATATAGCATCCACATAACTAAGTCAATATTATTGACTTGGTTATTCTATCCTTAAGTGCAACTTATATGTTATCTGGGGGCGTTTGCTACCCCATTAAAATTTAAGGTGTTTAAATCAACTGAGTGTGTAGTTATTATAAAAGAGAATATAGCAACTACAATTTCATTTTTCGTACTTGAGAGAAAGGATAGTGGAATATTTTTTTATTAAAGCTATTCATTTTCTAAATCAGTTTGTTCAAATAAAGTTCCATTAAATTCAGATACCTTACGTTTTTGGTAATCTAATTTTTTAATCGAATCTATCAGTTTAAGAAATTGTTTTATCGTGTTATTATCTTTTATAATTTCAGTGCCTTGTATTGGGTCAAGATTATTTTGTTTAACATATGAATCTTTAACATATTCCAAAAAGAGTCTTAGATATTTAGATAATATAATTATATCCTCGGTAGAGGAAAATTTTATAGTGCCATAAAGTGAATCAAGTATAAAACCTATATTCTCGTTTATAGTTTTATTATCTAAGTCTTCAACAGAGTCTAAAATTTCATCTAGTGCATATCTATCTGGGAAAATATAATCACTGTATTTTTTATCACTATTACCCGATAGATAATCAACGCTAACTTCTAGAGTTGCTGCGAGTTCTGAAATTATTTCGAATTTTGGTAAGCGTATACCATTTTCATAATGTGATATAGCCTGTTCAGAAAGACCTGTTAACTTACCTAGCTGTTTTAATGTTAAATTACTTTCCTTTCTTAATTCTTTTAATCTTGAAGAAAATAATTCTTTATTTTTTATACTATTTCTTATTGCCATTAAATCACCTCATAGATAGTTTATCTTATTTTTGAAAAAAAATATATACAACTGTATAAAAAAATATTGACTACTATACAGTTGTATAGTATAGTATCACTATACAGTTGTATAGTTAAGAGGAGGAAATAAATGAATGTAAAAATAGAAAGAATAAAAAAGGGAATGACACAACTAGAGTTGTCTAAAAAAACTGGAATAGGAAGAATAACTATATCTAAGATAGAAAAAGGTCAGTTTGAAAATGTTAAATTATCACTATTAATTAAAATAGCAGACGCTCTTGATACAAATGTTACAGAGTTGTTTTTAGGTGATAATAAATAATTTCAAATGTTGGTTAAACCGACATCTAAAATTATCATAAACTATTTTGATATTCTAATTTTGGATATTCAAAAATGTATTATATGAACTATTAAAATTTTCTGCCACAAGTGGCAAAAGTGAATATATTCACTATCAAAACATATCTAAAAAATTCGGCAAAGTTGTCGAAAAGAAAATCATATATAAAAGACACTACAGAGTAAGACATAAGTAAAGTGCAATACTTTATAAGAAATGTACAAGCTCCACTATAAAATCACACTACAGTGGTTCTAAGTAGATGTATTGGAAAGGATAAATAATTAAATTATGGAGGGAGATAAAATGACAAGTAATAGAAATTGGCTTACAACTGATGAAACAGCAGACTATTTAGGAGTCACACCAGCATATGTAAGAGAATTGCTTAATAGAGGGCAGTATGATAGCACTATAAAGCTTAAAGGTACTAAATGTGGTAAAGAATGGCGAATAGATAGAAAGAGTGTTAATGACTATCTAGGAATAGAAATTGATGAAAATAATTATAAGAAAGATTTATATATTAAAGAGCTTGAAGGAAAGGTTAAGTTGTATGAAACCAAATTACAAGCATTTGAAGTTTTGGCAGTAACATTACAAGGATTAGTAGGAAATATCAAGGAAGGGAATTAAAAGCATGAATATTAAGATATTAAGTTTATATATAGCAAATTGTAAGAGTATGGGTAAAGAGCCGACATGGGAAAATTTAAGGTTATTTAATAAGGTGTTTAAGTAGGTGATATAGTGTCACTAGATAGATGGGAGCAATTTAATTATATAGCAGATACAACTAATTTAAAGACAACAGAAAAAAATTTATTATTTATTATATTTAGGTTTGTTAATCATAAGACTAAATATGCAAATCCAAGTAGAGCCGTATTAATGAAGAAAAGTGGTATAAAAAGTGAACAAACATTGGATAAAGTGTTAAATGAGCTTATAAAAAAGGGGTTTTTAAAAAGAAAAATAACTAAAGGTTTCCCAAGCCAATATTTTATAGTAGTACCCACAGAAAATGAGGTACCCACAGAAAATGAGGTACCCACAGAAAATGAGGGGAGAGGTACCACAGAAAATGAGGGGAGAGGTACCACAGAAAATGAGGGACAAAAAGAAAATAAAAAGAAAATAAAAGAAAATATATATAATAGTATTTTTGACTTTTGGATTAGTAGAAATATTAAAAAGCATAGAAGCTTAACTAATGAAATGAAAGGGGCTATAGATAAAGCAATAAAGGATTATTCTGAAAGTGAAATATTAGAAGCTATTAGTAATTATAGCATTATGTATAATGATTCAGCGTATCAATGGTGTAATTATCAATGGGGGTTAAATGAATTTTTAGTTAGAAAGGATAAAGACGGAATAAGACAAATAGGTATGTTTTTAAATGATGGTAGTAAGTATTTGAATTATTTATCGTGGAAATCAAAGAATAATCCCCAACAAACTGGGGAAAAAGACATAGGGGATTTAATGGAGCAGTTAATGGCAAATAGGGAGGAATAATGGATAGAGATAAATTATATAGTATGGAAGTTGAAGAGCAAATATTGGGTATATCAATATGTGAAACTAAATGCTTTATTCAAGTGATGGAATTAAAGGTAAAAGAGAGTGACTTTTATTTTGATAGAAATAAGATACTTTTTAATGCAATAAAAACAGTATTTAGAGAAAAGCAAACAACAGATTTTGTAATATTAGCAGAATATTTAAAGAAAAATAATACTTTAGATAAGGTTGGTGGTATTACTAAAATTAGTGATTTGATGGGTGGAGTAATAACAACCAGTAATATAAAAGCTTATGTTGAAGCATTAAAAGAATATAGTCAAAAAAGATATTTAATTAATATATCTAAGAGTATTCAATTAAATATAGATAAAAGTCCCGAAGAGATTCAACAAGTTGTTAATACATTAATAGTTGATATGACAACGGAATCATCAACAGAAACTGTAGAAGGTCAAGAGGAAGAATATTTAAATGTACTAGATAAAAGAATGAAAGGAGAAATAAATCCATTAAGAACAGGTTTAAGGGATTTAGATAATAACATAACTGGTTTTAGTGGTGGTGATCTTGTAACAATATTTGCTTTTAGTGGAGTAGGTAAAACTACATTAGCGACTCAAATAGCATTAAATGTTATACGACAAAAAAAGAGAGTATTATTTTTTAGTCTTGAAATGCCGAAAGAACAGATAAGGGATAGAATAATATCAAATTTAACTAATATACCGTTTAGAAATATAAAATATGGCAGATTACAAGATGAAGAGTTAAATAAAGTAATAATGGCAAATGGTTATTTATCTAGAGATAAAGGGTTGTTGGTAAGTGAAGAAGATGAGCTGGTAGATATAACAAGTAAAATACAATATGAAGTTCTGAAAAATAATATTGATATTGTTTTTATAGACTACATAAACTTAGTTAATATTACAGGTAATAACAAAGAAGAACATCAAAGGATAACTGAATGTACAAGATTATTTAAAAAACTTGCTAAAAGTATTAAAAAGCCAATAGTTATATTAGCACAAGGAAAGCAAGAATCAGCCCATAAAATGCAAAATAAAAATATAGCTTTATGGGATAAGGTAGCAGTTAATGACATAGCTGGTGGAGCTTCTATATATAGAGATAGTGACATAGTTTTAGGTATGTATAGAAATGTAGAATTAGATAATAAGTTAGTAAGAGATTATTTAGTAAAAGAGAATGAAAAAAATATAGACTATAATTCTCCTTTAGCTGATAAAAACCCCGAATGTGTAAATATATTAATTAAGAAGAGTAGAGCAAGTAAAAAGGATATATTAAATTTTAGATGGAAAGCTGAAAGTTATAGAATAAACAATTGGTAATAGTAGGGGAAGGGAATGGAGAAAAATAATAATTATGTATTAGAAAATAAAGTTTTGGATATAGGTAAAAAGTATAAAAATGCGGACAAGCCTATAAAAATAGAAGTTGGAAAATTAATGTTAGGGAAAATAAGAAAATTTAAAAAGAAAAAAAGCTTATAGATACTATCAATATCTATAAGCAAGGAGCTATCCATAGGATAACCTAAAGTATAGTAACTTAAGTTTATCCTATAAGCTCCTAAATAATCAAGAGTAAAATAAAGGAGATATAAGATAATGACTAATTTAGAAATACTAAAAAATGAGTATTTGCAATTATGCGATGAATTTGATAGAGCAAGTGAGTATATGCACAGTATAGGTAGAAAAATTAGAGAAAAGAGAAAAGAGATAGAAGAATTAGAATCAAGAAAGTATTTTAAATATAATGGAGAAACATACAAGGTTTTATATGAAAAGTTAGATAAACCGTATAGAAGTCTTCTATTAAGAGATAGAAGAGATGGAACTTTAGTAATAAAAATTGATAATAGGCTAAATTCAAAAGAAAAGCAAGAGGAATTACATATAATTTTAAAAAGAAAGAAATGTCTTGCATATTTTTAGGGGAAAATAATGATGAAAATACAAATTAGATATGAGAATGAAATAGAAAAGATTAAAATATTAGAAGTTTTGTCTAAGGGCATTAAGATAAATAAAATTAGTAAACCAAGTAAGACAGGTAGATATTATAGGGTTTATGTAGATATAGAGTAGTTACTATATTTAATATCTAAGTAACTACAGGAGGCGAAATTTATGTCAGAGAATGAGAAAAAGTTTCATGAGTTATTAAGAGAGTTTATAAAATAGGTGATTTTATGATTAAGAAAAAAGATTTTAAAATATTATTAGATAAATTACTACAGAAGGAATTAGAGGATTTAAGAAAAAGATTTAGACCATATAAGAGAAAGTCATTTTTAAGAAACAAAGTTATTATTGATTTGGATTTAAGGTGTAAAGGGAAAAATACTCTTGGGTATTACGAGAACACAAGGGCAAATGAAAGACAATGGAAATATGAGCATAAGATATTTTTAACTAAGCTATCAAGAAGTTATTATGAAATGTATTGTAATGATTTTAATGATAAGAAAAGAGGAATTGAATGTTTAAGGGAAACAATAAGACATGAATTAATCCATGCTTTTGTATATGAAGAATTTGACGAATGGAAAATGATAGAAGGGTGTAATAGAGATTATTCTCCTATATTTTTAGCATGCCTTCATTGGAGTGGTTTGGATTCACCATATCCATATACAAATAAATTTAAAGAAAGTGATTTATATAAAAATATAGAAAAGTGTAAAAATTACGATATGGTGTATATGTATTTAGTTCATTATATTGGTGATATAGAAAGAAGTGTAAGAAAAATAAATGAAAAGTTAAATAGTGATTCTAATAATTATAAAAATTTAAAGATATCATTTAATTATTATGAAGCAGGAATTATTAAAAAAACTTATTCGAGTTGTACTGTAAGAAGAAAAAAGGATAATGGAATGTGTATAGGGAAAGCTGTTGAAATGGACTTAGGAATAGGATTTCTAGTTACCCCAAATGATATAGAATTAAATTATGAAAGAAAGTTTAATAATAATTCAATGGCAACAAGTCATTTAGAAACAGCATATTATTTAATAAATAATGAATTAAAACAAAAGACAATAATAAGAGAAAGTTAGTATTGGAGAATGGAATTAAATTTATATATTAAAATACTAGCTTAAAATATAGTTTTATGATAAAATGAGTATAAAGATAAATATAAAAATAAGAAGTAAATATTAAATAGTACCCCACTTGATTAAGTGGAAAGCATATAAAGGCTACGGGAAATAGATTAACTTAAGGGAAAGTGAAGATATTCACTTACTAACGAGTTTATATATTCCTGTAGTCTTTTTTTATTTTTAAGAAAGGAGCTATAGCAATGAATGATGAAGCAAGAAAATTAAGAAATGCTTATGCTAGAGAGTGGCGTTCTAAGAATAAAGATAAAGTAAAAGCCCACCAAGAGAAGTATTGGAAAAATAAAGCTAAAAAATTAAAAGAAGAAGGAGAGAAAAGTAATGGCTAAAAAATTAAGTGATGTAAAAGTTGAGCTTGATCCAGAGCTTAAAGAAATAATTAATTCATATTTTCATAATGAAACTTTAGAAGAAAGAGAAGAAAAAGTTGTAAATAAAATAATAGATGTGTTAGAAGATGGAGAGATACCAATATACAGAGTGCCAGCAATAATGGAGAATGTAGAAAAAAGAATATATTCAGCAGTAGTAAAATTAGCAAGTATTAGACAGTAAAATTTTAAATAATTAAATAGAGAGGTATTAAAATGAGTAAAAAAAGTGAATTATTAAATATTATTGAAGGATATAAAAGACAACAGGAATTATTTAAGAGTAAAGTAAACCAAATAGAAAGTAAACCATATTTAACTCAAGAAGGCAAGGAAATTGAAATAGAGAAAATAGCAATACCATTTAAAGAAGTTGCACAAAATTATCAAAATAGAGCTTTAGAAACATTAAATAGAGGGATTGAAGCTTTAGAGAAAAAATGGAGAGATAATTCAGCTGGAAGATTATTAGATTCAAATTATCAAATAGGATTAACAAATGCAATGAAAATGATTGAAGCAGGAGCGATTACAAATCAAGAAGATTTCCAAAATATTATAAATGTATATAAAGATGATTACAACGCCCTAGCAATGTTAAGAAGTTTAGCAGTAAAATGTGAAAAAGTATATGGATTTTCTGTATTAATACCAAAAGACAATAGAGAATATAATAAAAAATCATTAAATGATTTAAGGAATAATATAGGAATACACATGAGCCCTTATAGAATAAAAGAATCTTTATCTACAGGATTAGAGGGTAATATTAATTTTATTAAAACAAGATTAAAAGATGACTTAACAATAATTCTATGGGAAGAAGTGAAATAAAAAGAGGCTTAAAAGGTCTCTTTTTTATTAAATAATTTTAGAAAGGAGAAATAATATTGAGAGAAGTTAAACCAATAAGTGATGAAAATATAGAAGATATAGCACAATATTTAAAGAGTAAAAATGAAAGAGATTATGTGATGTTTATGTTTATGCTACATACTGGTTTAAGAATATCAGATGTATTAAAGTTAAGAATATCAGATGTGGTAAATAAAAAAACTATATATATGCAAGAGCAGAAAACAGGTAAATGGAAAGAAATAGAGTTAAGTAGTAAGTTAAAAAAGATATTAAAAGAATATTGCGAAGGTAAAGAGCCTAACGAATATTTAATAAAAAGCAGAAAAGGATATAATAATCCATTACAAAGAGATAGAGCCTATAAAATAATAAGAATTGCAGCAGAAAAGCATGGATTAAAAAGAGTAGGGTGTCATTCAACTAGAAAGACATTTGGTAGAAAGTATTATAAGAAATATGGAGATATAGAAGAATTAAGAAGATATTTTAATCATAGTAATTCAGGAATAACATTAAGATATATAGGATTAGAACAAGAAGTAATAAATAAGCATGTTAAAGGTTTATGGGATTAAAAAATAGGTATGAAAGATACATATTGTAGGGTATGTATTTTTCATATTTTTAAAATAGTTATAAAGCTCGATAAATACAGGGGTTAAGGGGGAATAAATGAATAATACACAATGTTAGATATGTATCTTTTGGATTAAAAAGGAAAAACACGCTTAAATATAGTAAAATCAATGGTTATAGACTAGAGAAATTAGTTAAAATTGAAAAAGTAAAAAATATAGTAATGAAAGTGATAAAAAAACAATATGCAAAATAAAGTGAAGAACAAAAAAACAAGGGGGAAACTAACTCAATTATATAAAATACAAATCGAAACAAACACAATTTTTTATACGTTTAAATATAGAAAAATACAGGGATTAGATATTTCCATAATGCACAGAAAATAATACAATTTGGTTAGTAATTTTTTTAATTTAAAAGGAGTAAAAGTGAATAATATAAATATCAGAAAGAGAGCTTTTAAAATTTACAAAGAACATCATAAGAATATAAAAATAAGTGATATAGCAAAATACTTAAATGTAAGTGTTAATACAGTTTATTCATGGAAAAGGAGAGATGAATGGGATAAAAGAATAAATAGTAAAGTAGGAGCACCAAAAGGCAATAAAAATGCTATTGGTAATAAAGGTGGTGGAGCACCAAGAGGAAACCTTAATGCACTATGTCATGGAATGTATATGAGTGATGAAACAGCGCTACCAAGCAAAAGAGTATTAATGGGGATTATATTAAAGCAACAAAGAATAATTAATGTTTTAAAAAATAAAGAATGATACCACAAATTTATGGTATCATTTTTAATAAAATAAATGTATCGAAAAACGAAGGTATAGCGATACATGAAGAAATTAAGAGAAAATCCCTCATAAATGGCTTAAAATCGTTGCTAAATATGCATCATTATATTTGATAGGTTTGATGATACATATTATAATTAACTCATATAATATTAGAGCAAGGGGTTAAAAAATGATAGTAAGTTATTTAAGAGTAAGTACATTAAATCAAGAAGTAGGTAGACAAGAATATCAACTTGAAAAATTAAAGATAAAATTTGATAAGGAATATATAGATAAATGCACAGGAAAGAGCATGGAAAGACCACAGTTAATTAAAATGATGAATGAATTAAAAGAGGGAGACATTCTTTATTGTGAAAGTATCAGCAGATTAGGAAGAAACCTAAAGGATTTAATTGATATAGTAGAGCAATTAATTAATAAAGGCGTTAGAGTTATTTTAGTAAAAGAGGGTATCGACACTAGCACAACAACCTATAAGTTATTGCTAGGTATATTTGGAGCAGTTGCAGAAATGGAAAGAGAAACTATCCAAGAAAGAACATTACAGAGTATAGAAAGATTAAAAGAAATAAAATCAAACACTGGCGAAGTTGCTACCAAGAGTGGTAAATGGTTTGGTAGAGAAGAAAAGAAAGTTAGTGATTTACCGAAAGACTTTAAAAAATATTATGACAAAATGTTAAATAAAGAAATAACAAAAGTAGAAATGGCTAAGTTATTAGGTGTTGGTAGAGCAACTCTTTACAGATGGATTAAATTATATGAGGAAGATTAAATATTTAAAGTTGATAAAAATAAACATGAAAACAAAAAGAAATCTCTTTACTATCAAAAGAAAATTTCAGATTAAAGATTAATAATTCTGTAATGAAAATTTGTTTTAAAATAATTTAATGTTTTCACTTTCTGACAAAAAGATGTACTGTATTTCACAGTACATATTTTTATAGTAATGTATTGAATGGAATAAACACTATATATAGTTGGGAAAATATACAAAGCACTATATATTGTACATATATATAAGAATTTACAAGAATATAGAAGATTATTTAATTTATTTTAATATGATAGGTAATAAATACTATTAAAGATAAAGAAGGATATGATATAATTTTTTATTATATAGTGGTATAAGCTAATAGAGGAGGGAGTATAGGATACATATGAAGTACGATATATATTGCGATGAAAGTAGACAAGACTTGCTGGTAAATAAAGATATGATCTCAGAGAATAATAAGTATGCATGTATAGGCGGAATATTAGTAAGTAGAAGTAAGCGTAATGAATTAAAGAAAAAAATAAAAAAATTAAAAGAAAAGCATAGTGTTTTTGGTGAATTGAAGTGGGGAACAGTATCTGAAAACAAAATTGAATTTTATAAAGAAATAATTGATTTGTTTTTTGAGTTTAAGGAGGAAGTATTATTTAGAACAGTAGTTATAAACTCTGTAGATGTAGATAATAAAATGTTTAATAATAATGATGCAGAATTAGGGTATTACAAGTTTTACTATCAGCTAATATATCATTGGATTGAGTTAACTGGAGATAGTCAATCAATTTATTACATATATACGGACTTCAAAACTAACAAGGTAAGCAATAGATTAGAAGTTATGAGAGGTTTGCTGAATATGGTTTGTATAAGTTCTATTAAACTAATTCAAGCCATAAATTCGAAAGAATCTGAAATATTACAAATGCAAAACATACTTATGGGAGCTGTGGGGTATAAATATAATTTTGGAAACGATGGAAAGTCAAAAGCTAAAATGGAGATGGTTAGACATATAGAATCTTATTTAGGTCATAGTATAAGAGAAACTAAGAAAAATGAAAAAAAATTTAATGTATTTAATATTAGGCTTAAAAATAAAGGGGGAAAATAGAAAGTGTTACCACCTTTGTTAAAGTTAAAAAATGAATTAGAGTATAAAAGTCATTATATAGAAAATTATTGTAATAAAGAAATAAAAACACATGATGGAATTGTAGTAAAATTTTTTGAGGATACATTTGAACATGCTTTTTACAAGAGAACTAAAAAGACATGGAAAGCAAGAAAAGATATTTTCTCAGAAGAAAGAGGGGAACGTATGGATTGGATAAAATACGTTCTTAATGATCCTACTATAACGCCTAAAAAAGGTTATGATAAGGCGAAGCAAAGTTATGATTCTACTAGAAGAGTTGCATTTTTGAATAGTGAAAATTATTTAGTTGTTATATACATAAATAGAAATGGAGAAGGAAAATTTGTTACGGCTTATTTAGTAGATAATGAAGAAGCAGCGGACAAAATAAGAAATAGTCCGAATTGGGAATAAACAAAAAGACCATCACTCTGAAGTGACGGTCTGACCACTGATTACTGGCTCATTAGTCCAAGCCTTTACTGATCCTAAACTATTAGTAAAGGATTATTTGTAACTTCAATTTAACATATAAAATTAATAATGTCAACATTATTTAATATAAATACGAGTTAAGATAGTATATGCATATATCAATATTTTTGCCACTTTTGATGAAAATATTAAAAATTATATTTAAAATTTGAGATTTAAAGATTGTTATTGTAATTAAGTTTTCAGCTAGTATAAAAATGGGGGTTTAGACCGACAAAATACCGACAATTAATAAATTTTTATAATAGCACAAGCTATTTTATAACTATACATAAAGGCATGTAAATTAAGTAAATGTAGGGTTCTGTAAGGATTTTTATATAAATAAAATTTTATAATAATATATATGGTTTTTCCTGTTGGGAGTACCATATATAACAAATAAACGGCTTAAACACTAATGTTTAG
>OATT01001025.1_pt1 | contig 18292 bp, 20 predicted proteins | sample 1476071 | NCBI WGS metagenome assembly OATT01 (sample SAMEA2579989, study PRJEB22360) | human gut metagenome | biome: human gut; feature: human-associated habitat; material: faeces | place: Denmark | collected 2008/2010 | reverse complement strand
CTTATCTCCTGTGGGGGGGAGCGTTTTTCTTTCTTATCTATCCGATGGCGGGAGCCTCTGATTTTTTAAAGCCTGGAGGCGTGATTGAGAGAAATACCTATGGGCAGGGGGACAAAGAGGGGATATTGATTGTTGAGGGACTTCCCGATGGAAAAGAAGAAATTGAAATTCAGATTAAAGAACGGCAGTACAGCAAAAAAGAAGCTGATAACAAGTTTGGACAGGCATTTCAGAAAGCACAACAAGAAGCTTTGGCAGATAATCCTTCTTTTGACAAAGTGAGCAGTTCGCTGAAATTATCTTCGAGGCTTGATAGCTTTGGCATGACTATGAAATGGGAATCGCAGAATCCGGAACTGATTGATCCGGGAGGGGAGGTTTATCTGGAACAGATGCAGAAGGAGCAGGAGAAGACAGTTCTTTTTCTGACGCTGAAAGCCGGAAACTATCAAAGAAAGTATGAGATTCCTGTGACAGTAATAAAGCCTGTTTTGACAAAGCAGGAGAAGAGCCTGAAACTGCTGGCGGATACAATAGAAAGCGCAGACGAAGAACAAAAGTATGAAGAAAAACTGATTCTTCCGGCAAAACTGGAGGGACGGGAGATTCGATACAGCGAAAAACACAGCTGCGACAGATATATATTCCTTCTGCTGGGAGCTGCGGCTGCGGTACTTATGGAATACAGGGAAAGTTCTCAGGAAAGAGAAGAGAAAAAGAAGAGGAATACGGAGCTGGCATTGGATTATTCCGATATAGTATCTGGTTTGTGCGTCTATCTGGGAGCAGGTTTTCCAGTCAGGAAAGCCTGGGAACAGCTTGCTAAAGAGTATGAAATGAGTTTGAAACTGCCAGGGGGAAGAAAAAGGCCGGGATATGAGGAAATACGTATTTCTGTGGGGAGGATGAATCAGGGTATGTCTGAACTGAGAGCCTACGGAGAGTTTGGAAAAAGCTGCGGCCTGCGATCCTATAGAAAGCTGGCGGGGCTGATGACACAGTATGTGAAAAACGGTTCAGGAAGTCTCCGGAAAAATTTGGAGGAGGAGATGGAGAATGCGTTTGAGGAGAGAAAGGCGGCTGCCAGAAAAATCGGAGAGGAGACTGGAACGAAGCTGTTAATTCCACTGTTTATGATGCTTTTAATTGTAATGGTGATGGTGTCAGTGCCAGCATTTTTGGCATTTGGAATATAAGTATGAAAGGAGAAAAGTAATGGGATACAATGCGGAGATAAGAGAGTTTTTTGAGGATGAGAGCGGAGTGGGCGTCATCGAGGTCGTGCTGATTCTGGTGGGAATATTAACCCCCTATTATGGGGTGGGTATCAAGTGTATAGAGTAAAAATATGTGGATAAAGAGAACTGGATATACAGTGGAAGGTGGAAAATGTGTATGAGGTCAAAGGAAAAAACAACAGAAGAGATTGTGCTGATTAGATATTATAATGTACTGTTTTATTTGGTTTTCAAGGTGGGGGTAGATGATTTTAAGAAAAGATGCTTGATAAATAGGATAGATGCAGAGGGAAGTATGAGAATGAAACAGATACAAGAATGGTGTTATTGCCATCAGATTTCATTTAAGACGAAATTTATTTATAGGAGAGATTTTCCGATTAGTGCTAATTTATGGAATTTATATTCATATGGTAGATTTAAAATGGGATTATAATTAAGTAAAATGGATTGAAAATATGCTATACTCAATGTGAGAATTGAGTTTATGAGGAGGTAGAGAAGGGATGAATAACAAGGAATACATGGAAGAGTTGAAAAATAGACTACAAGAATTTGATTATGCCAAAAAGAACATGAAAAATTTGGCTGTAGGAATTATAGGTGGTACTCTATATAAAGAGGATTTTTTCTTTACTTCAGCAATTGATAGGAGTATAGCATTATTAGATGGATTTACGGAAATGCTAAAACAAAGGAATTTAGCGTGTGCAGGGATTTTAGTTCGTACACAATTGGATAATTGTATGAGAATTTTTGCGGCATTTATTGCGGAGGATAGAACAGATTTTATTGATGGTTTCTTAAAGGGTGAGAAGATAAGAAACATGAGAGATAACTGTGGAAAGAAGATGACAGATGCGGTCTTAAAAGAAAGATTAGCTGCATATGATGAATATTTAAAACATGTATATGATAACTCATCTGGTTATGTGCATTTATCTAACAAAGCATTTTATTCAAGCGCGACAGCATCTGAGGCAAGTCAATATCATATTGAATTTACGATTGGTGCACCCTTGAAAGAAAAAGCAAATCCAGTTTTGCTAGAAGCGGCAGATGTATTTCTTCATTATCTATGCTTACAAAATGAATTATTAAAAAAGGTGGTAGAATCTAAAAAAAATATTCATGAATAGAGGGATTACATAGAATCAAGTATATGAATAAGGAATTTTAAGAAACGTAAAACTTTTATGGAAAAATATTCGTAAATACTATACAATGAAATAAAAAGTGTAAAGAAGGAATGGAAATGTTAAATTGTACAGGAATCCCGAATGATCCAAATAAAGAAGAAATAATAGAAAATATTATTCATCAATTCAATGAAAAATATCCTAATACGGAAGGTGAGGCATACATTGGATATCCTATTTATATGGACGAATATGCTAATACGGAGATATGTGTTGACTTAGCATTGGTTACTAAGATTGGTGTGTTTATAGTAAATATACTTTTGAACAGTGTGACGGATTATGGCGAAATTCAAGACAATATTTTAATAAAAGTAGAAAATAAATTTAAAAAGCAACCATTTTTATTAAAAAAAAGAAAACTTATTTTTGATTTTTATGGTATTACTTATGCAGTAGAACAAATGCCTCGAATAGAGGATAATTTAATTGCTTTTTCGAATGAAGAATTTTTTAAGATTATAGATGAGTATAAAGAAGAAAATTCATTTGAAGATGCAAAATATGATGCTATTTTATCAGGAATCCAAGAAGCCTATGGTTTAAATACTAGAGTAGAAAGACTAGGTGTGAAAGAGGGAACAAAAGCATATTTGATTAATCAAATGAATAGTTTGATCGAAAAGTATGACGCAGCACAAATGGATGCAATTCTGGCAGACACTAAAGGGATCCAACGGATTCGTGGAATGGCAGGAAGTGGAAAAACTATAGTTTTGGCAAGAAAAGCTGTAGAGTTGCATATGAAGCATAGAGAATGGACTATAGTAATTACGTATTCGACGCGTTCATTAAGAAATCAGTTGGTTAATTTAATTGCAAAATTTTATGCATTGAAAAACGATGGGGCAAAGTATGACTCTAAGAAAATCCGAGTAATGCAAGCATGGGGATCCTCTAATTCACTAGGAGTTTATTATGACATTTGCCTTAAACATGGTATATCTCCAATGAATTTTAATACAGCCAAACAAAAGTACGGAAAGACAAGAGCGTTTTCTAAAATATGTGAAAATGTATTAAACGAAGTTAAAGAATTTAATAAAATGTACGACTGTATATTGATTGATGAAGCACAAGATTTTGATAAAAATTTTATGCGATTATGTTTAAAAGTGTTAGGATCTGACCAACGTTTAGTTTATGCATATGATGAGTTACAAAAATTAAATGAGGAAACGATGCCTATGCCTCAAGAAATATTCGGGCAGGCAATAGAAGTCGATACACCATTGACGGTGTGTTATAGAAATCAGGGACGTGCTATTGTTACGGCACATGCGATAGGTATGGGATTATATAGAGAAGAAGATAAAGGATTATTGCAAATTCCAAACTCTGAAGATGTTTGGGAAGCAATTGGATATTCTACAGATAAACCTATTAAAGCGGGTGAGCCAGCAACATTGTATAGGACATTAAAGACAAGCCCAGAATTATTGAAGGTTAATCCAGATGAGATAATTGACTTTTGGAGTTATGAAACCTTTAAAGACCTTAGAACAGATTTGATAGAAATGTTAAAAAAGGATTTATATCAAGAGCAATTATTGCCTAGTGATATAATGATAATAGATATGGATGCTATAGAAAGTGCTTCAAACAGAATGAGGCTTATGAATTTGCTGTATGAGGATGAAAATTACGATCCAAATGGAGAGGAGGCATTGGAAATTCACTCTGCTGGAACAACAAGTCCAGAAGATTTTTTCAGAAAAGACTCTATTGTATATAGTAGTATCTACCGAGCAAAGGGCAATGAAGCTTTCATGATTTATATTGTTAATGCACAAAAATGTATCAACTCTTTAACACCACGGAGCGACAGGAATGCTTTGTTTACAGCTATTACTAGAAGTAAGGGATGGGTTCGAGTCATGGGATATGGTGATGAAATGAAACAATTATGTCAAGAATTTGAAGAAACCAAAAAGCATGATTTTAAATTATATTTTAAGCGATATCCTACAGAAGAAGAGAAGAAACAGTTAATTTTAAATAATAAAGATGTAGATGCAAGTATTATAAAATCAATAGGGACGACTAGAGCTTTATTTAACAAGGCAAGAGAAGAATCTAATGTATCAAATCTTCAACTTATGATGGAAGTTTTAGGGGTTTCTACGAAAGAAGAATTGTTGAAAATACTGATGAATGAAGGGGAGGAATAGACTTGAGCCTTCCCAAAATAGCAAAAGATATTAAAAAGGATATTGAAGTTACAACAAGGGCATTATGGGATTCAGAATTAATAATAGAAACTACGGGAGAATCAATACATCCTACAGGAAACAATAGTTGTAATATAACATGGTCTACCAAAAATGATTCAAATAATATTTTTTACGATACAGATGTATCTATAGACTATTTGTTTGAACAGATTTTAAGAAACCGTCAATATTCATTCTTGTTTTACGATAAAAGTATTTTGCAATTTGAATATATGGTGGAAAAAGGAGTTATTACAAAACATAGGTTGCTATTTATGAAAAAACATAATAAGATATGGGACAAAGAAGAAATAAAATCATTTGAAGAACAAGAAGAAATTTATTTTGGAGATTGGTTTTATGACAGTAAGGGTATTCCGATATTAATAAGGATTGATTTTGATTCAAATCAAGAAGTATATAAGGAATGTGAACATACGATGGCACATTTTCATTTTTCTAATCATGAGCAGTGTCGAATCCCATTAAAAGGAACTGTAGCATTTTCTGATTTTGTGAAATTTATTGTATTTCATTTTTATGGAAAAAAAATAGAAATTGCAAAGGCAAATTATACAAATCAATATATTTCAAGAGAAGAACAAGAAATGATACATTTTTTTTGGAAATGAAATAAATTTTATGGAATAGGTAAAATCTGGGAAAACAGTTTCTTAGCTTTTATTTTCCAATGATATAAATAAGTAAAGAAGAAGCCGTAGTAAAACAATTTATAAAGCATCATGTAGTTTTATATTTACAATTGTTACGGCTATATTGGAAGGTGTACAAAAAATACGAGGCTTTGAAAAGCAAGCCCAAGGAAATACTAAAGTTGCAGATATGTATTTAGAGATAGCCAAAGCAATTGATTTAGCCCTTTCAATGATAGCAGATGGTTTATTATTGAATGAAGACATAGAAAAACGGGCAGAAGTGCATTAAAAAAATATTGCCGAAGTAAATAAATTGGCTTCGCAGTTTCCAACAAATGATAAAGATTTTGAAAAGGCTCGAGATGGGATCAACAATGGGGAAGAGAGCTATACAGAGGACGATCTAAGAATTTGGGAATAGTAGCAGGAAAGGTTGAGTTGCGTTGAAAGAAGATAATGAGAGATTGTGGTTGTGTGTATATATATCAATGGTCCTATTTATAATTGGAATAACTCTGACAGGAAGGGCATATATTCAGTCCCATTCAGAAAGGCAACAAAAGATAGTGAGACTAAGTGCAAATCAGTACAAATCCTTAAGTATTGAAGGTAGATATGAGGAAGCAGGGAAAGAACTGAAAAATACTGCTGAAAATGCACTTGCTTTTTTACATAACTTGATATTGGAACAGATGGTTTTTATGGTTGTATCTGCCTTGGGTATGGTACCAATTGTAATATGTAAATTTATTAAATCTGAAGTATGTGAAAGGTATCTTACGTTGGCAAAGATTTGTACTTCATGTTCGGTAGTTGCTTTAATTATTAATATAAAAGGAACATTTGATCAATTTGATGTGTATAATCAGTTATATGGCTATTATATAGAAATATTTAGTACATTGCTAAAAATAGTATAAATAGAGTTAAGAGATAAAATCAGCCGCCAATGAAAGGTGGCTGATTTTAGTTTAGGTGCTAATCTGAAGAGTCATTGACAGAACAGAATTGGGAGAAAACTGTGGCTGGGCAGGTTAAGGTAAGTCGCGGTATAATGTTTTTTACATTGGTAGCTTTAAAGGGATTGTGGCAGAAGGATTTATGATTATTTGTATCTATGGTGAAATAGTTTGGATGTTAACGAGAGTTAAAAATTTTAATTTTGGGGTGAGTAAATATGAACCTTATTAGAGATGGTCCAAGACAGTAATTCATATGAGTATCCATCATGTTAGTGAATCGGTCTTTTATTTTTAGCCCGTCTTTTTATAGCGGAAGATAGGTGAAGATGAATGTATAGGAAAAACTTAATAGTCAGGCAATATGTGTAGTGATAAGAGGAGTTAACAAGGTTTAAGCACTGGAAATACTAGTGCTATTTTTTGCGATAAATCAGGAAAGGAGGCAGAGTTCCGGCCGGGAAAAAATATCTGACTCTAAAGTACATGGATTTAGGGCAGAAGGCAATTGAACGAATTCGCATGGCATCGGCGATGTCAATCCAATTGTATGAGCAACCATTGTTGGTAACAGATAACGGAGGAAAAGGTAGCCTAGTATGGCTAGGGAGAAGGATTTGCTCAGCATGAAATTAAAGTTGGTCATGGAAAAAGTCTGTATGTAGATTTCAGTGCGGGAGCATTGATTCACCAGATTTATTTAGAGCAGGAACTGAAGGCAGCTCGTCTATTACAAAGTGATGGGAGAGAAGCCTGTAAATTTTCAGAAATAAAAATGAACTTGTAGAGAAAGCAGAAAAGCCAATCATGTTCTTCATTTGGGAAGCATGGTTGGCTTTTTCTTTTGGCAAAGAAAAATGGAAGGAGAAAACGAAGTGGTAGTACGATTTATGAGTCATACACCTTATGCCGGATTGGAACAGGAAATGCAGCATATTCCTGGATTTCGGCCACGAAGAAGCGGAATGGTTGTCAGTCACCTTCCAGATGATCCGAAAAAACAGGACTACCTGCGTGGGCACATTTCGGACGGGTGTATCCCATTTCACAAGCTGCTGGAGGTATTGGCAGAGGAGGTAGCTGTCAGCCCGTTTGTGAGGCGTGTAAACCGTTTGACAGGCATGAAAGAGCCTTGCTTTTTCCGGAATGGTCATAGAGAACGGTTTTTTATGATGCTGGGGCGATGCATCCACAAGTCAGAAGAACCGGCACTGTGTGCAGCCATATATCTTCTTTCTGCGGATTGGTTTTTGTGGGGAAGGGCGTTGTATGCGGTGGATCAGGATCAGATCCAGTTTTCAGAGATTCACATTCATGGTGTAGATCTGGATGGTTATGTCCTGTTTTATATGGCAAGAGATCTGTATCGGGGAAGTCAGCATATCAGTCTGTCTGAGTTGATTGACCCAGAATTAGTCAGTGACCAGGTGTTTGAACGGATTGTTACAGCATGTCTGATTCGCCGGTATGGAAATGTGGTTTTACAGGAGGAGGGATTGCAGTGATGAAAGAAAGGATATCTGATCATGGCAGTAAAAAGCCAGAAAAACGGACGATGCTCCGTTTATTTAGCCCATTGACGGCGATTCGGTATCCGAGATATGACTGGGAAGATCTCAATGGAGAAGGGGAGGAACTCTTACCGGCAGAACTGTGCAGCTATCAAAAGGAGATTCGCGACCAGATTGCAAAAGAGCAGCTTCCAGAGGAAGGAGATCGGGGGCTGGCTGAATATCTGAATGATGAAGGCCTGAAAGAAAAAATTTATAGTATGAACCCTACCGTAGAAGTCTGGAGGGGAGAGTTGTGGGGTGTACTGGAAGTAGAATGTAGAGGAGAGCTTTCCCCGAAAGAACTTGAGGAAGTAAAGGAATACTGGGAAGGTCAGGAAAGCGATGGTTGGGGAGAAGGCTTTGAACAGCGGGAGATCAAAACTCCGGATGGGGAAGTGTGCGTCAGTTTTTGGAATTCTGGAAGTGATTTTTTTATTACGACAGAAGAGCAACTGAAGGGGCAGGTACAGGAACCATCCTCACAGATGGGAGGAATGACTTTTGGAACGATGGGATAAGCCGTACAGGCTCCGTCTGTTTAGCCCTATAGAGGGAAAATTGTGTCCGAGTGACAGAATGATGGAGGAAAACATTTCTCTAACTGCCTATGAAATGGAACTGTATGAGGAGCCGATTCGTGACAGTTTGAAACAGGCAGAACTTCTTGGAGAAAACAATCGGAAGCTGTGGCAATATTTCAGTGATGAAATACAGATGCCTAATATCCGATCGTTGTCTCTGGAAGTAGAATCCTATGGAGGTCGGCTTTGGAGTGTGCTGCAGGCAGAATCGTTTGAGAAACTAACCCATGAAGAGGTGCAGCGTCTGTCAGAGACATGGGAGAAACTTACCGTTGGAGGTTTCATAAAGGAACTGAGGGGGAATCAAGTTCCAGTCCCGGAAGGAACGCTTACGGCTCTTCTGGGAAATGAAGGGCTGGATTATTTTGTCCTTCCGGAAAAAGTATTAAAAGGGACTGCCCATTTGCTGACTCCAGCATTGGAAGTCGAAATTTTTTCTAAGAGGCAAATTTCAGAAGTTGGCTATTCTGGAGCAAATATAACTTTGCCGACAGAAGATTCCTTTTTAAGAGATACAATGCGTAGGGCTTATGTGGATGAAAATGAAGCATATAGGATTGAATTTTGTGGCAGATGGCCTGATTTTCTGGTAGATGCACTGAATCAGACAGGAAGCATTACATTGGAAGAAGCAAATGTGTTGGCGTATTTGGTCAGCTATATGGACACACTTCAGATGGAAACCTATGAAGCAGCCATTCAGATGCTGCAGGAAGAAAAGATTGATGTTCCACCTACAATAAAAGAACTGCTCAACCTTTGCTATAACCTGGATTGTTATGAGTTCCGGCCGGGGATCAGGAATGATCGGGAACTGGGGGAAGTCTGCCTGGATGGAGGAATTTCTGATTGGATTGACAGGCTTTCAGATGATGTGGTGGAGCTTTTGGATCCAGAGAAGGTAGGGATGGAGCAGCGACGGGAAGAACAAGGGGTTTTTACATCAAAAGGCTATGCATTTCCAAATGCACGCTCCAGGCAGGACATGTATGATGGAAAACACTTGCCGGATATCAGCGGTATTTCTGAGGGGATTTTTTCACTTCGGATAGTCAGTACCCAGCATCCGGAGGAGACAGGAGTCTGGCTGGAACTTCCTGCTACAGAACGGGAGCTTCAATGGACGCTTAATGCATTACAGGAAAGAAATTTTAAAGATTGTATCATAGCAGAAGGCCGTAGTCCCATCAGCTGGTGTGATCTGGAGGCAGATGAAGATATTGAAAAGCTGAATGAACTGGCGAAACGGATTCAGAATTTTCCAGATAACAGAATGCATAGTAAATATGCGGCAGCATTGGAACTGGAAAGTTGTGATGGACTGGATTTGGCATTGGATATTGCAGAAAATCTGGATTGTTATGATTTCGATCCTCATATCTATTCTCCTAAAACGTATGGAAATTATATTCTGCAGGAAGCGGGGGTTGATCTGCAGGATCCTGCATTTTTAAATTTTCATTTTTATGGGTATGGGTTACGGCAATTGGGCAAGGCAGGACATGTATGTACCACATATGGTGTGATCCGGAGAAATGAGATCTCGTTTCGGTATGAGTATACAGCAATGAAGTCAGAGATGACTATGCAGTAATGAAAATACAAGAGAAAAATGATAGGAAAGAAGAGAAAATCCAACATGACATATGAAGCATTTCTGGAGTTGACAAAAAAGAATATAAAACGATTTTTACCAGAGCCGTTCCAGGAAGGGAAAGTAGAAATCAGGGAGTCATTAAAAAATAACAGTATTCGAAGACATGGGTTGTGTGTGACGAATTCACAAAGAAACAAATTGGTTCCAGTTTTATATTTGGAAAATTATTATCAGGAGCTGGAACAGGGAAAAGGGATTGAAGACATTTGGCAAGAGATTGCCCAGGATTATCGAAATTACCAGAAGGAGGAGGTAATGATCAATGGAACCCCTATCCGAGAATGGGATTATGAAACCATAAAAGGAAGATTATCTGTCTGTGTGCGTAATGCAGAAGAAAACAGGGAGTTTCTAAAAACACATCCGCATGAGATTCAGGAGGATCTGGCACTTATCTATTGTTTTGATGTGGAAATGAATGGAGGAATCAATGGAACGATCACGGTCGATCATGATAAGCTGAAATGGCTGGGAGTCAGTGAGGAACAGTTAAAGCGGGATGCATGGGCGAATATGAAGCACAGAGAGCCTCCCTGCTTTTTTGCTTTGGATGAGGTAATGGGACAGCTTTATTTCGGAGAAGCAATTGATACAGAAAAGAAAGGGCTGGAACATTTAGATGATGTGGATCCAAATGCAATGATGTATGTACTAACGAATTCGAATCAGGTCAATGGGGCTGTTTATATGTGTGATAAAGAAGTACTGTCTCTTATTGCAGAACAGCTGGGGGCAGATTTAATCGTGATTCCGTCATCCATTCACGAAACGATCATTCTAAAAGATACACAAAATATGAGCATGAGCGAACTGAATGCGATGGTAGAAGCAGTAAATGCCGAAGCAGTGGATCCGCAGGAACGGCTGGGAAATTCTGTTTACCTATTTGACAGGGGAATACAAAAATTGGAAAAAGCAGAAGAACAAGTAGAGGAACAGTCTTTGGAAGCAGGTCTGTCACCGGTATTGGCATAAGAATTAGTCAAGTGTAATGATTTTGCTGAATGTTAGGAGGGATGCAGAATTAACAGTTTTATTTCATGGGTTGGCGGAAAAAAAGCACTCCGCAGCCTGATCTATACCATGTTCCCTGCAAATTTTGACCGCTACATTGAAGTGTTTGGCGGCGGAGGCTGGGTTCTTTTTGGGAAGCCGCCGGATGAACGGTGCATGGAGATCTACAATGACTATAATTCAAACCTTGCAAATCTGTTTTATTGCGTGAAGAACCGTACAGGGGCTTTCTTAAAGGAACTGGGATTTTTGCCTTTAAACAGCAGGGATGAATTTACTATCATCCGTAACTTTATCGACAAGCAGGAACCGGATACTCGCTTTTTAGGAGAGGAGTTAAAACTGGCAGAGAAGCATCTGATGCCGCCGGATTATGAGGAGCTGAAAGCAATCCTGCTTGAAAATGTAGAGGTAACCGACGTAAAACGGGCGGCTGCATTTTTTAAGCTGATCCGTTACAGTTATGGAAGCGGCTGCACCTCCTTTGGCTGCCGTCCCTTTGATGTGAGAAATTGCTTTGACACCATCTGGCAGGCATCCCGCAGGCTGGCAGATACCGTAATAGAAAATAAAGACTTTGAGGCATTGATTCGGCAGTATGACCGGGACAGTGCCTTTTTTTATTGCGATCCGCCTTACTACGAAACGGAAGGACACTATGCGGTGGTGTTTCGGAAGGAAGATCACAAACGGCTCCGGGACACCCTGGCAGAATGTAAGGGCAAGTGGATGGTCAGCTACAATGACTGTGCGTTTATCCGGGATCTGTATGATGGATATTTTATTACAGCTGTTACCCGTATCAATAACCTGGCTCAGCGGTATGAGGGAGGTTGCGAGTTCCCGGAAGTCATCATTACTAACTATGATCCAGGCGAGCGGGAACGGTTACGACCAAGACAGCTGGATCTGTTTGGCATATGGGGAGACGGGGAAACCGACCATTATGAGATTCGGGCAGAAGTCAGCCCGGAAAGAGAGGTGCTATGAAAACAGAAGAAAAAAAGGGGCAAACACCGTGGATCCGGGGGAAGGCGGCGTACTTTCCATTCCGAGGGTGCTTTTATCGGCGGCGGGGATCCCAACGGACGGCAACCTGGTGATTGAGACGGTTCCTGGTGTCATTCTGATTGGAACGAAAACCCCGGTGCAGATGGTTTGCAGGCCCCTGATGGAGGTATTTGACCAGCTGGGGATTGCAGAGAATGAAGTGGAGGCATTGATGGGAAGAAAAGGAGGGATTGGATGAGCAAACCGGTTTATCGGCTGATGGATGGAAAAGGGCGTGTGCTGATCCCCAAGGCAATGCGGGATGCGGCAAAGATGGATTACGGGGATATTGTCTGTCTGGGGATGACCGACGGTAAGATAACCGTCCGGAAGGTACATGTCATTGAAGTAGGCGACCAGTCACCGGAAGCAGTGGAATCCTACGTCCGTGCAGCGTTTCAGTCCATGCCGGACAGCTTGCGGCTGGAATTGATCGGGGAACTGAGCAACCTGCTTCAGAAAAAGGAGGATTAGATCATGCAGGAGTTTACGAAAAAGGATTGTGTAGGGATAGGGGAGGAGGTTTTTCTTAAAAGCCGGGTGGTTGTCCTGGCTCCCAGGGCACTGCCGGGGAACCATCCGGGACAGCTCTTTTTCTGCACGGGTGTCCAGGGGACGGAAAATCCAAGGCATTCCATTGCCCAGCTGGTATCTCTGTCTACTGGAGAAGTATGGAAGTGCTGGCATCGGGATGTGATCGGCATCCTGAAACCGGAGTTGCTGGGAGAAACGGCCAGACTTCAGCTGTCCCAGATCCGTCCTTTTGGTGCAAAGGATCTTCGGGAACATTCACCGGAATATTCCGGTTACAGTTTTCTGCCGGATGGCCGGTATGCGGCAGGCGTGTGGCTGGCAGATCCGGAGGAGGCATGGGAGTATGTAATGATGCAGAAGGACTATCAGCACCGGATCATGATCTGTGACAGGGATGACTTTGCCGTCTTAGAGATGCAGGAAGGACAGATGCTCTTTCCGGATGTACAGACCCTGGAGGAGTTTCGACAGACGCAAGGGCATGGGGGGATTCGGATGGCTTAGAAAAGAGGGATGAGACATGAAGCAGATTCGGATTGAGAATGGGATCATCCTGTATTACGGAAACCGGGCCGGGCGGGTAACGAAAGGCTGTGCCGTAGTGGATCCGATGTTTCAGGGATCAGAGCTGGAGGGCTTTTTAAGAAAGCAAACGAGTATTCAGGAAATCCAGTGGAAGGACGGGATTTTCGACCGGCTGACAGCTGGGGCTGTGGCTCCGGAAATATCCCAGGGATTAAAAGATGTGCGGGTCTGGCAGCTGAAAGGGGATGTGGATGTCCAAAGGAAGTTCATTGACTTTGCCCTGCTGGTTCATCAGTACGGCCCGCCCCAGCCGGAGCATTATATGAAAGTCTATGAAGGGGCATCTGACACCAATGACCTGGAAGAACTGTATGATAAATTCCGCTATCACCCGCCATCCGGATATACCGGGCATGGGCTGTCCATCAGTGATGTATTGGAACTCTATGATGAAACCGGGAGTTCCTTTTTTTATGTGGACCGCTATGATTTCCAGGAAATAGAGTTTTCTGGGAAGAGCCAGAATCAGGGACAGACCCCGACTATGCAGTATTAACAGGCAGCCATGGAAGCCTGTTTTGCTGAAATAGATATAGAAAGGACCATGTTATGAACAGAAAGAGAAAAAGGAGGAAACATCCGTATGCCAAACTTAGATGTTCGGATCACATCCATGTACCCGCCAGGGGCACAGGGAGGAACCAGAGCCATTGCATCCGCCACGATCGCCGGTTGTTTTGCCGTCCGGGGAATCAAAATCGTAGAGGGCGGTAAGGATGGGCTGTTTGTATCCATGCCCAGCCGCAAGACACAGGATGGGTATAAAGATATCTGTTTTCCTGTGACAGCAGAATTTCGCAAGGAACTGCATCAGGCAGTGCTTGGAGCTTATGAGCAGGCACTGACCATGGCACAGACTGCAGCTCCACAGACGGCAGCCCCGCAGGAGGAACAGGCAGGCCCGCAGATGGCGGGTCTATGAAGGAAACCAGAAAAAGAACAGAAAGAGAATCAAGGAGGAAACAGGAATGAAGAATATCAAGAAACAGTTGGTAAATTATCGGAACGCAATGGTTATGCACGCCTGGAAGGTAAAAAACAAGCTTAAGGAAACATCCGGTGAGGGATATGTGGACACTGCCATCAAGATCCTGATTGCGGTGGTGTTAGGAGCCTTGCTTTTGGCAGGACTTTATGCCCTGTTTAATGATACCGTCCTGCCGACCCTGGTAAGACGTGTGCAGGAAATGTTTGATTACAGTGGCTGATATGGCTGCAGGCAGGGTGCCGGTTCCTTTGGTATTACAGGTGGTGCTGTTTGTTTCGCTGTTGGCTGTAGTGTCTGTCTGGGATTTGCGGTACCGGATCATTCCGGACCGGCTTCAGGCAGGCATTGCCCTGCTTTCTCTTTTGCAGTTTTCCCCCAAAAACCTGCTTGGGATCTTGGGGGTAGCTCCCTATCTGCTGGTCGCACTTTTGTGTGAGAAGGAAAAGGGGATCGGTGGGGGAGATGTAAAGCTTGCAGGGGCGATGGGGCTAGTGCTTGGGCTTCCGGCCAGTCTGACAGCTTCCTGTTTGGGGTTGGCCGGATTTGTTTTGTATGGTGCAGCCGTCCACTTATGGGAACGGCATCATGGAAAGGAAGGGAATCTCCCCTTTCCTGTGGGACCGTTTCTGGCAGTAGGGGCTGTGGCTGCTTATGGTATGAAGATGGGAGGACGGATTCAATGAAGAAAAAAAGATGGATTGCCGTTTGTGCGGCTGTACCCCTTATGGTGTTAACTGCTGTAATTTTCTGCCGCAAAAGAAGCGGGTGCTGGTAAGAAAAAGGGCGGGCGGATGTTTACTGTCCGCCCGGTAAAAAGAAAAATGAAAAAATCAAAGCAGGAGGAACGACTATGCGAGTGTTGAAGAACCGGACGGTCATCGGTGTGATCTGTATTGTGCTGTCCCTGATCATCTGTTTTGTGGTCACGCCATTGTTTCAAAAGACCATGAGTGAGAAGAAGGAGATCGTCCGTGTGGTCAAGCCCATTCGGAGTGGGGAAGAGATTACAGCCGATATGGTAAAAACCGTGGAGGTTGGCAGTTATAACCTGCCGGAGGATGTAGTAAAACAGCTGGATACGGTGATTGGAACCTTTGCGTCGGCAGACCTGGCACCAGGGGATTACATTCTTGCCTCCAAGATTGCAGAGGAACCAGCGGCGGAAAATGCCTATCTGTATCACCTGACTGGAGAAAAGCAGGCGATTTCCGTAACGGTCAAGGCGTTTGCCAATGGTCTGTCGGGCAAACTTAAGAGCGGCGATATCGTCTCTGTCATCGCACCGGATTATAAAAAGCAGGGCATGACGGTAATCCCGGCAGAACTGCAGTATGTGGAGGTCATCGCAGTAACTGCAAACAGCGGCTATGATGCCAATACAGGGGAAGAACTGGAAGAGGGGGCGGACAGGGAACTTCCGGGAACAGTAACGCTTTTAGTGACACCGGAACAGTCCAAGGTGCTTGCAGAGCTGGAGGCAGATGGAAAGCTGCACCTGTCCTTAGTGTACCGGGGGGATGCGGCAAGTGCGGGACAGTTTATCGAGGCACAGAAACAGGTGTTGGAAGAACTGTATGCTCCAGAGAAGGAAGAAGGAGAGATCACACAAGAAACAGAGCAGACAGAATCTTCAAAAGAAGAAACAAATGAGGCCGCTTTGGAAGAAACCGAGGAAAGTGGGGTGGAATAAGCCTTGAATTTTCTGAAAAACAGTATTTTCAGCCGGGGGAACCGTGACAACTCTTCGGACTGGGAGCCGGAGAATGAAAACCAGATGCTGGCAGTCTGGGGAAGCCCCGGTTCCGGAAAGACCACAGTGGCGGTAAAACTGGCGGCAAGGCTTGCCATGCAGAAGCGGGATGTGGCTCTTCTTTTGTGTGATATGAATACACCAATGCTTCCCTGTATCTGCCCGCCCGGAGATCTGGAAGAAGAACATTCCCTGGGAAGCATTCTGGCGGCAGCCCATGTGGGGGAATCCCTGGTACGCCATCACTGCATTACCCATAAGCGGCATTCCCATTTGACGATCCTTGGCATGAGAAAAGGGGAAAATGAGTATACCTACCCGTCTTATGAGCGGACACAGGCGGAGGAACTGTTACAGTGTTTGAGAAACATTGCTCCGTATATCATCATTGACTGCGGCAGTTATATCGCCAATGACATCCTTTCTGCGATTGCCCTGATGGAGGCGGATGCAGTCCTGCGTCTGGTCAACTGTGACCTGAAGTCCATCAGTTACCTCTCCAGCCAGCTTCCGCTCCTTCGGGAAAACAAATGGGATGCGGAAAAGCAGTATAAGGTAGCCAGCAATGTCTATCCCAATGAGGCCAGCGAGCATATTGAACGGGTGTTAGGCAGCGTGGCATTCCAGATCCCCCATTCGGAGGAGGTAAAGGCACAGGTTCTGGAAGGGGATCTGCTAAAAGAACTGGGCTTAAAAGACAGCAGAGGATTCCGAAAATCCATAGAAGCCATTTCAAAGGAGGTGTTCGGATGTTAGGGGAAAGACGAAGCAAAGCCGCATTTTCAGCGGGTTTTGCAGAGCGTGTTCAGGAACAGCCCCATGAGAATTCCGGACACCTGCAGGCAGAGATCTGGAAAGAAGAGGATCCCGACTTTGAGGAGATTATGGAGGATGGAAATGAGACAGAAGAAAATCGTCCAAGAGACTTCTTTGGAGGGGAGGATGGGGCAGTAGAAAAAACAGAAGAACCAGAGGAAGAAGAATCGGAACCCTCCCATGTTCAAAAGACGGGAGGGCGGTCCTTACGCACCCATGATCTGTTCTTTGCAGCGGAGGATACAAGCCGGGATTTTACTTCGGTGCTGCGGGAGGTACAGGCCTATCTTTCCAAAGAGTACAGCAGTCTGGTAACTGCGGATGGAAATGAGGAAGTTAAGGCTCAGATCCGCCGGTTTGCCGGGAAGTACATCCAGGATCACCGGATCCAGGTGACAGGAAAGACCACCGATGAGCTGATCGATGCTATTTATTCTGAGATGGCAGAGTTTGGTTTTCTTACAAAGTACATTTACGGGGAAGGCATAGAGGAAATCGATGTGAATGCCTGGGATGATGTGGAGGTACAGTTTTCGGGAGGTGTGACAAAGAAGCTTACAGAACACTTTGACAGTCCGGAACACGCCATCAATGTGGTGCGGCGGATGCTGCATGTATCCGGTATGGTGTTAGATGATGCCAGCCCCAGTGTACTGGGACATTTAAGCAAAAATATCCGGATTGCAGTATTAAAGACCCCGATTGTGGATGAAGATGTAGGGGTGGCGGCTTCCATCCGAATTGTCAATCCCCAGAGTATGCAGAAACAGGACTTTGTGAAAGGTGGAACGGCAACCGGGCAGATGCTGGACTTTTTATCGGAGTGCATCCGGTATGGCATTTCCGTGTGTGTGGCAGGAGCAACCAGCTCCGGAAAAACCACACTCCTTGGCTGGCTTTTGACTACGATTCCTGACAGCAAGCGGATCTACAGCATTGAGAACGGTTCCAGAGAGCTGGCCCTGGTACGGAGAAAAGAGGGAAAGGTCGTCAATTCCGTCATCCATACCCTGACCCGTGACAGCGAGAATGAACGGCAGCGAGTGGATCAGATTGCACTCCTTGACATGGCCCTGCGGTTTAATCCGGATATTATTGTAGTGGGTGAGATGCGGGGACCGGAGGCGAATGCAGCACAGGAAGCAGCCAGAACCGGCGTGGCGGTTGTGACAACCATCCATTCCATGAGCTGTGATGCAACGTACCGCCGTATGGTATCCCTGTGCAAGCGGGCAGTGGATATGAGCGACGACACCCTGATGGGGTTCGTAACGGAGGCATACCCGATTGTGGCTTTCTGCAAGCAGCTGGAAAATAAGGAACGCCGCCTGATGGAGATCATGGAGTGTGAGATTTTGCCGGATGGTACCAGAAAGTTTCGACCCTTGTTCCAGTACCAGATTATGGAGAATCGGATAGAGGACGGGAAATTTGTGATCATAGGGCAGCACCGGCAGGGCAAACCAAACCCGGGGAGGCTGAGAAGGGGTTCATCTCCC
>OATT01001006.1_pt1 | contig 18769 bp, 20 predicted proteins | sample 1476071 | NCBI WGS metagenome assembly OATT01 (sample SAMEA2579989, study PRJEB22360) | human gut metagenome | biome: human gut; feature: human-associated habitat; material: faeces | place: Denmark | collected 2008/2010 | reverse complement strand
GGAGCACCTAATTGCTTAGCAATTTGAGCCGTACTGCTCACACCCTCTCGGCCACCATCATAGAGCCCCATAACGCCTTCAATAATGGCCAGATCTGCATCGCCCGCCATGGATGCAAAAAATGTTGGCAATGTATCCGGTGGAACTAACCAAGAATCTAAATTATAACTTTCACGGCCCGATGCAATTTTATGAAAGCCCGGATCGATATAATCCGGGCCCACTTTAAAGGATTGCACCCCACTTGCTCGATACGCTGCGAGAAGGCCCGCAACAATAGTCGTTTTGCCGACACCGGAATTGGTACCAGCTATAACAACACGTGGAATGGGTACAGTATTCATATGTATTACCTCTTATTAATACTATCTATACGGCTTTCACCAAAACCATAGAGATATCAGGGTACAGTCGATTAACGATCTTTACGTTTTGCCAAAATTGTGGACAAATAGTTTAATTTCTTGTCCTTAGGCATGTTATCAAGACCTACGAAAACTTGTTCATCAGGCAAGCCAACGCGAGAAATCATAACCGCATCGTCAGCCATATTGTGTTTCAACAATACTTCTTGCACTTCGTCAAAGTTTTTATACACTTTCATGATAACTGCATCATCAGCAACAGCCATAACAGCATCAATTTTTTCCTTAGGTGCAGTGGCTGGAACGATAGCCAATACTTCTTCTTTTTCTACGATTGGATAGCCAAGATGGGACCCAATGGCACAGAATGCAGTGATACCAGGAATTGTTTCAATTTCAAAGCCTGTATTTTCAATCAAACGATATACGTACATATATGTACTATAGAACATTGGATCGCCAAGTGTTAAGAAAACAACATTTTTACCTTGTTCTAAATAAGATACGATAACTCGCTTAGCCTCTTCCCAACCTTCTTGTTGTGTAGCATCATCGAGCACCATTGGGAATACAACTGGAACGATTTCAGTATGTTCTTGAATGTATGGTTTTGCAATATTAAGGGCTACAGAACCATCTTTCTTTTCTGTTTTAGGTGTAATGATAACGTCTGCTTCGCCTACAATACGCGCAGCTTTCACAGTCATTAATTCAGAGTCCCCAGGACCAACACCTATGCCATATAATTTACCTTTCATGATGATTCTCCTATTCTATATTTCAATATGATTAACATTACTATTATACCTAATTTATTAAATATATTCAAAATGTTTGTGAAAGTCTACTCTTATTTCACATTCGGAATCGCTGGTCGATGACTGCTGCGCTTACCATATATATCATCGATACAATCTTGAATATGTTGGCAATAGATATCTTGAATTTCTGTATATTCACCGAGGGCATGATGCATTGCTTCTACTTCATAACCAGCCTCTTTCAATACATTGACTACACTATCCTCTTCATCGCCAAATAAATCATTAAGCGCATGATCGCCAAGTACAAGGAGCAATGGGTGCACATAAATCTTATTAGGTTTCTTACCATCAAGCCATTCCCAAGGTACGGCCACATCCTCTACATAAGGAGCATTTTCCAAAGTGGCTACACGAACATGATTAAGGCCACTGCGAATCAATTGGTATTGCAAATAACCATATGCAGAATTACCAGAGCCTAAACCACCGTGACCAACTAATAATAAACCATCTTCATCACTAACAGCTAATGATTTTACAAATGTGTCAATTAAAATTTGATAATCATTTGGGTGTTCCTCTTGGCCCATATAGTATACCAATGGTCTGCCAACACGCAATGTATTAAGTTCTTGTGCGCGTTCGTGATTTAAAATATTATGTTTCAACTTATCAAACTCTTCACCACCAGTGAAGTGCAATGGTTGTACATAAATATCTGTATATCCTTCACCAATGAGAGCATCTAATGCGCCTTGCTCTGTAGGAATTTCAATACCACGGTCTCGTAAACGCTTTACAATGATACGCGATGAAAAGGCTAAACGCACTTCATAATCTGTATATTTCTCTTTAATACGGTTTACAACGGCATCAATTTGATGTTCACGAGCAGAATCAACTGTTGAGCCAAAGGCCACCACTAATATAGCTTGTTTCATAACGGTCTCCTTATCAAATATAATTCACTATTCATCATACCACACGCATTACTATAGTTGGATACCATACCCCGTATAAAAATCGTATTATAATTAACTTTCATACCCTTATAGATAGCAAAAAGCATCCGCCCCTAAAGGTGGATGCTTTCTGAAGATAGTGTGTATTTATGAGAGCGTTTATATACAACCTTACCAGAAGCAATTAGGAAATCATTCCTTGAGCTTCTATACGGGAAGGTCGAATAACAGTTTGATATGATTCGCGTTGAGAGCTACGTTTTCTATCAGACATACGAATCGCTTGACCTAAATGTTTCAAGAATAAATCTTGTACATATGGATTTTCACCTAGGCCTTCATTCCAAATATCTACGTTGTACCCTTGTTCTGTCAAAAGTGCATAAATAGAATCGGAACGATCACCGCCAAGGTAATCCATTAAATGAGTAGAACCAATCATTGCTAATGGTACAACGAGTACATCTTTATGACCCATTCTATCTACCAATGTTAAGGCCTGCTTAAATGTAGGGAAACCATTTGTGGTAAATACAGCTACATTAGGAGCAGAACCATACATAGCTTTCAATTGTAATGTGGAGAATTCCAATTGATTTTGACCATTTGCCATCAATAAAACGGATTTATTAAGAGATTTAGTGTTAATATGACGCATGATGCCATCTAATGTAGCTTCATAATCATCAGCGTAATTTTTAACACCTAACGATGTTAATAAAGGTTTACCGATATTAACTTGAGAGAAATTATATTCACTGCTATGTAAGAACTTAAGTGCTTGCTTACGCATTTGTTGATAGCATTGATCCGCTACGAGAGTAATCGGCTGAATATATACCTCATCAATTCCCTTGCGGCTAAATTCTTGCATGACGTCGGTGAAAGAAGCAATCGTATCATCATATTTTTCATTCCACTTTTCCACTAATGCATCAGACAAAAATACGCGTCGTACCTCTACATCTCTGTATAAGGAACGAACTTTAGACTCTATAGTGCCAATGGATGTTTCCACTGCTTCTTTATAAATTGATCCAAAGGATGCAATGATTATACCTTTCATATGTGACCTCCATATACCCATATATATGAAATAATTTTCATAAATGAAAACTATTATCAACCACTATGTACTAATCATACAAGATTAGCGTATGAAAGTCAATGAGAAATATTATCATATAATCATTTTAAAGGTTCTATATACTGCCAGGATCCTTTTACTAGTAATAAATATATTACATAAACATTTACATAAGGTATGAATAGACCAAATATCCAAAACGCACTACTATAAGAATCATGTAATCGCTGAATTAATACTCTTAATACGTATATAAAGCACCAAATCAAAAAAATAGACACAATAAAAATCAAAAATATATGTTCTAATGATATTTTAGATAAAATAGTCCCTATTGAATAAATTAATATTACAAGTAACAGAACCATAATTTGATATACCATATAATAATATATCAATTCACCTCTTGATATACGCCCCCGCCAGTTAAATAAATCCAACGACAAAACCTTTTTAAAAATCGGTACGATTTTATATAAGGAAAACTCATCTAAAAATTGTTCAAATCCGCCAAACTCAATTCTTATAAAATTAGAGCCAACCTTTTCAATACAATTTGATAAGCCATAGTCATTATCGCATTCATTACTAGGAAACAAAGATAATATTAATAACCCTACTACCCATATATTCAAATCAACTGACATAGCTGTCGCCAACATATCTTCCGTATATGAAACGACTAATATGGGAGGAGAATAATTTAAATAATTAGTATACAACGTATATATTCCAGCTAAGATAACAAAACCAGAAATCCATTTTTGCTCGGCATCTAGAATTCGTCTAATTGCTAGTACAGAAAAAATTAATAATGATACTATTAAATTAGTATATCCAATAAAAGATATTATACCTTCTTCATATTCTGTTGACAGATTCAATAGTATTACAGGCTCCAATAATTTTGCGGGCATAGAAATATATGATAAATATACTAATAGTATAGATAGAAAATAAGGAGTCCGAGTAATACGCCATGATAAAATTAAAGATTTAATGTTAGTTTTTAATAAAAACAACTCATCATTTATTGTCTTTCTGCTTATAATATCTTTCAAGATCATATTTTGTAATATCCTTCCAGCCTTAATCAATAGTAACTTTAATAATCTTAGGATTGAAAGTATTTAGAGTAAATAGCCTCATTAGTAAAATTACTCTTTATCATTATTTACGACTCCTTATGGTCAGAAAGATGCAAATATCTCACTATTCTCCAACAGACTTCTCTCTCTTTACGAGTTTATAGCAACTACAAATCTATATGTCGCTATAAGTATAACTAGTAATTTTAAAACAAATAGCATCTCACTTTGTATCGACCACCCCACAAAAATAATATAAGCAAGTATGATGACTGCCCATTTGAACTTATTTTTATGGGCTATATTGATTCCCAGTAACTTACCATGTAGTCCTAATAGAATATATAAAAATACTTTTCTTTTTGATCCACATATTCTTAATGCTCGATTATATATAAGCTTATACAGTTTTCTTCTTCTATATACAGGTATTAAGAAAATACAAGCATATAAAAATGCAGGAAACATACCTTCTAAAACTGCTATAGAGAACTCATAATTAACATCTTGCAAACTACCTATAAAGAAGCCGACCAGTAAAATTAACGATGAAACCCATCTAAAACGTTGGTCATTTAAAAATCTTAATAATTGTCTCTCCACAGAAAATAAAATCCTCTCTATTAATTTAACATCTTATACAATTAATCATTTTAACAAAACAGAATGATAAATCCTATCATAAACATTGAATTACTTATAATTATACCGTCATAACCAATAAGAATATTTTTATAAAACATAAGATTATTCCTCATTTATTATGATTTTTTATAAAAAACGGTCGTATTATTTATACGTGTACAGGTATGGGGTTTATTGACATATATACTCTAGGTTGCTACGATTGATTATAGATAATATAGTTATGTCTGCATAGTCAGATGATGTTGTTTAATGAGGTGATTCACTTATGTTTAGTGTAAAAAAACGTGCATTAACAGTTTCTGCTGCATTAGCGGCTTTCGCATTGACATTTGGTGCTCCTGTGCTTGGTCACGCTGCATACCAATTAAATCCTGAAGTAAAAGACCCTACTCCAGCATTAAAAGAAGCTTCTGCAATCGGTGTTCGTACACACAATACTGAAGCTTTACAAAACTTGCCAAACAAAGATGCTATGGTTGTTATGAGCTTTGGTACAACTTTCAAAGATACTCGTGCTAAAACAATTGATGCAACTGTAGATGCTATTAAAGCAGCTCATCCAAACACAAAAGTAATTACAGCTTTCACAAGCCATATTATTCGTGATCGTATCCAACAAAAAGAAGGTATTACTTACCCAACTCCTGAAGAAGCATTGGCTGAACTTAAAAAAGACGGTTACACTCGCGTTGCATTAGCATCCCTTGATGTAATTCCTGGTATGGAATACAACTACGATGCAGCAGTATATAATTTGTACAAAGATAATTTCAAAAAAATGACACTTGGTACATCTCTTATGTACTGGATGGGTCAAGAAAACCAAACTGACCAAGTTATTGAAACATTAAAAGCTGTTCAATCTCAATTCCCTAAATTAGGCAAAGAAGACGGTCTTCTTATCATGGCTCATGGTACTCCAGATCCTTCCAATGCTTACTATTCTGTAATTCAAGACCGTATCCATACTCTTGGTATGAAAAATGTATTCGTCTACACAGTAGAAGGTACTCCAAATCTTGAACAAGTTATCCCTCAATTAAAATTACATGGTATTAAGCACGTTACATTGATGCCATTCATGATGGTTGCAGGCGACCATGCTAACAATGACATGGCTGGTAATGAACCAGATTCCCATAAATCCATTCTTGAAAAAGAAGGCTTCAAAGTTGACACTTACATCCATGGCTTAGGTGAAAATCCTAACATCCGTAAATTATTCGTTGAACGTGCTAACGAATCCTGGGACGCATTACAAAAATAATCAATCTACAATTTAACTAGTATCGTTATATAACGTACATAGGAGTACATCATGAAAAAACTACTACTCTGTAGTCTTGCTTTGGTCATGATCGTACTAGCAATAGCTGGGTGTGGTAAATCCACATCCAGCTCTTCTGCTACTACGAAGGAACTTACCTTTAATGGTGAAACCTACACTGTACCAAAGGATCCACAACGCATCGCCGTTCTTTCAAATTCTGTATTGTCCATGCTATACGCAGTGGATGGCAAGGCTATCTCCCGAGCTAGCACAACAGATAAGTTAGCGCCAGATTTAGAAGCATTACCTGCATTGGGTCAAACGGCTAACATCAATATGGAACAATTGTTAGGTTTAAAACCAGATGTGGTATTGGGTTTGGAAAACCAACATAAAAAATATGAATCCCAATTACAATCTAACAATATTACAGCCGTACTTTTCAATTACGATGGTATCAAGGATAATGTGCCAATGCTAACATTCCTTGGAGAGTTAACAAACCATCAAGATAAGGCTAAATCCGTTATTGCCACCTATGAAAGCAACATTCAAAAGGTAAAGGATGCCATTAAAAATCAACAACCTGCACGTGTTGCCGTATTGCGTGCTACCGGTAAAGGTGTGACAGCCGAAACCGACGAAGCGGTAACTGCATCTATGGTCAAAGAATTAGGTATGACAAATGTTGTAACATCTCACCTAGATGGTACAACCAAAGATAAAACGGTACCGTATTCTCTTGAAACATTAACCGCTGATAACCCTGATATTATCTTCGTCGTTACCATGGGTAAAGAAGAAGAAATTACAAAGGCCATGAAGAAAGCTATGACAGATAATCCTGCATGGGCTAATCTTAAGGCTGTACAAAACAACCGTGTCATCTACTTACCATCTAAACTATTCCTACTTAACCCAGGTCTACAAACACCTGAGGCTATGGCTCGTTTAGTGAAAGAAGCATATGGCATTGATGTTACATTTTAACATATCCTAACATACTAAAGAGGGCATTCCCCATTTCGGGAATGCCCTCTTTCACTATTAGTCTAGCTATCTACTCAACTAAACCTTTTACGCGTACATATTGTTTATCATCAAAGGTATCGATTTGAACATCTACAGAGAATACATCTCTAAATAGTTCATCCGATACGATTTCTTTCGTGTCTCCAGCTGTCACTAAATGACCATCTTTTATAATAGCCATATAATGAGAATATTGTACGGCTTGCGTCAATTCATGGAGTACCATCAATACGGTTAATCCTTGTTCATCGTTTAATCGTTTTAACAATTCCATGATTTCTAGTTGATGGTTAATATCTAAGTATGTTGTTGGTTCGTCTAACACTAACAATTTAGGTTGTTGTGCTAACGCCATAGCAATCCATACCCGTTGCCGTTCACCACCAGATAAAGATGGAATTAATTGATTCCGTAAATGATTCGTTTTTGTAATTCCTAATGCATAGTCAACGATTTCTCGGTCCTCTTTGGCCGTATTCTTCCACCACATTTGGTATGGATAGCGTCCACAATATACCAATTCTTCTACGGTCATATCCTTTGGCATATTAGGCACCTGTGGCAGAAACGCCATTTGACGTGCCAATTCATTTTGTGAATACGACTGTAATGGTTTACCTAAAATAGTCACACATTCACGTGGACTATGAATATATCCAATCATAGACCGTAAGAGTGTACTTTTACCACAACCATTAGGTCCGATTAAAGTCGTTATTTTACCAACAGGGACAGATACATTAATATCATGTAAAATATGACGATTTCCGAGAGTGACGGATAACTGGTTTACATCAATAGCCGTATTCATTAGTTATCCCTCCTCAATAGATATAAGAAGAATGGCGCCCCAAAGAATGCCATGATAATGCCAACAGGTACCTCAATTGGACTCCACATAACACGCCCTACCGTATCACTAACAACGAGGACGAGTGCCCCTAATAATGCAGAGCCGGGGAGTAAATACGCATAATCATTACCGATGATAAGTCGTAACATATGCGGTATAACGAGGCCTACGAAACCGATTAAGCCCGCAATACTAACGGCACCTGCTGCTAATAGAGCCGCAACAGCAGTCATAATAAACCGCGTTTGTTCTACCTTAAGGCCTAGCCCCTTTGCTGTTTCATCACCTAAACTTAAAATAGTAAGACGTTTGGCACCTAAACAGGCAAAAATAAGACCGACTAACGCGTATGGGAACAGAACCTCTACTTGAGGCCAACTGCGTGCAGCCAAGCCCCCTACCATCCAAAGTAAGGCTCCTTGCACACGATCTCCATAGAATACAAGTAGTGCAGAAATACCAGAGCCTAAAAAAGCAGCCACCAGCCAAGATGATACGGCTTGGGCGTACACCATTCTTCCAAGCAAGAGCATATACCATCAACGCCGCAGCCATAGCACCTATAAAGGCGACGAGAGGCACAATATGATCATAGCCAGGGAAAAGAATAAATATAATAACACCGGCAAGTCCAGCACCGGAGGAAACGCCAACGATTTGAGGATCTGCCAAAGGGTTCTTCATAACCGCCTGTAAAATGGCACCCGATACAGCTAAACAAGCACCAACTAATGCAGCAACAATATTACGAGGCAACCTAATATTCCAAATGATTTGCGATGCTGTATCTGTTAGCTCACTAGCCCACAATGTGTGCCAAATCTCCGATAGTGACACCGGTGTGGAGCCCCAAATCAGTGAGATAATCATGCTAGCTATGACAGCAATAACCAAGACAATAATAACTGATATACGAAATAGTTTTCGTTCATTCAGAGAGTCCACAGTAACCTCTCCTTTCACCAATACATGGTACTATCAGCACCCGTATTATACATATAAACCTCATAATAGATACAGTAAAACCCGAATCGCCAGCAGTATGCAACGATTCGGGTTACTTATTATTTAGATTCTTTGCCTTCTACGAAGAGCATATCGTTGCGTTTTACGTCTGTGTAAAGCAATGCATTACATACGGATGCTGCAATTGGGCTACCACCTTTGTTACCTTTTACAGTGATATAAGGAACAGGGGATACTTCCATCAAATAATCTTTAGATTCCGCAGCGCCAACAAAGCCTACAGGAATACCGATGATAAGAGCTGGTTTAATACCTTCTTCAAGAGCTAAACGCAATACTTCGTACAATGCAGTTGGTGCATTACCGATAGCAACGATTTGGCCTTCTAATTGTTTGCCAAATGTGCGCATAGCAGCGATAGAACGTGTTACGCCCAATTCTTTAGCCATTTTAGCTACATTTTCATCTTTGATTAAGCAATGTACTTCATTACCACGAAGTTTAAGGGCCGGTTTAGAAATACCTGTGCGAACCATTTCTACGTCAGTGTAAATATCTGCACCATTGTCTAATGCTTCTATACCTTTTTGAACAGCGTCAGGGCTCATTTTTACGAGTTGAGCATATTCAACGTCACCAGATGCGTGAACTGTACGAGATACAACGCGTACTTCATCATCAGTTAAACCTAAATCCTTTACATAATCGTAAATGATTTCCATACTTTTATCTTCAATGGCTTTAGGATTTTTAACGTAATCCATTAGTGTCCTCCCATAATTTGAAAAATTCATCATTCGATGATACCACAGGGCATTCTAGTTTCACCCGTGGACGATCGATAACAATAACGTGGATGCCAAGGTCGATGGCAGCCTGTAATTTCGTATCAGCACCACCTACGAGGCCAGAGTTTTTCATAACCACAACGCTCGCCTTTGTATCGTGGAACATAATACGGTTCATATCGTAAGAAAATGGACCTTGTACGGCAACGATACGCTTAGGACTCACATTGAGGTCTTCCATCATTTGCAACACCTCAGCAGTTGGCAAAATACGTGTCCACACTTCACAGTCTCGCAAAGCTTCAGATTTAGCAAAGATGTGCATCGTCTTACTACCAGTAGTCAAATATACATGATTGTTATTTTCCTTTGCCAATTTGCCGGCTAAATTAGCTGCTTCTGTTTCATCCACTACGATATGCAACTTATCATAGTCTGGCAATGGTACCTCTTTTCGTTCAAACCGAACAAAAGGGATACCCACCGCCTTAGCTGCATCTTGAGCCGTTGCGGTCACAATAGCCGCATACGGATGGCTTGCATCGATGAGTAGGCGCACATTATGCTCCTTAATCAACTGTTGCATAGCCTCTTGGTCAAGACGGCCCGTATGAACCGTAATGCCGTCATGGGCAGCTAGTTCCGCCCCATATTGGCTCACTACCGTCACGAGAACCTCTTCACCGGTTCGTTCTTGGATATCTACCGCTAAGGTTCGACCATCCAAGGTACCAGCGATGACCCAAATCATAATTTGTAACCTCGAGGTGTAATCATGCGACCATTTTCAACATAAGTTTGGCTGTTACCAATGATAACAAGTGTTTGCATATCTACTTCTTCTTTTGTGAAGTTTTCAAGATCAGAAATCACCATATGTTGACCTGGACGACCTGCTTTTTGCACGATGCCTACAGGTGTTTTAGGGTCGCGGTATTTAAGAACGATTTCACGTACTTCATCTAAATGAGTTACGCGTTTTTTACTGCGTGGATTATATAAGGAAATAACCATATCCCCTTGTGCGCAAAGGTCAGCACGTTTTTTAATTAGATCCCAAGGTGTCATCAAATCGCTAAGGGAAATAACGGCAAAGTCATGCATCAAAGGTGCACCCAATACAGAGGCTGCTACGTTGACAGCACTAAGACCTGGAACGATATCCACGGAAGGGCGTTTATCTGCTGGTACTTTATTAGCCAATTCCAATACAAGACCAGCCATGCCGTACACGCCGGAGTCACCAGAGGATACAACTACTACTTGGTGACCTTCTACAGCCAAATCAACGGCTTGTTGACAACGATCCACTTCTTGCATCATCGCTGTACCTACCGTTTGTTTACCTGCGATAAGTTCTTTAATCAAACCAAGATATGTTAAATAACCGACTACACGATCTGCCGCTAAAATAGCTTCCCGTGCTTGTGGTGTCATAAATTCAGCGTCCCCAGGTCCAATGCCGATTACTTTGATGTTACCTGTGCAATGGCTACCGTTGTTTTGGGATACACCGTTTTGTGCTGTATTAATGTTTGGCTCTTGGCCGCTAGTAATGCTGTTGTCTCGCATACGTTTCCTACTCCTATTGTTCCTTTTACAAATGTGGATTCTTTTAAATCCTGTTCTTCTATAACGGGTGCTATCTCTTCTTGTGTGTAGAAATGAATAGTCCACCCTAATTCGTTTACGGCCTCTAATAGACCGACTTCATCTTGTTTCACGATAACCGATGCAGCTGTGACGATGCTTTTTGGTGAAAGCTTATGCGTCTGCAGAGATTGTGTAATGGCATCGAGTATGAGCTCCTTTGGCGTATCTCGGCGACAACCAATTCCCATCGTATACGTACGAGGGCGTAAGATGAGTTGCTCTGGATACTCACAAATCATCTTATCTGTTATCACTACGCGACGAACACCATTAGTCTCAGGCAATGTAAATACATCTACCACCTGAACAGTGCCATGCGTACCGATATGTAATGCAGCAGCATCGCGTAACCGATTAGCATCGACTAAGGTTTCATCGATGTAGTAGTTGACGCTTTCACCAGCCACAACAGCAGAATTAACATCCACTAATGTGTGAAAATCGTCGACCAACAGATGCTCGTGGCGCGCCAACACGTCAGGCGCTGGCAATCCATTAACATCCGTCGCCGTTGTAATAACAGGGTCCGCATCGATGGCCAGCGAAATGGACTGCGTCCATTCGTTGGCGCCCCCAAGGTGACCAGATAACAAACTGATAACATGATGACCGGCCTCATCCATTACAACGATGGCAGGATCCTTGGATTTATGTTCAATATACGGTGCAATCATGCGCACTACAATACCGAGTGCCATAATGCATAACACTTGATCGTAATCTTTGAAAATCTGTCCTATGTGATGTTTGAGAGAATCAAAATAGATAGCCTCACCACCAGAGGGACGGTTTTCCTTTTCATAACAATCCGCATGAGGGGCCACCAAAGATTTGATGCGTTGCCCCAGCCTAGCACCACGCTCAGACACAGAAAGAATAGCGGTTCTATTCTTCTTTGCTCCTGTCATAGGTGAATCAGATTCTAGTTCTTTCATCACACTAGTCCTTAGCACTACGATACATGTGAGCAAAGCCCTTATCGTAAAGCTTAGATAATTCGTATTCGCTGTCTAGTACATGACTAACAACGATCATAGCTTGGCGTAATACGCCTTCTTCAGCCACGATATCCGCAATGGTTTCCAATGTACCGCGGATGATGCGTTGGTCTGGCCAAGACGCTTTCACTACGATAGCTACAGGTGTTGTTTTATCATAACCGCCTTCGATGAGTTCAGCTACTACCTTATCTAGCATTTGAACGCTAAGGAAGATACACATGGTCGCTTCATGAGCCGCCAACATGCGCAATTTTTCCTTTGGAGGCATCGGTGTACGGCCTTCCATGCGCGTAATAATTACAGTTTGAGATACATTTGGCAATGTATACTCTTGTTTCAACGCCGCTGCTGTAGCGAGGAACGAACTTACGCCAGGCACCACTTCATAGGTAATACCCATGCCAGCCAAGGCATCCATTTGCTCTTGAATAGCACCGTAAATAGCAGGGTCGCCAGTGTGCAAACGGACAACCTTTTTCCCTTTTTGCTCCGGCACCTTTCATAACAGCCAATACCTCATCAAGATTCATAGTGGCACTGTTATGAATTTCACAACCTGGTTTACAAGCCTCTAAAATAGCAGGGTTTACCAAGGAACCGGCATAGATGACAACGTCGGCCTCTTGCACTAAACGATAGCCTTTTCGCGTAATAAGCTCTGGATCCCCAGGGCCTGCGCCTACAATATGTACGTCAACCATATTACTCTCCTTCTGCGATACGCGTTGCAGATACAATAAAAATTGGACTCAATGGGTCCAACAAATGATATGGACCAGCCTTACGATAGCGGCTAATGGACATTTGGTACCCTTCGTATGTGAAAGGACGACCTTTCAACTCTTTTAAAATGGTATAGCCCGTTTCCATCGTTACCGCCGTTACAACAAGGCGACCGCCTACCTTTAACAACCGTTGTGCTTCATCCATAATGCCCGTCATACCGCCAGCACTGCCGCCGATAATAACCGCATCAAGCTCAGGTAAATCTTCCATACCCTCCGGAGCTTTGGATTTTATAACAGTCATATTATTTACATTGAATTTCTTCATATTTTCATGAATCAACTCAATGCCTTTATCAAAACGTTCAATAGCATATACATGACCTTTAGGTGCCGCTAAGGCAGCTTCGATAGAAATCGAACCCGTACCTGCCCCCACATCAAGAACGATGCTATCTTCTTCGATGCGCGCCTCATTCATAACGGCTTTGCGAATCTCGCATTTCGTCATCGGCACGTCACCGCGTATAAATTCCTCATCAGGAATTCCGAAAAAATGTCTCATCCTAGTACCACCATAACAGAATGTCCAAAGCCTTCGAGCTCCGTTAATACCTCTAGTGTAGAATCTACGATTTTTTCATCATCGTAACTCAAGCGCTCTAAGGCTGCTGCTCTCGTTTCTTTTGGCCATCCTGCATCTATTAAAATACGCGCAATATGCGCTGGATTATATTCAGGATCCGTTAAGAATCCCATCTTTTTCCCCGCTTCATATACGAGTCTTTCAGGCGCTGGTTGGCGTCCGTGAAAGCTCATTAAATCCGCATCATGCCACACTTCGTTAAGGCGTGCAAAGGCAAATGTCATGGAACTAATGCCTGGCACCACGTCAATGCGTGTGGTAGGAAATTTCTTTTTCAAATACGGTAACAAGCTATAGTAGCCCGTATCACCACTGACCATAACTACAACATCATGGTCGTGGAGTTCACGCTCGATTTGTTCGGATAACAAACTTAGTTTCCCCGTTACAGGATACGTAATCTGTCCAGGTTCCTTAAAATCCTCCAAGGAGCGTTCACTACCTACCAAAACGGTAGCATGTTTAATTAAATTAAGGCCTTTAGGCACCACATAATCAGGATTGCCCGGACCAATGCCTACGATATACAAGGTATGTGCCAATGTTCTAGCTCTCCTATCTCTTTTGCATGCTTATCCATAGCCAAAATCTCACCCTTTAATGTGGTAATAATAATACCTACTTCAGCCTCATTGGCAATATATCGTTCACTGCGCATAGATGCGCGGTCTACTACACGTTGATATACACCAGTTAGGCCTTCTCGCTCTAAGATAGGGAAGGTAGATTCTGTAGTTTGGCAATTAAATAACTCTTCACACACCGCTTGGGATGCTCCTTCAAGGGCTGCATAGGCTACAATACTTTCCATGCGACCATCGCTCATGCGATTATGGGTATGGAAACTTCCGCTAGCAAGCTTAATGAGCTTACCGATATGACCGATGATCAAGATTCGTTTAAAGCCAATATGAACGGCTTGCTCAAGCATAAATCCGATAAAGTTACTCGTTTCAGCCATTTGGTTCTTATGGATACCGAGCACTTGTTCCGCTAAATCTTGACCGATACGCCCCGGTACGAGAACTGCCGTTTCGCAGCCATTGGCTTTCATTACCTTTAACTGAGGCACAAGAGAATTTTTAAACCCTTCTTCACTCATCGGCTTAACGATACCCGTTGTACCGATAATGGATATACCACCTTCGATACCCAGAGTATGATTCAACGTCTTCTTAGCCAACACCTTACCATTAGGAACACTTACTGTTACCGTCACACCTTGACCTTGCGTACAAAACTCTTCAAATACGAGTTTCATCATCGCTCTAGGGCCCGGATTAATGGCCGGTTGTCCAGGTGGCATGGCAAGACCGGGTTTCGTAACCGTACCGACACCAAAGCCAGCTCGAAAACGTAGCTTGCCTGTGTCATCAAGGGTCACCGTCGTTTCCACATCATTGCCATGGGTCACATCTGGATCGTCACCACCATCCTTCATCACAGTCGCCTTTGCCTCTGTTTCGGATATGATTTCCACAGATTTAATAGGTACCTCAATGAATTGACCTTGCGGATTCTCAATGACAACCTTGTCCACAATATCGTGTTCTAAGAGGGCCAATAGACCTGCTTTCATGCCTGCCGTAGCACATGAACCGGTCGTATAACCACCCTTCATGTCCTCTACTCTCATAGCGCCTCCTACACCGATAGGGTTAGAGATTCACTAGAATCAATCTAACCCTATCTCTTATGCTTATATAATTAGGAACGGAAGTTAACGAATTGCAATTCAACCGGTACATCCAATTGTTTTAACATCTGAATAACCGCTTGCAAATCATCCTTATCCTTGCCAGATACGCGCACTTGATCCTCTTGGATAGACGCTTGTACCTTAAGCTTCATATTTTTGATTGCCTTTACTACTTCTTTAGCATTTTCTTTTGTAATGCCTTTTTTAATAGTAATCACTTGGCGTACAGTGGCACCAGCAGCAGGCTCAATCTTACCATAATCAAGGTTCTTAACCGCTACATTACGTTTAACCATTTTGCCTTTTAATACATCGATAATAGCGTTCAATTTATATTCGTCATCACCGATGATTTTAATGGTATCACCGTCAAGGCTAATTTCAGCTTTAGAACCGCGGAAATCATAACGCGTACCAATCTCTTTCTTCGCTTGGTTTACCGCATTATCCACCTCTTGCATATCCACTTCGGATACAACGTCAAAGGAACAATCTTTAGCCATTTTATACCTCCTACACCTGAACCCGTTGGGCATGGGGTTCACGCATTATTTTCATCATCATCCACGTATTCATTGAATGGAATACATCTATATAATTATATCGTAAATTATCTATATTTACTAGGAATTCAAATAATTAGATTATGATGATTTTTCATTAATCTAGATACAATAATTATCTTCCCATCCTATTATCTTTATATAATCAACTAAAATACCCAATAGCAATATTTTAAAATTTATCACTATTGGGTATTAATACTACTTATATTTTATTTAATTGGTAAAACAATATTTTGACCAGTAGGTTTACTTGGATTCATAGCATTAGGCAAATCTTCCACTGTTGTATTTAGATCTGTATCAGTAGATACAAGAGCTACAAATTTTTGGCCAGGTTCATAGTAAATATTAGTCCCTTTCATGAACAAGCCACCAACCAAACTTACTGCAGCAGCAACGGCAACTGCTCCATTATCAGAATGGCCCTTTCCTTTAACTTCTGCAGTTAATGGAACATTTACACCATTAATAGTCTTAATGCTATCAATTTTAAACTCTAAACGACCTTTGCGTCCAAGCATACCATTTTTTCTTGCTTTTGTAATTGTCCCTAATACCTCTTGGTTTGCTGGAATAACAACTACATCATTAATTAGTAAATTTTCTATGGTCTTTAATCTAAAGGTATTTCCTTCTTTGCTTTTCTTAGAACTAATAGGATCGATTAATTCTAAATTAATATTTGTATCTTTAGGAATATACGCATGTCCAGCAGCAACAGATGATGTCTTTACAGTTGCCGTAGTTTCACCACTTTTTAACAACTGAATACGATTAACTCCAGATGGTAATTCTGTCTTAACTACAGATTCCTGAGTCACACTTGGTGTACTTGTATCTTCTGCTGAAGCAGTCAGTGGTAATGCACAAGAAACACTAAGACAACCTACAACCAAAAGTTTTAATAATGCTTTAGATGTTTTCATATATTCCTCCAAAAGCAAATAAATTCACAAGACAATTTATAACTACAGTATAGCATATTATGAAAAATTAATGAATTCCTTCATTTATAGTTAAACAACATAATATACTATGATGACCAATACAAAACTTTTATTATAATACAATCTATCTATAAAATCTCAATATCCTCATACTGTGGTTGTACAACCCACTCACCACGTAGATTTACAATTCCCCACTTACCTTGAGATTTTACCGGAGCAAAACCATGTTTAACGGGCATTGCAGAAGTGATCGTGTTATCACTAAATAATACTTTACCACTATCATCAATAAGCTTATAATCACTAGAAGTCTTATGTACCCAAGTATATGGTCCACTAAATTTGTTTATCCCCATATCTTTGGAGGTAGTCAAAATGACATTTCCTGTTGTCATATCGATTAACTGTTTAGTATCACCACTCACGACAACCATATTAGTTAGGCTTACAAATCTAATAGAATCATAGGTAAACGGAATAACTTGTTTACCTGTATCCACGTCAAATACACCCGCTTTTTTATTATCTTTATTGATAAGTACTAACAATCCATTAATATCACTAAATTCGCCTAAATCATAATTACCTGGTTGAATAATATAATTACCTTCACGATTTACGAACCCAATAAGACCTTGATTTTTCACAAGTGTACCGTAAGAAGTAATTGGCCAAACTGCATCATTTTTACTGTCGATAACAATTTTACCATCACGATTAATATAACCGCGCTTTACACCATCATATACAGGGTTCCATGCATCACCATAATAGATTCCGCCATGATTACTAAGGGTTATTCCTACAGCCATACTCAACAAGCCTCCAAGATTAAACTTGCTTATATGGCGTCGGAATTCTGCCAATCCATCATCATATGCGTCAATATCATTAGATGGTGCTTCAAATACAGTCTTACCTGTGCCATCAATTGCTACATTTTTACCTTTAGCATCTTTTACAAAAGCACGATCTTCACTAAATTTCGTATATACTTCTTTAAATTGTGGTGCGATTACAGTATTACCTGATGCATCAGTAAAGCCCCATTTTCCTTTTACAGAAACGGCCGTATAAGAATCACTTGCATAGGTTTCCTTATGGTTTAACGAATTTTGATTCTTGTTTACAGTCTCATCATGATGATTAATAATTTGTTTAACCTGTTCATCTAAGGCATCTTTACCACTTGATAAAACGGTACCATCTACTTTAATATGTTCTAAAGTTTTCTTTAACTTTACGAAGTATGTTCCGTCCTCAGCATAAGATGGATCCAACTCTTTATATTGTGGATCAAGCAAAACTTGACCATTAGTTCCTACAAGTCCCCATTTACCATTTTGCTTAACCTTAGCTAATTGACCCAGTTTAATAAAAGCACTATTACTTTCAGTAGCATCATCAATGTTTGCTTGGAGAGACTTAAATGCTTCTGGTGCTAATTTTTGAGTGGCTCCAATAATTGGTACGGCTACATAATCACCTAATTGCCCTACACCAACAGATACAATTGTACCACTTGATTTAGTAGATACCTTTTCAGTTGTAGAAATATTAGTAGTAGATGTGGATGCACTATGTTGTTCACGTGTTACACGCGTACTTGTAGATGTTGGTGTATCATGATTTGTTACTGTTGTACTACTAGTGGATGTTGTACTAGATGCTGCGAAAGCACTCGTAGACATAGCCGCCCACACACA
>OATT01001000.1_pt1 | contig 18838 bp, 27 predicted proteins | sample 1476071 | NCBI WGS metagenome assembly OATT01 (sample SAMEA2579989, study PRJEB22360) | human gut metagenome | biome: human gut; feature: human-associated habitat; material: faeces | place: Denmark | collected 2008/2010 | reverse complement strand
TCATTAATTGTCATTAATGCCCCGCCTTCCATCTTAAATACTCCGTTTTAAAATCCGCCTTAACAGTATTCGGTAATGCTATAGCGTCTTTTCTACGTCGTTTATACTCTTGTTGCTTAGCTACTTCATAATCTCGCCATTCCTTACAAGTATTTCGACAACCAACATGCCTTTTGGCACATTGGTCATCCTTGCTACGAAAACATGGATTTTTCACGCTATCCCTCCAACCTAATAAGCATACTCGCAATTACAAGCCACTTCGCCACTTTCGATTTTCCCTAAATCCTCAACTGGTGGCACAAAGTTAGCTTCATAAAAATCCCTTAACTTACACTCATTACGGTTCTTATTGCAACCTTTACACTCAGCGTATAACTTCCCATCAATTAACGAATGAAACTCACCAAGCGTCAACGTACGATCACCGCATTTTGATAATCATCAGCCAAACGTAACTCCCATTTATTTAGTCGTTTATCTAGCGTGTTTTTTGTCTTTCGATCTAAATTATCCTCAATGAAACTCTCAAAAAACTTACGCTGATACGTCGTCGCCATCTTCAAGTACTTAATCTGCTCTTTCGTGATAATTCCGCTTTGTTCAAATTTTTCCCAAATCGGCACGCAGTCACCAACTCCAGTCAATGAGCGTATACCCATCAGCAACTGATGAGTAGCTCCTAACATCATGATTTGATTCATCTCTTCTTGGCGTAAATAACCACGTTTAACCTTACGTTCCCTCAAGTTAATGCCATCTTTAATCCCCGACTTCATTTCTCTTCCTCCTAAAATAAACTTAACTGTCTTTTGCTAACCTTCTGCCTCTGCTTCATTTAATTCTGTCAAATCGCACTTCTTCATTAACCTTAACTCTACTAATGACTCTTTACTTAACTTAATCCCATCAAGGTGATATTTATTGTTAAACGTATGTTGCCCTATATCATGAGCCTCTTTATGATGAATAGCACACAACATCAAGAATTTATGCTTACTGTGATCAATCTTCTTTTTATCTCGTCCCATCCCTACTGCATTTGTGTGATGCAGGTGCATTCCTATCGTTCGCTTGTCCTTTTGACAACAAACACATTTCCCATTCATAATGCAGTAATAAATATAATCTGTGACTTCCTTAAGTAATGGGACCGTTCCATCACTAAAATGAATATCCTGGGTAAACATAAATCTGATAATAAAATCAATAAACACCGAGGCCTTTTGCATATTAACGTAACCTAAGCTGAACCATTCACCGCCATATTCAGCGATAAATTTCGACTTCATAAAATCTTTCAAAAAATCAACTGGATGTCCCGAATATTCCGAGATGTCTGCAAATAATGCATAAATCATCTTCTGTTGCTTACGACTAATCATCCGACAGTCATCAATTAATAAATCACCACTTGCTAGATTTCCAAATTCGTTAAGATTGAGCTTGGTAGGCACATAGCAACTAAAGTATGTGCCCTCACCTCTATGCTCAAAATCAAATAACGTGACTTTCATTACTGCTTAGCTGCTTTCTGTTCTAAAAACTTGATAACTTCATTAGCCTGGGAATTATAAGTTTTAACTAATGGACATTGGAATTTATTTAAGCAGTAATCATTGATTGCTTTTATCGGCGTATTAGTCTCACGACTTAAACGATCAATGATGTCTAGTTGTTCTTTTGAAACACTTGGCTCTGTTACACTTTGAACATCACTGTATTGTTTCAAATCTTCACCTGTATAAAGTTTTAGACCAATACCGAACATGGCAATATTTTTAACTAAACAACGCATAATCGAATCATTAATATGTCGTGCGTTAATCGCTGGAACCGTTACAGTACCAGTCTTAAATTGCAATTGATACGGTGTGTTCTGAACCGCTCTGTGGTTGTTATCCATTACTGGAAGGAAACAAGTCTTCGTCTTACCAAAGGCAGTCACTTTTGTTTTCACAAAATGGTGATTACCTCGTGAGAATAACGGGAATCCATCTTCTGCTTCACAGATTTCAACATCTGCATCTGGGTCCTGGTGCATTAGCAATTGATAAGCATGAGCCCACGATAAATACGTCAATTCAACTTTGTTATTTTTTAAGACTTCGACATACATTTCGACAGGTAAGTTATACAGCTTACTGAATAAATTAGAATCTAAGATAACTTCTTTTTCTTCTGTCACTTCCACTTCTTTTACATCTTCCATTATTTCAACTCCTTAATTGTGATTCTGTCCGCTGCACTCTCATACGTGAATTTATCGTATAAATCTTCATGCTCTAGCTTGAATTTTTTACTATCAAATCTCTTCGTCACATAGCTTGAATATTTCACTTGATATCTCTTGCCAATACCAACTGGTGCTCCTTCAAGTCCAATACGAATATCTAAATCCAGTTTTTCTTTTTCTTTTTTCAACTTATCAATCTCAAATTTAATCTGATTAACTCTTTCAATCTTATCTTCAATTTCAGAAGCGAGATCGTTAATGACTAACGACCCACACGCTTCACAAAATAGAATTTCATCATCTTTGTCGAACTCCGTTTTAAAACCATGCCCGCATTCGCATTTAACGTCGATTACAGCCACTTTAACACGCTCCCCTATATATGAACAATCCAACCAACAGAAGTCGTGTTATAGAGCAATTCTCTTGTGCTAGCAAGAGTGTGTACTGAACACTCTAACTCTTTAACCTCAAAATCACCAAATTTTTCGATTGCAACAACACACTCCATATACTCATATACACCGTCACATACGACTCCAATTGATTTAGAATTGATTTTAATCAACTCAATAATCTGACTTAAAGTTGGTTTACTCATTATTTACTCCCCATAACTCGTCTTATTGTGACTTCGATGATTTCATCATCCTTTTTAAAATTAAATTCAACAATCGCATTTACACGCTTTACTACCATTAAGCTAAGGTCCATCATATCCTCTTTACTCAACTCCATAGCCGGTACTTGAAAGATGATAAACTCTAACCACGTTTGCTCTGCAAGTAAATCAGCACGTTGCTTAAATGCATCCATAATCATTTTAAATGTAGCAAATGGTGTTCTAGACTTTGTTCCGTACTGAATCATTCCACTGCCTCCCAAAAATCACTCGACTTGATTTCATCAATGCAAGATTGACATACGCGAACACCTTTAACATATTTGATATCTTTACTGCTAGCACAGAATGTGCAGTAAGCATTAATTTTAGAAATTTTAACTCGGTCCTTTTCGAGTGTGATATTAACCTTAGTTCCATCACCGAAAGATAATACTCGTCTATATTCGATTGGAATCACTACACGAGATAAATAATCGACTCTACGCTTGATAAATCCTTCAACAAATTCTTTTGTTGCGTATAAATTTCCATTTTTCATACCAATAAATAATTCATCGTCTGCTTCAATGCCTAGCATCCTTCTCATTTCTATTGGGATTAAAACACGACCTAATTCATCAATTTTACGTTCCATACTCATTTCCTCCTAATTATTTAAAAATCGTTACTTTAACGGTGTTTGAATCTATAATTTTGAACAACGTCTTACTTCCTGGATAACGAGATACCAACTTCCCTAAATCAACGTGTTCAATTTGTGTTACAAAAGTGATTTTTTTCATCACTCTTCCTCCTGAAATAAATGTCTATTTTTTTATATTTTCAACGAATAAATTGCGTATTTTTTGCACATACTGTATACTGTAACCGGATTTGTCTCGCAAACATAATCCTTATGAGCATGACTGTTGGTAGCAGTTGTGCTCTTTTTTTGTGCATACAGCATTTGTATCACCACCTCTCAAGTTCTACAGACTATTTAAAGCGATAGTTCTTGTTTTTATCTTTTGCAATTGAAATAACATAACCTTTTGCTCGCTGGTACATTCGACTAGCAGTCGCTTCATCTAATTCTCGCAAATCACTAACTAATAACTCGCTAGAGATGATCGTCGGCATGTTGTTGTTATAACGATAGTTAATTGTTTCAAAGGCTATTTTTAATTCATAATCGGTTGGATTACCTTTTAGCAAATCATCGATGTATAAGATGTCAGCTTTGAGATATTCGTGATAATACTCATTACGATCATCGTCATACTTCATATTTTTTAAGGCACTCATGAACTCGTTCCAAATCATGTATTTAACGACTTTCCCTTCTTTAAGCCTTTGATTACAAATCGCACTACATAACATTGTCTTTCCACATCCAGGCTGTCCTAAAGCTAAGAACCACTCATTTGTAGCATTACGAATGTAGTTGACTGCTTTTGACTTCATATCTTTCTGATAATCAGTTGTTGCTTCAAAATCATTAACTCTATAATTCAATAATTCTCCTAAACCACTCTTCTCGATATTCGAAAGAGTTTTTTTATTTTGCATACATTTACAAGGCTCCCACCAACTCTGTCGTGTAGACGGATTATAAGCTGATTTACCGCCTTTATTTAAACAGATGGGGCAATCATACCCATTAGGCTTATAAAGTCGCTTAGAATCGATTTCTGTCAGGATTTCGTCAGTGTTACGACCTCCATCATAGATATCTCCGTTTGGACTATTCAATTTAGCCATACGATTTAAGAATTCTAATGCCTCTGAATTTTCAGTTAATGACTCTCCAATTGATTTAAACATCCTAACTCCCCCTTACCATACCTTAAGCCCTAACGACTCTTCGAACGAAGTGTCTTGTTTTGGTTTTACATTTACTTCATTTAAGTACCCTTCGAATTTAGTTCCAAACAACGTGCCAGGCCTCAAATATGCTGACATCTTTTTATCTTTGAGCCATTGAGCGCTCTTAGTATCAATCACTCGCTTGAAATCATTAAGCGTAAATCCATCAGCAAATCTAGCTTTGATATGACGTTGAGTTGCTTTTGATGTTGATTTAAAATTCTTACCTGTTTTTTGATTTAAGTAATCAATGACTTCATGGTACGGAATAGATGTAGTCGGGCTCTGCTCGACAATATCTTTTATATCTCTTGTATTATTAGATGTATTATTAAAAGATGTATTATTATCCTTAACCTTTTTTTCCATAGGGGTATAGAAATTATTTTCCATAGGGTTAGGAAATTTTCTTCCATAGGTAGCGAAATTATTTTCCATAGGGTTGATATACAATCTACGCTCTTTAATTTCCTTAGAGTTCTCTTTGTAAATCATTTCAGATTTGACGAATCCTTTTTCGTCTAATGATGCAATCCAATTAGATACCGTCTTTTTACTCACTCCATAAAGTTCTGAAAAATAAGAATTACTTGCCCAACAATATCCCTTTTCGTTACTTAATGCAGTTAGTTCTCCATACAGCAACTTAGCATTAGGTGTTAAGTCTTTATCGTATCTAACATTAGCTGGGATAATAGCGTAATAATTTTTATTCATTAAATCACACCTCGACTCGCCCAATACTCGGCACGCTCTAATTGCCCCTGCGTAGTCCATTCTTGTAATTGAGCTTCATAACAAGCTTTCAATACACTCTCATCAACTGTAACGATTAAGTTATAGCGATCTTCTGATAATTCGATATCCTCAACAGATGGTAAGTACACTAATTGGTTACGAAGCTCCTCAATCTCTCGTTTAACTCCAACAGCTTCATCATCAATACCTAACTTTTGAAGCGGAACCTCAAATGAATTTCGTTGCCCTTCCTCCCAATCCTCTGCAAATAACTTCATTTGATAATCTAATCGGCTTAACACTGCCATTCTCTCATCCTCCGTTAACTCTAAAACCTCAATCCCAAATGCATTTAAAAGCTTTTTCGTATATGGTCTTTTCGATAAATCAAAACTATCTAATCTCTCTAACGATTTCTCTGACGAGAAAATCATTAATCCTGCTCCTGTAGCTAACGCCCCTAGCAATAAAATTCCTGCTCCTAACATTCCAATTCCCCCTATTCAAATATCCAATCTAAGAATTTCTCCCACCATATCTTCACGAACAGTTACCACACACTGCTCTTTAGGCAATCCTTCTTTAACTTGCTTAATCGCTTCGTATTTAGTAATCCCAAACTCCTTCACTAACTCATTTGCGGTTGCTAAGACATACACTTCATAAGCAAAACTGTGCATGGTTCCGCTAGTTACTGGAACGTATTTCTTTTCTTTAGGCATTATCCCCCGCTCCTTTAACCATTAATTCACTCGCTATAGAATATCCAATGATAATCCCTGATAGCTGATCTTGTTGATTTTGCGGAATAATATCCATAGCAACTAATAACTTTGATACAATGTTTGATTTCTCTTCTAATGTCATTGCATTCATTCAAATTCCTCCTTATTAAGCTTTAGAATTTACTGCAGTGTTTAAGATGATAATCTTTCCGTCACGTTCGTATTTTGTGTTTATATCTTCCTCAAACGTCATAACCATTCCGTACTCCGTTTGTTTCTGGACTACTTTTTTACCATTCGCTTTTGCGTGATCTTCCATGAATTCTGTCATAAAACATCTTCCTGTTTCCTGCTTGTAATCGTGCATTCTTCGTATCGTTTCATTCATACACGCTTCAAACACAGGCATTTCCCAAATCTCACAATCAACCCAATCACGTTCACGTTGTTTATTCCACTGGTATTCTGTATGGTGCATAACTAATTCCATGAATGGGATTGTTTCAGTCGGTGAAGTTTTCTCACGCTCTAAGCAAGACTTAATGATTTCTTGAGCTTTTTTTACACCCCCACCAAGTAGCTGTATCTTTTGATGGGTACTTAAGTAACTATCGCCCAAATCAACTAAAACAAACATATCACTCTCAAGATTCTTAATCTCACCTATTAAGCTATCTGCGAAATTTTCTAACTCTCCTAACCGCTTGTAATGATAAGATATTTCTTGATTTAATACTGATAATCCTTTACCGTCGACCACCTTATTGCGAGTATTCATAAGTTGCTCTTTCTCAATCTCTAATATGCTAATATTATCCTTTGTGTTTTTTATCTGCTGGACAACTTGAGGAAGTACCTTGTAACGCGATTTTAATGATAATTTCTTCTTAACAAACAACTGGCGATACCTTTGAGATCGAATCAGTTGATTTTTTTCGTACCCTTTAGAATACGAAATAGCTAATCGAATGTTAGTCATTTCTACCCCTCCTTAAATCTCTAAACTCATTTGATTATTTGCATACTCAATGTCATTTAATAAGTGCATTGGCAGAGAATAATTATGAATGACACTGAATACTGCGCTATAATCTTTACACTTGATATCAGCGCAACTTTTAACTCCAAATTCTCTATGAATTTGACTATAGATATCGATATAAACTCGTGAACGTAGCGAACTATCTTGATAAGCTAAATTCTTCTTACCACCTAACAACTTAGCACCTAACGATTTAACTCGGTTGCTAATTTCTTTACATTGTGCTTGAGCGATGTACTGTTCCTCTTTGAAGTTTTGGAACTCTTGTTTAAACTCGACGATATCTTGTTTCTGCTCCTCCACTCTTTGACTAAGCACTGTCTGCCCTTGCTCTAATTTAATTAACATTTGTAACTCCGGCGACAGATTAGCATATGGATTATGCAATGTTTTTTCGCATTGAATGAAGTATTTACGAACTTGCTTACTTAGCTGTCGTGTTTCTTCATTCGTTCGAGGTGCAACTCCAACAACCATACAAATTTCTTTAGCAATGTCTATTGTTAAAATGTAATCGTGTGTTGTTTGCCCTGTTTTCGAAAGCTCGTTTTTAAAGACGACCTTTGTGAAATCCCCATTTTCAATGGCATCCACATTTTCAAGTTGCTTTTTCACCCAGTGGGTAAAATCCCCTTGAACTTTTAACACCTCATGCAATTCACGACCACTTACTAATTGTTGTCCTTGTTCATTCATTGTTACTTTAATTAATTCTGTATTTTCATAACCTTTTGAGTAAAAAGGTTTAATATTGATATTACTCATTTCTCTTCCTCCTTTTGCTAATTCCGACAAGTTCGTTAACTTGTAAACAAATAATAACACCTAAAAAGTTACAAGTCAACAATTTTTAATATTTTTTTCGACTTTTATGTTTACAAGTTAACGAATTAGCTATAATATTAATGTGAGGTGATTGTATGTCGATTAATGAAAATATAAAGAAACTTAGAGAAGATTACTTGGATATGAGTCGCGAGACTTTCGCTCAAGAAATCAATTTAAAAAGAACTGCTATATATCTTATAGAAACAGGTCAGCGAAATCCGTCAGATCGAACTATTAACGACATCTGCGAAAAATTCAACATAAACAAGGAATGGTTATTAACCGGAGAAGGTGAAATGTATAAACCCGAACCACAAATAGATGAACTAGAATATCTAATGGGTAAATTTTCTATTAATGCTAATGAGGATGAAACGAGAACTAAAATCATCAAAGCTTTATTAAAGTTAGATGATAATGGTTGGCGAGTTATCGAGGGATTGGTTGATGAAATCCTTAAAGATATGTAATAAAAAAAAGACCAAGAATTAATCTCGGTCTTTTTCGATTACTCCAGTGAGGTAAGATAGAATCTTTTTTAGAATTAATGGATTATCTATTTTTTCGATAATTTCTAATATCTTCTTTCTATGCTCTTCCATATGAACCCCCTAAAAATACTATATATTGCTATTGTTATCTCTTTTATCCAAATTTATACACTAATCGATAATATTATAACTTAAACTTCAAAATTCGACAATAAAAACCAAACAAATGTTTGAAAAAGGTGAATAATTCTAAAATTGAATTATTCAATAGTTAGAGGTGATTAAATGAAAGTAGGATTATACGCTCGTGTATCGACAGATGAACAAGCAAAAGAAGGATATAGTATCGGAGCTCAGTGTAAAAAACTTCAGCAATATGCTGAGTTAAACGACTGGGATGGAATTTTATATGTTGATGATGGATATAGCGCTAAAGATTTAAATCGACCACAAGCAATGCAGTTATTTAAAGATATTGAAGAGAAAAAAATCGACACTGTTGTTATCTATAAACTAGACCGTTTAACTCGTAACGTGAAAAACTTGTATGAATTAATGGATTTATTCGATAAGAATGATTGCAAATTAATTTCTCTCACTGAATCTTTAGACACTTCTAGTGCTAGTGGGCGATTCTTTATCACTATGTTAGGTGCTATGGCACAATGGGAACGTGAGACAATTGGAGAACGTACTTTTGTTGGTATGAAAGAGGCGATTAAAGCTGGAAAAGTAAACGGAAGAACCCCCTTCGGTTATAGAAAGATCGATGGGGAATTCGTTATTCACGAACAAGAAGCAGAAATGGTCAGAATCATATTCGATAAATATAACTCTGGTGTCGGTACCGATACCATTATAAAGGACTTTCAAAAAGATGGTTTAATACCTATCGAAAAACCTTGGGATCATACTAAAATTATCAGAATAATAGAGAATAGAGCATACATTGGAGAGTTTGTCGTAACCTTCAGAGATGGCGAAGTCAATATCAATAAAGATGTGTTCCCATCTATCGTGTCTAATAAAGTGTTTCAAAGCACCAATGAGTTACTACAACGCAAAAAAAGACTCCATGTAAGAGCCAAAGGTAATGCGCGATTATTTTCAGGTGTTCTAACTTGTTCAAACTGCGGTGGCGATATTTTCGGTGAGAACCCAAATGGATTAAGATATAAGTGTAAAAACAAATTTAAATTAGATGGTTGCAGTTGTGGGACTTTCAAGGAAGAAGAATTAGAAAAAGAGTTCATTGCGTATGTAACCGACATTTTGAATTCGATTAACAATGAATCTAGCGGTAATTCTAAAAATAAAATAGCAACCACAAGTAGAGTTAAATTAGCAAAAGAATTAGATAGAATTAAAAACATCAAACTGAAAAACCATACCGCATTCGAAAATGATCTAATATCTTTAGATGACTACAAAAAAAGAATTCAAGAGTTAAATGAGCAAGAGCTGGAAATCACTACATTAATGGGAAAAGTAACTGATATTCCTAAAATATTCGATTTTAAAGATAAGGATTTTCTCTCTCTTTGGAACTCGTTAGATAGAGTCGATAAAAGGAGTATTGTTCTTAAATACGTCACTAAAATCACCATGTATAAAGAGCCTAAAGGGAAAACCCTTGGTAAATTAACGATTGATGATATAGTTTTTTCATGATGTTATACAGTCAATATCCTCCCATAACGTAATATTGATGAAGTCAGTGTCATATTCACCACTGGCTGCATTTTTAAAGGAACGCGTTACGGCCAGTGTAACAGTCGAAACTTTTTTCCCTTCTTGAGTTTGAATCAATTCAGGTTGGCGTACAACACGCCCAACTAACACAACATTATTTAACATATCAATAATCTCCTTTAACTTCTTTATTTGTGCGCACTTATCTATATATACGCTCATCTTTTATAACTTCCTTTTATATTTTTTCTTTTTTCAAAAGAAAACGTGTTCATGTAAGTTTTCATAACTGAACACAGAAAGGACACATTATTTTGTCGAATTTTGATATAATTTCAAATGTATTCATGAACACCCCCCCCGTTCATGCAATACATTCCTTTCATTATTGTTTTTCATTCCATTTTTAATTTTTTACATCCCCTCATCAAACAAACGTATTGGGTTATGAACTTAGCAAACTTTTTTCGCTAAGTACCAATGCAACCTTATACTATTCCCCTCTCGGAGAACTGGTGCCCCCCACCAGTTCTCCTTTTTTATTTTCTTCATTATAGCTATAAAGAAAAGCTCCCCAAAAGGGAGCTTTTCTTTATGCTTGTTTAGGTAAAAGTTTAAAGATACTCATACGATCTTCAACAAAGTAATCTTTTGCTAATTGTTGTAAATCTTCAATTCTTAATTCATCTAAAATATCTAGAATTGAGAATAATTGAACTCCATTAAATGCATACTGAGTAAATTGGTTTGCAATAAATTCAACCGAGTTTAATGCTGATAAGAAACGTCCAACCTTTTTATTCTTAATACGTGTGAATTCAGTTTCATCAAATGTCATCGTTGGAATTGTTAATAATTTTTCTTTAATACTGTGTGCTAACTCATCAGGATAACGTGTATCTCCACCAACAATTGAGAAGCCAAATGATAATTCACAATTTGTTTCATATGAGAACGTATCATTAATATAGCCTTTATCTAACATCTCTTCATAGTACGTTGATGAGCTACCAAATATTAAATCAAAAATAATGTCTAAGGCCACTTCCTTTTTAAGCAAATCTTTACCATCTTGATCCGCACTTGCATCTTTAACTCCAACAAAAACTTTTGCTGTTCCAACTTCCATTTCTAACGTACTTTCCGGACGAACAGCTTGAGGCTCTTCTTTTGGATATTCACGTGGAATTGGCTCTTCTTTTTTATAATCTTTTTTCGCTTGATTTTCACGGACTAATGCCATCATCTCTTCAACATCGAAATCTCCAATCACAAATAATAACATATTTGATGGATGATAAAACGTATTATAACATTCGTATAATAATTCTGCTGTAATCGGTTGAATCGATTCGACTGTTCCAGCAATATCAATTTTTACTGGATGTTCTTTAAATAGATTTCCAATAATTTCGTAGTAAGCGCGGAAATCTGGATTATCATCATACATCTTAATTTCCTGCGCAATAATCCCTTTTTCTTTTTCCACGGTTTGTTCTGTGAAATAAGGAGATTGTACGAAATCAATTAATGTTGTTAAGTTTTCTTTTAAGTCACTCGTACAAGAGAATAAATAGCATGTTCTTGTAAACGATGTGAAAGCATTAGATGAGGCACTATGTGCAGAGAATTTTTCAAACACATCATAATCTTCTTTTTCAAACATTTTGTGCTCTAAAAAGTGCGCAATCCCATCGGGAACTAATTTCATCTCACTTTGCCCAATTGGAACAAAATGATTATCAATTGATCCATACTTTGTTGTAAAGGTTGCAAATGACTTATTGAAACCTCGTTTAGGTAACATATATACTTCTAAACCATTCTCTAATTGTTCATAATATAACTTTTCTTGTAGTTGAGGGAATTCTTTAAACTCCATTACTCAGTCACCTCTTTCCCTGTTAAGAAGAAGATTGTATCTTCTTTAATCTTTTTAGCAACTGAAACAATTTGTTCAGCTGTCACTGAATTCACTTGGTTTACCCATTCTTCTACTGTTAATGGAGTTGGTAATAATTTATTTAAAGCTTCATGCGCCATCATTCCTGAAGCTTGATCCATTGATTCTAATTTTGAATTAATTAATGACTTCTTAGCTAAATCAATTTCTTTATCTGTAAAATTCCCTGCCACCATATCTTTTAGTTGCTCATCAATAATTTTAAGGGCTTTTTCATAGTTTTGAGACTCAATTCCAGAGTAAACATACATCACACCTTTATAGTTATCTAAGCGAGATGCGCAGTAATAACATAATGATGCTTTTTCACGAACATTCATAAAGAGTTTAGAGTGTGCGTATCCTCCGAACATACCATTGAATACAAGTAATGGTAAATAATCTTCATCACCAATACGGGTATGGGTACGATATCCGATGTTTAATTTCCCTTGTGAAATATCTTGTTCTTCTTTAACGACCTTCACTTCTTCGATTTCTTTATCTTGATGATCAACGACTTGTAAATTTACTGAACGGTGCGCAAAATCGAAGTGATTTTTAAAGATTTCATAAACTTTATCATGATCAATATCTCCGACCACTGTAATATTCACTTGATTTTCATTTAACATCTGTTCATATGTTTCCATTAATGTTTGACCATTAATTTGTTCTAAATCATCCACATAACCAATTGAATTAATACTGAAAGTTTCACCTTCACACATATTTTCAACAAGCTTTTGTAAGGCGTATGATACTTTATCATCATAAATCGATTCAATGTATTCTTTTAATAAACGCTTTTCTATTTCAACCACTTGTTCTTTGAAACCACCATCAATCACTAATGGTTTTAAAATCACGTCTTTTAAAAGCTCAACCCCTTCTTCAAGCAACGGTTCACGATTTCCTAAGAACTTTTCATTCGCTAATGAAAGATAGAACTTAATATTATGGGTTTGCCCACGTTTTTCAACTGTTGTCGATAAAGAGGCTCCATATAAAGATTCTAAATACGTGTTAATTTCTTTTTTAGACGGATATTTTTCTGTTGCTGAACGTAAAACATAAGGAAGTAAAGAACGTTTCGTTACTGTTTCACGATTAATTTCAGATTGAAATGAAACTGAAATTAAATTTGTCTTAAATTTATCCGTTTTAATTGTTGTTAAGGAATAACCTAAATCATCAAATTGACGAACTTCCATAAAGTCACCACCTATTTTCTATTTACTATCTTTTTTTGTGCACCTTCATTATAGGTTATTTTAAGGATTAAATCAAAAAAATTCCATATTTTTTCGTTTAATCCGTTAAATGTTGGGTGACATAATATGTTCGTACACCCTCTTGTTCAATTCCATAAACCCCAATACCCATTTTTGTAAACTGTTCATTCGTCATATTAGCATAATGAGTTGGTGATTGCTTCCAAGCTTCAAAAATTTCTGGGGCAACTAGTAATGGACTTTGAGATTTGAAAATATTTTCACCACTTATCTGACAGGATATTTGATAGGTTTCTACCAGACTGGCGAATGTTAAATGTCCTTCATGACTAAAGTAATTATACTTAGCCATATCCTCCGATTTTAAACGCGCAGTTGTTGTTAATGACTCAGACTGTTCAACTGCCTCAAGCCCAAGTTGAAGGCGTAAATCATTGACTAGCTCAATCACCTCTTGTTCAATTGTAGTATCATAAAATCCTATCACATCATCTGTTGCTTCATTTTTATCAGGTATAGGTGGCTTTTCAGGAGTCGTTTCTTCAACTATTTTATGATCAGTCTCTTGATTTTGATCACTTGGCTTTTCAGGCTTTAAAAAAGTTCCATCCATTATGTGATTTGAAGATGACTGATTTTCATTGGAATGATTGATGATGATTGGTTTTTTGGCTTCAAATGTAAAAATTACTTTATCTAATAAAGCTAACGTTGTTGATGACGTATTAGTCTGACATGCCCCTAGTAAAAGGACACAAATCATAAAATAAATTCTTATGACCTTTTTAAACAAACTCCTTCACATCCTTTTTAATCCACCATTACTTTATTTAATATCAGTTAGAACTATAATTTTATACACATTTTAACGATACATTCATGCGAAATCATCAATCCTTGCTACTTATTGAAGATAAAAAAAGAACAGCCAAAACTGGTTGTTCTTTTGAAAGAAAAATTATGCTAATTCTAATGCAATCTCCATCATTTGAGTAAATGTATTTTGACGCTCTTCTGCAGATGTTACTTCATGTGTTACTAATGAATCTGAAACCGTTAAGATACATAAGGCATTAACTCCAGCGTAAGCTGCATTCATGTATAAAGCAGCAGCTTCCATTTCAATTCCCATAACTCCCATTGCAGACCATTTTTTCCATGAATCCTTTTGAGCATCATAGAATGTATCTGAAGATAAAATGTTACCTACTTTAACTTCAATTCCTTTTTCATTCGCAACATTCACTGCTTTATTTAATAGATCCCAAGAAGCAATTGGTGCGTATGTTCCTGGTAATTCATATTGTGCAGCGTAATTTGAGTTTGTACAAGCACCCATTCCAATAATAACGTCACGGATTTTAACATCTTCGCGAATTGATCCACAAGATCCAATACGAATTAAGTTTTTCACTCCGTAGAAGTGGATTAATTCATAAGAATAAATTCCGATTGAGGGAATCCCCATTCCTGAACCCATAACAGAGATTTTTTTCCCTTTATATGTTCCAGTATATCCGAACATATTACGTACTGTATTAAATTGAACAACATCTTCTAAAAATGTGTCCGCGATAAATTTCGCACGTAATGGATCTCCTGGTAATAAAACTGTTTCTGCGATAACACCTTGTTCAGAACATCCAATGTGTGGTGTTGGAATTGCCATAAACTTCACTCCTCTAATTAATGATATTTTAGTATGCTGTTGTGTTTTCTTTTCCTTGTACTAAAGCAACTCCGCCTGAAGTTCCGATACGGTTAGCTCCAGCTTCAAGCATCGCTTTCATATCTTCAGATGTACGAACTCCACCTGATGCTTTAACACCTACTGTTTCACCAACAGTTTGACGCATTAAGCGAACATCTTCAACTGTTGCTCCACCTGTAGAGAATCCTGTTGATGTTTTAACAAAGTGAGCTCCAGCTTTAACAGACATTTCACAAGCTTTGACTTTTTCTTCATCTGTTAACAAGCAAGTTTCAATGATTACTTTAACTAATGTTCCATTAGCAGCATCAACAACTGCTTTAATATCTTCATATACTAATTCCCAATTACCATCTTTAGCAGCACCTACATTGATAACCATATCAATTTCAGTTGCACCGGCTTCAATTGCACATTTTGTTTCAAATGCTTTAACTTCTTTCATTGTTGCTCCTAAAGGGAATCCGATTACTGTACAAACTTTTACATCTGTTCCTTGTAATTCATCTGCACATAAAGAAACCCAAGTTGGATTAACACAAACTGAAGCGAAATCATGTTCTTTGGCTTCTTGACATAATGTTAAGATTTGTGCTTTTGTCGTTTCTGGTTTTAAAACTGTATGATCGATATACTTACTTGCTTTCATATGGAGCCTCCTAATGACTATAAAATACCGCTATATAAGTCTTTATTATTATAGCTGAAGTCTTAAAGGTTATAGCGAAAAACAAAAAAATAGCCTTTTCATTTTTAGTTAATCCTTTTAACTCAACATAAAAATTTAAACAATTATTGGGACTATATAACAACTCGTTATTAATTCTACCAAAAACCTATTTATTTTAAAACATTTTTTCAAGAGATAATTGTACTTTTTGAAAGTTTTATGTCGTTTTTTACGTATCACTTACTTATAAAAAATAACCCTTACATCCTTCATTATCCTCTCTTTTATTTTATTAACTTTTTAAATTATGAATATATCGAGTAACCGTACGAATCACTAAAAAGACTGGAATCGCAAAAAATACTCCCTTTAGACCAAAAAAACTTCCTGAAAGCATCATTAAAATCATAATAAACAAAGGATGAATATCTAAATTACGTCCAATAATAAATGGCTGTAGAAAATTTCCTTCAACTGCTTGTAAAATAGCAAGAATAATAATGACAAGAATAACCTTATTCCAGGAAATAGAGAGCGCAAAAATAATCACAGGAATGGCACCAATAAAGGGTCCAATAAAAGGAATAAAATCAGTTAAACCAATTAAAAATCCGAAAAGTAAAGCATAATCAATTCCAGCAAACATTAATAAAATGGTCGCAATTAATGAGACACAAACCATAATAAGTGCTAGCCCACGAATATAAGAACCTAACGAATCATCTAATAAGCTAGACAAAGAAGCAACATGTGATCGATATCGTTTCGGAACTAACTTTAATAACCCATTCAAAATTTTTTCATAATCTTTCAAAAAATAAAACAACGCAATTGGAACAATAACAATAAACATTAATGACCCGACAATTGAAAAAATTAAGTTAAAAGTAAAACCAGTCACTTCACGAATATGCTCTGTTAACGTACTGACCCACGTATTATATTCACTAAAAAATATCTCACTTAAATTTAAACCCATTCGTTCATCAAAGATTAGTAATTGATTTTGAATAGCTGTTAAATAAATGGGTAAATTTAAAATCAAATCATGAATTTCTCTAATAATGGTTGGTAAAAACCACGAAATAATTCCATATAAACTTCCAAATACAACGACATAAAATAAAAACACCGAAATTACTCGGGGTAAACGAATTCGATCAATCCACAAAATAAGCGGATGAATAATATAAGCCAGTAAAAATGCAACAAAAAATGGAAATAAACTTCCCCAAATTTCACTCCAAATCCTTCCCCAAACGGGTGATGTTTGAATAAATAAAAATAAGATCACTAAACTGACTAAACAGGCAATGGCATAAAGCAAATAACGAATCATCCGACTATGTTTATTAAAAAATTCATCCATCTCTAACACCTCATTATCTCAACTAATTGCTACTATTGTCTTTATATTATAAGTGTGTAGAATATGATTATGCTTATTTTAGATATAAAAAAAGTCCTAACAAAGATTAGGACCCACTATGCAATTAAAAGTTGTTTTCGATAAATAACTTTTTTGATAAAATCAACCCCCAATGTGACAAGTTGCACCAGCATAACCACTAAATATGGCGCAAAGATAAAATGAATAAAGTAACTTAATAAGGCTGAGAAAATGCCACAAATAATAATATAAGCATATTTAAACATTAAATGTCTATCTAAAACAACAATATCTGGTAAAATAAAAATTCCTGTTATTAACACCGAACCATTTAATAAGAACAAAATCGTTAACCAATTCGGTTGTTGAAAAATAACACCTAGCAAAATACTTACTAATCCGTAAACACCTAAATAAAGAAACGATACTTTATAATCAATGACTTGACGCTTCACTAAAAATAAGGCACTTAGTAATAAAGGAATAATGAGTGTAAAGCATAGACTGCCCTCAAAGATTCCAAAGATTACTGTTTGTAACGAGTAATATTCTGAAATAAAACCATCGAAGGACAATGGATGAAGCGCATTTGTTACTACCATATAGGGGGCTGATAGCATCGGGGGAAGTTCAGTTAATCCTAAATTATAATTAGTCATTTTAATTCCAAGTACTCCAATAAAATAACCAATTAATGCAGGATGAAGATGATAAAACGTGTGACCCTTTTTTGTATTTTGTGAAAAAATAGTCATGACCATAATTGCCATACAAAAAACAGAAATAGGGGCATCTAATGAAAACATCAAAATTAATAACGTGCTAAATAAAAATGTTGGACGCTTCAAAGGAAAAAATATTCCTTCTTTCACTGTGTGTGGATTCGTCCCAACAATAAATGAAACTAATAGATCAATCAAGTAAGCGTAGCCTAAAATCAATCCTAATTTGATAACATGAACCTTGAAAATTTCAAATGCTATGCTTTGTCCTAAATGACCAATCGTTGAATAATATCCAAATTCAACGAATAATCCCAACTGAATTAAGACAAACGTCACTAATAAAAAATGTTTGACTTGACGTTCTCCATAAATTCGTCTAGCATGATACTCCTTTGCCTTTTGTTTAATCACTTCTTTAATTCGCTTCATTTTCGAATGGACTCACTCCCTCTTTTGAAATAATTCTATTCTAACATGAGAACTTGATTTTTTGTTAAATGAAATAACTTTAATTTAAAAAGATTAGCTCATAGCTAATCTTTTTTATTTTGATCGATACTCTTCTTTTAAATCTTCTTCTGGAATTCGATATAAATTGACATGACAATAACCTGTTGGATTTTTAGTTAAATAATCTTGATGATATTCCTCTGCATCATAAAAAGCTGTCTGCTTTTTAACTTCAACAACAATTTCATCTTCATACTTCAATTGTTCTTGATTAATAAATAATCGAATCACTTCTGCGTCTGCCTCATCTTCATAATATACACCCGTCCGATACTGTGTTCCTATATCTCCACCTTGTTTATTTAAAGAGGTCGGGTCGATGATGCAAAATAAATGTTCTAAAATTCGTTCTAATGAAATGATCGTTTCATCATAAAAAATCTCACAAGCCTCAACATGATGCGTTTTTCCTGTGCAAACTTCTTTATAGGTT
>OATT01000993.1_pt1 | contig 18959 bp, 23 predicted proteins | sample 1476071 | NCBI WGS metagenome assembly OATT01 (sample SAMEA2579989, study PRJEB22360) | human gut metagenome | biome: human gut; feature: human-associated habitat; material: faeces | place: Denmark | collected 2008/2010 | reverse complement strand
ATTATGGGATCATATATATTCTAACTTAAAACATCCATTTAGTAATAATAATAAGTTTACTGTTAGCTATATTCAAAATTATTCATGGAGGCAAATTTATTTATATAATAAATTTGAAAAAGAACTATATATTATTATGAATGAAAAAACATTTAGAGGTATTATTAAAGATAATAAGAAGCAACATTTAATTGCAGCACTTGCAAATATTAATAATGGGAATATAGAAAATATTCCTAAAAGGTATAAATTAAATGAAGAACCTAGAAGGAGCATTATAATTACATTTAATTATGATGAAAACTTAAAAAAGGGTAAATACAAAGCTATTAGAATAACGCCTAATTTACTTGAAATTGAAAGTGATGAGTGGAATGGTAAATAGTTTATAATTAATAGATATTGGGGGAGAATATATGTTAGAAATTAATAGTATAGAAGTAAATGACTTGATAGAAAAAGAGCTATTAGATAAATATTATAGTAACATAGAGAGAATTAGAGCTTTGAAAGAAAAAGAAAGAGAGCTTATAAAAGAAATAGAGATAAAGAATTATAAAAATAAGAAAGAAATGAATGAAATAGAAAAAGAAAATAGAAATATTGAACTAATGATAGAAAATATATTACTAGCAACAGATAAGAGTAAAGTTACAGTTTATGATAGTGATATTACTTTAAATAAGAAGTACAAAATTAGTGCAAGACCAAATAAAAAAGATAAATTAATACAATATATAAAGGAATATGACTTACCAATAGCTACATGGTTAAAATACGAATATGATAGAGAAGATCTAATAAGATATTTAAAGAGTAGTGAGTATAATGAAAGTCATCATAGTTTAACAAAAGAAATAGAATCATTTGTAACACTAAAAGAAGAGCGAAGTATAAGTATAAATAAAATTAATGATACTAACATATTATAATAAACTTATATTTTTGAAAATATAAAAAGCATAATTATTTGTATAGATAAAAAAGGGAGAGTATCTTTTGTAAGATATTCCCCATTTTTTATTTGAAAATTTTATATAAGATTATAGTGTGCCAAATTACCTTTTATTTTATTATATAGACTTATTCTCATAGTACCACCATTAAACCAAAATCTAAGTAAAGAGCGAGAAACACCAAGTTTATCTGCGGCTATTTGTGTAGTAAAGTTGTTATCAGAAATCCAAATTTTAAGATTTTCTATAAATATATCATAGTTTAAAATTAAGTTTGTATACCCATCAGAGCATAAATAATTTACATTAAATGTAGATGATAGCAAGTCCAAAATTTCTTTTGAAGGATAGAATCTTTCGAGTTCATATCCGTTGACAACAGAAGGAGTAATTTTACAGATATCTGCTACATCTTTTACAGATAATCCTAATTCTAATCTAGACTTTCTAAGTCTTTGTCCAAAAGTATTTTTTTTAAGTTCTGGAGTAGTTAAATCAGTATAGTTGATATCTACTGAGTCAACATCTTTTAATTCTGAGGATGAATCTATATTTTGTTTAGGTGAATTTATTATATCATTTTCAGAGGTAGCACTTTTATAGATAGTGCATCTACCATCACTACAGAAGTGCGACCCATCAGACAACGAAACTAAATCATCCATCTTAGCACCCATATAAACAATACTAAGATTACCAGAAGCATCATCCCAGACAATAGAATCAACAATAGTAGATAACAACAACCTCTTATCATCTAAACTAGCATCATCAACCTCATAATTAAACTTCTTTAAATTACTAACAATAATATCTAAATTAAGACTAGCACTATTAATATCAACACTACTAGACTCTAACTCACTAACTTTACTCTTTAAAGAATCAATCTCACCATTTAAACCCTCAATCTGAGAAATAATGTACTCAGAAGCAACACTACCAGTATTTTTAGCAAGCTCCATAACTAAATTACTAATAAGTTTTTCTTTCTCAGAAATACTATTTTTTAATAAATTAATCTTAGACCTAACATCACTAAAAACAGTATCAACCTTAGCGTTATTACTATTAAAAGCATTTATAACTGATTCTATATTACAGTTTTTAATTTTATCTATAACTAAGTTTTCAACTAAAGGACCATTAAGGTTTTTACAGTTACAACCTTCAACACCAAGAGATCTTTTAGTACCACATACATAGTAGTATTTTAAATCCTCGTCATTTCTTTTACCCTTATACATAATTCTCATATTAGATCCACACTTACCGCATTTTAAAAGGCCAGATAAAAGAGCAGTTTTTCCAGTTGATATTCTAGGAATTTTATCTTTATTTTCATTTAATATACTTTGTACTTCAAGCCAAACATCAGGTTCAATAACTCCATGGTGCTTTGCTATAGCTGCTATTGAATTAGATGTATTTTTAGCATAAGTAAGTATTCCACATTGGCCATCTGGCACACCTACAACTTCCATACCAAGACTTCTAAGGTAATCTAATATATCTTCATTAGCTTTTACATATGCTGGATTTCTAAGTATACCAGATAATGAGCTAGGGTCGAATTTACCACCACGAGGACCTTTTATTCCATTATGATAAACATATTTATATAGTTGAGATAATGATCTAAGTTCTAGGTATTTATTAAATATTAATTTTACAATTTCCATTTGCTCATCATTTACTTCAAGTTGATACATACTTCTTTCTTTTAGATTTTCATCTAAGAATGATATTTTTTTACTAGTAAACCCATGAGGTGTTTTACCACCAAGCCATCTACCAGAGCGAGCAAGTTCATACATATTATCTTTTATACGTTCTGCTATTGTTTCTCTTTCAAGTTGTGCAAATACACTTGATATAAACATCATAGCTCTTCCCATTGGAGTAGAGGTGTCAAATTGTTCTTTGATAGATATAAATGATATTTCTAGTTTGTTTAACTTTTCTATTAGGGTAGAGAAGTCAGATACATTTCTTGATATTCTATCTAATCTATAGCAAACAAGGCAATCAAATTTCTTATCTTTAGCATCTTGCATCATTTTCTTAAATTGTGGTCTATCTATATTACCACCACTAAAACCTTCATCTTCGTATACTAAGAATTCTTTTATACCTATAGATTTTGAATAGTCCATACATAGTTGGATTTGGTTTTCTATAGAGTCTCCTTTTCCAGTAAATTTTGATTTTCTTGAATAAATTGCAGCCTTCATAAGTCAAACCTCCCTAAGGTTTTATATTGAAAATACCCTTAAATATAGTATTTCCAATATGTAAACACATTACTTATATTTCAAAAAGTAAAATCTGTATATAAAAATATATGATGCAAATAGAAAATTAATTTTATTTAATATATCTAAATTGCATCATATATAAGTTACTTTATTAAAGTCCATGATATCTATAATAATCCTGATAATCTTGGTATGAGCCGCAATCATAATATTCTTGAAAATTTTCACTACATTCATAGTCAATATTATCAATATTAAGATTATTAATTTTAAGCTTAAGTAATTCAACTGAAACACACTCTTTTCTAGCTATATCATATATAGATTCGCCTGGATATTTATCTAAGATATCATCTTCTAATAAGAATTCTGCAGCAAAAAGATTTGCCTCATTTTCATATCTTGTTAGAGACAGTGGATCAGTTCTTTTTAACTCAAATGTATCTACATCAGGATGGATTATAGAATGTCCAAGCTCATGAGTGTAAGTTAGCCTTTTTTCAAAAAAACTTAAACCTGTGTTTATATAAATAAATTGAGTCCCCAAAAACTTTTTATAAGCACCTTTAGATACAGATTTTTCATCTAGATAACATAGTACTATATTTCTTTTCTTAATGATCTCTAGTGGGCTATCATCACCGTAAATTATTTTTAATCGTCTAACTATTTCTTTTATTCTTGCACCTCTAGACAAGATATATCTCCCCTTTTATAATGTATATTTATTTTTTGTCCCTTTTTTTCTTTTGTTCTTCTAGAGCTAAAAGCATACCCATTCTCATTGCTTGTAACATACTATCTATAGCTTCTTGAGTAGCTGGTTCACCGTCAAACATTACAGTACCAGTTGTGAATTTTTCTTTAGCTGCTTCATATATTGCTTCAAATTCTTCATCTGATTTATCAGCTAAAGAGTTATTTTGAATTTCCATTTCGTCAGTTAAACCTAATAGGTAATCTGTAGATACTTTTAGTGCATCTGCTATTTGAACAAGAGCTTGAGCTTTAGGTTCTCTTATATCATTTTCATATCTAGATAAACTACCTTCTGGAATATTAGCCTTTAATGCTAATTCTTTTTGGTTCATGTTCATGTAACGCCTAGCTTTAGATATTCTATATCCTATAGTTTCCAATATAAACCCCTCCTTTGATTTATATTTATTGTGTAACACAGATAAAATCACTTGTAATAATGGTAAATTTCTATGTGTAAAAATATTTTTAAAAAATTTATTTTGTAATAATTTGGTAATAAAATAGTAACATAATATTACAGAAAAGTAAATAAAATTATAAAAAGTGTAATTAAAAATACTAAAATCTTACACTTATTTAAAAATAATTGTAAAAAGTGCAATTGACAATGGTAAAAAATAGTAATATTATGTAATTGTAAAAACGGTAAGAAAAATAAGAATAGCATAAATAAAATAAGTATAAGGGGGAAGGAAATGGAACTTAGGGAACTTAAAGCAAAAAGAATTTTAAATGGATTAACACAAGAGCAACTTGCTAAAAAAATAGGCATAAATACCAAAAGTTACAATATGAAGGAAAACGGTAAAATTAGGTTTTCATTAGACGAAGCTGCTAAGGTAAGTGAGGTTTTAAAGCTTAGCCTAAATGAAGTTAATAATATTTTTTTACAAATAAAGTTACCAAAGGGTAATAAATTTAGGAGGTAGGTATTATGGCTTTATTAAAGAGATTTGAAAATGCTGAGTTTGGTCAATTAAGTGTAATTGTAAAAGACGGCAAAGAATATATGGATGGAATACATGTAGCAACTATGTTAGGGTACTTAAACCCAAGGGATGCAATAGTTAGACACTGTACAGAGGCCGGTGTCGTATTTCACGACACAGGGGTAGTAACTGGTAAAAAAGCTGATGGTAGTGATTCTATACAATATTTCAAAAGAAAATATATAAATGAGGGTAATGTATATAGACTAATTATGAAATCAAAGTTACCAAGTGCTCAAAGGTTTGAAAAATGGGTTATGGAAGAAGTTCTACCTAATATACGAAAACATGGTGCATACATGAATGAGGATGTAATAAATCAAACTTTAGAAAATCCAGATTTCTTAATTGAGTTGGCAATGAAGTTAAAAGAAGAAAAGGAAAGAAAGAGATTAGCTGAAGAAAAAGCTAAAATGCTAGAAAATACAATAGCTATGGATAAACCATACACAGATTTTGGTAAAAGTTTGGCAACTTGTGAAGATGCAATAACTATAGGTCAATTTGCTAAGATTCTAAGCAATAATGACATAGAGGTAGGCAGAAATAGGCTATTTAGTTGGTTTAGAGATAATGGATACCTTATAAAAAGTGGAAAGGATAAAAATATACCTAAGCAAAGCTATATTAAGCAAGGACTGTTTACAGTTGAAGAAAGAGTAGTTAGAACACTTGAGGGAGAAGTTATTTCAACTACGACTTTAATTACTGGTAAGGGGCAATTATACTTCATGGATAAGTTCAGCTTTTAATAAAAGTTGTATCAATACAAGCCCTTAATTTCATAGATTAGTATAACAACTTTATATAGGGGGCTTATTATGGAGATTAAAGTTATTGAGGTTTTTCCTACAGATACAGAAAAGCTTAATAATATAGAGATGGCTAAAGCTAAATGGTTTATTAATATTTTAAGGAAGAAGTATCCAGAGGAAGTTTTGGAGGAAGCATTTAAAAAGTTAGAATCAAACTTAAAGAGTAGTGAAGCAAAGGCTTAGTATTTTTAATAATAAATATTACAAATGAGATAGGGGAGAAACAAATGAGAAAATATTTAGATGCATACATAGTTTATGAAACTAAAGATATGAGCAAAGAACAGTGGTTAGAAGCTAGAAAATGTGGAATTGGTGGAAGTGATGCAGCAAGTGTACTTGGACTTAATCCATATAAAAGTTCAGTAAGTGTATATATTGAGAAGGTTGATTATATACATGGAGTTAGTATGTCAGACAAAAATATTAATGGATGCAAAAAAGACAGTTCTAATGAAGAAGTAAATTATAGGATGGAGTTAGGGAATAAGTTAGAGGATTTTGTTGCTAATGAATTTAGTTTAAAAACAGGTCTAAAAGTTAGAAATGTAAATGGAATTCTTAAAAATGATAAGTATCCTTTTGCAATAGCAAATATTGATAGAGCAGTTGTAGGAGAAAAAGCTTTTTTAGAATGTAAGGTTACAAATAGTTATTCAAAAAAGGTGTGGCAAATGGGAGTGCCAATACATTATCAGATACAAGTAAATCATTATATGGCAGTAACAGGAGCAACTCATTGTTATGTTGCAGCTCTTATTGGAAATGAAGAACTTATAATTCATAGGATAGATAGAGATGAAGAAATTATAGATGAAATAATGAAGCTTGAAGCTATGTTTTGGGACAAGTGTATATTAGGTGGAGAAATACCTGCTCCAGATGGAAGTCTTGATTATTCTATTGTTTTACAAGGATTATATAAAGATAGCAAGGATGAAGAATTGATTTTATTTGAGCAGGAAAAGTTGTTAGATAGATATGATGAAATAACAGCGATTTATAAAGAAATTGAAGTTGAGAGAAAAAAGATTGAGCAGTATATACAGGTTCAGATGAAGGAATATGAAGTTGGCTTTATTGGTGATAGAAGGATTACTTGGAAAAAACAAAGTAGAAATACTATAGATACTAAAAAGTTAAAGAAAGAATATCCAGAGATAGCAGCAGAGTGTATGAAAACTACTACCTCTAGAGTATTTAGATTATAAGATAATCAATAATTAAAATTAAAGCTAGTAGAATAAATAGTATAGAACATGATGTCAACATAGTATTGATTTTTCTAGATTGCTTAAATTCAACAATAGCTTTATATATATCAGGTATCCATGCAATTAAAATGCCAGCAAGTAATAAAGGTGTACCAACATAGAATATGCTTAGAAATATAAGTAATAATCCAATTAAAGCAAATATGTTAGATCTATTTTTAGATAATGAAAAAAACTTTTTAAACATAACAACCTCCAATAGTATTGTATAGGTATTATTGTAGGTTTAAATGTTTGAAAATTCAATAATTTTTTAAAGGGGAGAAATATAATGACGAATTTAAAGAAAGCTTTACAAACTAATGAAGCTAAGGGAAAAGGTGTAACTGTAAGTCCAAGTTATGCTATGAAACAATTAATGATAAAGATGAAAAATGAAATACAAGTAGCTCTTCCAAGTCAATTAGCTAGTGAAAGATTTCAAAGAGTAGCACTTACTGCTTTTAACTCAAATCCAAAACTTCAAACTTGTGATCCAATGACTTTTATAGCTGCTATGATGCAATCAGCTCAACTTGGACTTGAACCAAACACACCACTTGGACAAGCATATTTAATACCATATAAAGTTAAAGGAATGGATAAAGTACAGTTTCAAATAGGATATAAAGGACTTCTAGAGCTTGCACATAGAAGTGGTAAGATAAAGACTTTATATGCTCATGAAGTTAGAAAAAATGATGAGTTTGATATAGATTACGGACTAGAACAAAAGCTTACACACAAGCCATTACTTACGGGAGATAGAGGTGATGTTATAGGATATTATGCAGTTTATCATTTAGAGCCAAGTGGATATAGTTTTGTATTTATGACTAAAGATGAAGTAATGGAGCATGGTAAAAAGTATTCTAAGAGTTTTGAAGGTGGAATATGGGAGAAAGAATTTGATTCTATGGCAAAGAAAACTGTTATAAAGAAGTTACTTAAATATGCACCACTAAGTATTGAAATGCAAAAGGCAGTTGCTTTTGATGAAAGTGTAAAAAATAGTATTGATAGTGACATGTTATTGGTTGAATCTATAGATACAGATGAAAGTTTGATACTTGATAGGAATATATAAGTTGTGACTTATAGGTTCAAAAAATTTAATAGGGGGAAGTGCTAATGGCTGTATATAGGCATATTCATATTAATTACTGGCAAGATGGTTTTGTTTTAGATTTAACTCCAGAGGAAAAATATTTCTATATTTATCTTATGACTAATTCTAAGACAAGCCAATGTGGAATATATGAGCTTCATAGAAGAATTATAGAAACTGAAACAGGATACAACAGAGAAACTGTTGAGAAGCTATTAAATAGATTTGGTGAGTATGAAAAAATAGTTTATTGTGAAGAAACACAGGAGATATTTCTTAAGAATTGGATTAAGCATAATAAAGTTGTAAGTCCTAAGGTGAAGAAATGTATAGAAAAAGAACTTTCTAATATTAAGAGTAAAGAGCTTATAAATTTGTTTTTAAACGAATGTGATAGGTATGGATACAGTATTGATACTAGTAATATAAATTTTGATATGGGTATTGATAGGGTATCTATACCCACACCTATAGTAGATGATACTTTGGAGTATGACTATGGGGAAAAAGAAAAACAAAAAGAAAAAGAAAAAAAAGAAGAAAAAGAAAAAGAAGCTTTTAATAATGTAGGTATGTTTAAAAAATTATATGAACAAAATATTGGTCTTGTAAATGGAGTAGCTGCTGAGTGGTTAATAGATATATCTGAAACTATAGATTGTGAAATGTTTAAAAGAGCTATAGAGATTGCTACTGATAGAGGAAAGTGCAATAAAGGATATGTAGCAGGGATTATAAAGCAGTGGTTAGATAATAACATTAGAAGTTATGAAGATTTAAAAGCTTATGAAATAGGGGTTAAGAACAGGAGAGAAGAAAGTGGAGAGTATAGCCAATATAAATATGCCAATACATATGAAAGAGAGGATGAAGACATTATATACAGAGCTCCAAGCAAAGAACAACTTGAAGAAATCAGAAATCTTATTGAAGAATCAAGATATAGAAGATAATGAATATAAATGCTATAAGTGTAGGGATAGGACATTTATACTAATAGATAATGAAGCAGTTCCTTGTGAATGTAGGGCGATAAGACAAGCTGAAGAAATTTTAAGTAAAAGTGGCATAAGTGAAGAATTTAGAAATAAAAGATTTAATAATTTCAACTATACAATAGAAAATCAAATTTATGAGGCTTATAAAGAAGCTTACATGTATGCAAAGAATTTTAAAAGCTTAGAAAAAGAAATAGATAATTCTATAATGTTTATGGGACAAGTTGGGGCTGGAAAGTCCCATCTTTCTTTAGCTATTGCTAATGAGCTTATGGATAATGGTGTAGGTGTAGTTTATATGAGTTATAGGGAGGTTATTACAAGGCTTAAGCAGAATATTATGGATGAGGTTTATTATCACAGGGTTATGGGAAAGTACAAAAATGCAAGAGTACTTTTAATAGATGATTTATTTAAAGGTAAGGTAACTGAAAGTGATGTAAATATTATGTTTGAGCTTTTGAATTTTAGATATTTTAATAAGTTACCTTTGATTGTTAGTTGTGAGATGGATGTTGGTATGATTTTGAATGTAGATGAAGCTATTGGAAGTAGGCTTGTAGAGATGTGTAAGTGTGTTGAGCTTAAAGGGAAAAAATTAAATTATAGGATGTATGGAAAATAAGAGGGGATAGTAAATGAAGAAATACACTAAGGATGAATTACTAAGAATGGATGCAGTTGAGGTTTATAAATTGAGATTAGATAGAAAGATTCATAGATTTCCAAGTGGTTTTTGGCAACTGCCAGAAGGTAAACAAAATGCAAAAAAATGTGTTATATATCTTTTAGAAGAAGTATTAGGATATAAAAGTGATGAAAGTATAAAGAAAAATTTTGGTTCTAATACATTGGAGAAAAATTGTTTAGGTGGAATGTTATCCTCTGAACTTTTTAATTTTAGTCCTTTTGAAGTTTTAGACAATGCATATAAAGGAAGATTTAAACCTTGGCAGTTATCACAATGTCCTATATATTATTGGAAAGAAAAAGAAAATAGAGATTATGCTTTAAAGTATTTATTTGAAGAAGTAATAAATATAAAAGATGACGATTTTGTAGAAAGATATGATGCTAATTTATTTATTGAAAATGATTTATTTGGACTATTAAAGAATTATTTTGAAGGAAGCCCTTATAAGGTATTAGATTATTATTTTGAAGGAAAAATAAAGCCTTGGCATTTAAAGCAAGGTCCAAAGAACTATTTTAAAAGCAAAGAAAATAGGATTAATGCTGTTAAATGGTTAATTGAAGAAGAGCTTAAATGGAGTGAAGAGGATGTTATAAAAGGATGGTGTAATGAATTATTACATAAGTATGGAATTGATTGGGCTCTTAGGTACACAGGTGGAAATAGTCACTATTATCTTTTGGATGAAGCTTATCCAGGTGTTTATAAACCTTGGCTTGTTTGTAGTGGGGTAGATGGGTTTTGGGAAGAAAAAGAAAATAGAGTTTGGGCAGTTAAATGGTTAGTTGAGGATGTTTTAGGATTTACTAAAGAAGAATGTTCTTATAAATTAAAAGCTAAACATTTTATCAAAAATAAACTTAGTGGTTTGTATCGCTATTGGTATAAAGGTGATGTGGATGCTATTATTTCAGATGTTTATCCAGATACTATGAGTTTTAGGTGAATGAGATAAATATATTATGACTACCTAAGTAATTTAGGTGGTCTTTTTTGAATAACAACTTATTAATTTTAATAATATGGAAAAAATCCCAATACATAAAAATAAGAAAATCTGAATATATTTATTACTAAAACACTAGGGGGGATAATATGTGGAGAAAAATTGAGGAGATCAATAATGATAAGCTATTAAATAAAAAAGCTATAAAGTTATATGATAAAAATGACAATCTTTATAGTTATCATGAAGTGGAAAAAAGAGAAGTTACAAATGGTGAAAATAAAGGAACTACATATTACTTATTTAGATATAAGGATGGCAAATCAGTTATGAATTATACACCCAATGATTATTATGAACTTTCAGGGCATTTAGATATATCATTTGATTATCCTATTATAATGACATATGAAGTTGATGGGTATAAAGATTTAAAACCAGTACCAGTATCTCGAGATTACAGATTAAAACAAAAAAGTAGAGCTTTTGAATTTTAAGAAATAGAATTCATAAAAACATATATTTATATAGCATATACAAAAGGTAGCTATAATTATTGGTATCTTTTATTTTTAGTATAATGAAGTTATAATACTTTGAGGATAATATAAAACTTGTGTATTAGATTAATATTAACTCATATAAAAAGATAAAGGTTAGAAAAATATCATAAATCCAATGTGAGAATAAAGTTTAATTATATAATATAATTAGGTATGTGGTTGTTAATACATTATAAAATAGTCATACAAATATAAATAAATAGAAACTTATAGGAGGTAAAATATGCCAAAATATAAGGTTATAATGCATTATTCAAATGGAATAAGTGAAGAGGAAGAAGATATATTTGATACAGAAGATGATGCAGAAGAATATGCTCTTTATTTAATTAGTTGCGGTAAAGAAGGAGCTGAAATTCTTAATTTATCAAATCCAGGTGATTATGATCTTGATGATTATGATGAACCTGATTTTGAAATAGTAGAATTTGATGATTAAATTTTAATGAGATATAAAGTTTATTATTAAAGAGTCATATTTATAAATGCATAACAAACTATTAATACTAAATTTATAGATTAACTTTAATAGATAATTTTTAATATAATAAGAATTAAACCCTCTATTAGCTTATATATCTAATTGATGGTTTAATCCATAAAAAATTATCTCATGCTAATGATATTTTTAGATAATTCATTAATACTATCAGATAGAATTTGTAGCTTACCTTCAATCCTTACAAGTAAATACATACTTAGGGCTATAGGAAAGCCTACAGAAGCTATCAGAGTTTGTAAATCTGAATTCATAAATACACATCCTTTCAATAAATTTAGATACTAGAAAAGCTATGCTTAAAGCATAGCTTTTAATTTTTATAACACTAAGTCATAAGGTGTAGTATCTGTAACAACAACTTTAGCATCAACAGCTTGTACTATATCATCACCATTTGGAGCGAATATATTTTTAGCAATTACTAAATCCATAGCTGCTTTTATCTCTGATTCTGAAATATCGTCTCTAGGATCATCAACTACTAAAGATACTTTTTTATCTCCATCAGTTTTAAAAGTCATTACAAGTCTTTTAGTTTGTTCCATTTTTATACCTCCTTAAATTTAATAATTTTGAGCAACGGACGAAGTCGTTGGCGACATGAGCGAAGCGAATTTTTACTAAACTAGTGTAGTATTGTCTATCTTAGCTACTTCAATAGTTTGGTATTCTTGAAGTTCCATTAGAGTTTCTGCAACGTCATATACATTTTGGGCAGATGCATCATGTTTTACTGATGAGAAGGTTTTACTTCTAACCTTTGTTTTACCATCTACCATTCCTAAATCTAATTTTATTCTTAGGCTTGATGGATTTTGCATTTCAGTAACAGCCATATAGCCACCTCCATTTATTTATTTGAAGAATAATCTCTTCTTGTTATTAAGTATAAAAATAGATGGTTTGGAGATATATTAAAGTTTTTGAATAAAATATTTTATAAAGAATTAAATTATATAAGCGTTATTAAAGCCTTTGGATATAGCTGTGTTTTTTAATTGAATAGCATCATTTTTATCTTTGAATTCACATATACAAACTCTATAAAAGATTCCATCATCAACTATAGATTTATTTACAAATGCTAGTAGTGATTTTGATATACTATCTGATATGTCTTTTATATATTTATCAGATTTTAGTGAAGCTTCTACTGATGAGTTAGATATAAAGTCTATTTCTATTAAGAGTGCTGGCATTTTAGTTTTTCTTAATACTGAGAATGATTTTGAAATTTTTACTCCACGATTAGGTGTATTTATTGTTTTCGATAGGTTAGAGCATATATCTTTTGATAGTGTATATAGTTTACTTTTTTCATCATATACCCATACTTCAACTCCTTTAGCAGTTTTATTAGTTGCAGAGTTCATGTGTATGCTTACAAAGTAGTCACAGTTTTCTTTATTTGCTTTTGAGCTTCTATAATCTAGTGAGTAGTATTTATCATCTTCACGTGTGGTTATTACTTTTTCAAAGGCTTGTTCAAGATTGTTTTTTATTAACATTCCGATTTTTAATACTGTATCGCTTTCTTTTGTTTTGTTAGTTCCAAGTGCGCCTGAATCTTTTCCTCCATGTCCAAAGTCTAGATACCATTTCATAGTGTTACCTCCTATATTGTTTTAGTAAAGTTGATTTTTATAATAATCTAGTCTAGGATTGTTTAAATAGTATATTAAAAGATTTTATAAATTTAGTAGGATGCTTTGATTTTGATATAGAATATATAATTATAATGTTTCTGAGGGGTGATTTTAGTGTTAGATAGTTTAACTAGGGATGATCTACCTGATAGTGTTATGGATATTGTTGATAGTATAGGACTTGATGCTTTTAAGGAATTGGTGAGGTTAGCTGGAGGTAGTAATTTGTATATTCCTAATGAGAGTAGTCTTGTTAAGTCTTTTAGAAATAAGAAGATTAGGGAAGTTTTTAATGGGGATTATAAGGCTATTTCTAGGAAGTTTGGTATTAGTGAAGCTCAGGTTAGAAATATTGTTAATTATAAGTAAGTGGTTTTTAAATGGAGAATTTTTATTAATAGATGCTTCGCATAAGTTGTTTGTATTAGGTTAGTAAGCTTTAAGTGTTAAACCTTCGGTTATTCAGCCCCGGTATGTTGCAAACTTACACTTCATAAAAACTAAGGCATACAAGGTGATGCTACATTTTAGCTCATATATTTAGAGGATTTTAATATTCTAATATGAGCTAAAATGTAGCTTTATTTATGTGCTCACTATTTATTACGTTTAGCTTGCACCATACTCCCGCCGCGCTCTCTGCTCCCCCACCACCAATCCCTTTTATCTTTATATAAGATGGGTGAGTATGGTTTTATATGGGTTAATATTTGTATTTATATAAGGTTATATAGATGTATGCTTTTAGCTTAAATAAATATAGATTTTTATAGTATATGTAGATAGTTGAAGTACGAGTAAAAAACACTCCTACCTCAACTATCTTTATTTATATTCTAGGGTCAAAATCTTTAGGGTCAGTCTGACATCACAGATTGTAGCAAAAAGCGCTACAAACTGTGAGGCCAAAAGGATTTCAACTGCAATCGCTAACTCAAAACCATTGATAATATATTTCATCAATTACCTTATAAATAATAAAATATAAATACTTGGTGGTAAATTTGAATACCCTGTATATGGGGGGAAGTTTATGTTTAGAAATTTAAAGTGTATAAAAAATAAAGTAAATCAAGAGTGTAATAAAAGAGAAGCAAAAGAAATAATTTATGAAATAAGTAAAAATAAGAACAAATTAAACATAATTAATATGTCCAAAAATAATTTAAAAAGATGCTTAGAATCAGAAGACATAGATAAAATATTAAAATTTAATATAGAAAAAATAGATGAGTATAATATTGACTATGATTATAGCGAATTAAAAAGAAATTCATTATGTAAGTTTAATCCAGATGTATGTAGCATTAATATAAAACTTGAAAGTGATAAATTGGAAAAATTAAATAAAGAAGTTAAGGAAAAAATAAGCGTATATAACAATGACTTATTAGTACTAGAAAAACTAAAAAAACATTATAAGAAAAATAATAATGTAAGCAAAGATATATACATAAAATTCGCAAGAGACAAAAATAATGATTTAATTGGACTATACTTTGATATAGAAAAATTCGTAAAAGATAAAATGTCAAATATATATTTATTCTCTAAAAACACTGATTATTTATACCCATCAGTTCTTTTTCTTCAATATAGAAATTATATTGAACATAGTGTACCAATTAAAAACAGTTATAGGAGAGAGTTTGATTATGGTTATGCTTTGATATGTGATTTTTTAGTTAAAGATAAAAGAATAGGGCATGGTACATTTATGTTATCAAATTTAGAGACAATACTTCATAAGGTAAACAAAAGAATAAGTTATAGAAATAGAAATATTGATAATGATGACCGTACAATAAATGAAATAGTAGCAGTAAATGGTATGCTTGGACCAGGAGAAGACACAACTTATGAGGATTTAGTAAAGTTTTATAATAAAAATGGCTATCCTACATATAGCAATGGATATATTGAAGATAGGAATATATATAAAGAAATATAGTTAAAAGTATTACCTTGTAGGTAGTACTTTTTAATTTGATATAGATATAAAATAAAATAAATATGTTAAAATAAATATGTTAAAATAAGTATGGAAATACAATTAAATAATAGAGAATATTTTAAGGAGAAAATAAATGCAAGATATAAAAAAAATAGAAGGTGACTTATGGGAAGCTGCAGATCAACTTAGAGCAAACTCTAAATTAACAGCTTCAGAATATAGTATGCCAGTACTTGGACTCATATTTCTAAGACATGCATATAATAGATTTTTAGTAGCAAAAGATAAAATAGAAGAAAATCTACCATCAAGAGGTGGAGTAAAAAGACCAATAAGAAAAGAAGACTTTGAAAGTCAAAGTGCAATATTTTTACCAGAAGAAGCTAGATATGATTATTTACTTAATTTAGAAGAAGGTAAAGATATAGGGGCTGCTATAAATGATGCTATGATAAGTATAGAAAAGGAATATGATAACTTACAAGGATCACTTCCTAAAAACTATAACATATTTGATAATGATTTATTAGCAGAACTACTAAAGATATTTAATAGTGAGCAACTTAAAAATGCAACAGGAGATGTATTTGGAAGAATATACGAATACTTTTTAAATAAATTTGCTATGACTGGAGCACAAGAAGGTGGGGAATTCTTCACACCAATTTCTTTAGTTCAGCTTATAGTTAATATAATAGAGCCACAAAAAGGTATAGTATTTGACCCTGCTTGTGGAAGTGCAGGTATGTTTGTTCAAACAGGGCACTTTATAGAACTACATGGTGAGAATGCAAATGAAAAAGTTACTTTCTATGGACAAGAAAAGGCAGAATTAAACTCAAAATTAGCAAAAATGAACTTAGCAGTACATGGTTTAGAAGGAAAAATACTTGAAGGAAATACATTCTATGAGGACAAACATGAGCTAATAGGAAAATGTGATTATGTAATGGCAAATCCTCCATTTAATGTAGATGGAGTAGATAGTGAAAAGATAAAAGGAGACCCTAGACTTCCATTTGGAATACCAGGTGTAAATAAAAAGACTAAAGCAGTGAGCAATGGAAATTACCTTTGGATACAATATTTCCATCAGTATCTAAATGAAAAAGGAAGAGCAGGATTTGTTATGGCAAGTTCTGCAAGCGATGCAGGTTATGGAGAAAAGGATGTTAGAGAGCAGTTAGTTAAAACAGGTGATGTAGATGTAATGGTAGCCATAGGAAACAACTTCTTCTATACTAGATCTCTTCCTTGTGGTATATGGTTCTTTGATAAAGATAAGCCAGAGGATAGAAAAAATAAAATACTTATGTTAGATGCTAGAAATATACATAGTAGGATAGTTGGAACTAGTAATAAAAATGAATTTTCAGAAGAACAACTTAAAAATCTTACAGCTATAACATGGTTATATAGAGGAGAAAATGAAAGATATTTAAAACTTATAGATGATTATATAAATGAGTATGTAAGTAAGTCTATGAGTATAGATAGTGAAATAAAAGGTTTTGAAAATAACATTAGAGAATTATTATCTGAGTTGATTAAATTTAGAAATGATATAGAGAATAATTATAGTGAAAGTGAAGTTCATAAAAGCTTCTGTGATGATATAAAAGCACTTGAAAATGATATTAAATCATACCAAGAGGAAAAAGAGCAGTTACTTGAAAATATAAATGAATATGACAAGTACATAAATGAATCTAAAGTAGAAGATTTTAGTGATATAAAAACAGTAAATGAGTTACAAAAAAATCAGTACAGTAAATTTGAGAAAAGTTCAAAAGATGTAAAAGTATTAATAAAAACTATAGAACATATATATAAAGAAACTAATAATTGCTTAGATAAAGCAGAAAAAGAGTTAAATGCTAAAACTACTAAAGATTGGGTTGTCAAAGAAGTAAGAGAAAATAGAAAGAGTTTAGAAATTAAAAGAAGAGAAGTTATAGAAGCTTTAAAGGATATAAGATATATTTATTCTCAAGTTAATTGGTTACAAAGTAAGTTTGTAAATGGTAAGTTTGAAGATATTAAAGGTCTTTGCAAAGTTGTTGATATAAATGAAGTTGAAGCTAATGATTGGAGTTTAATGCCTGGGCGATATGTTGGAGTTGCACAAGTTATTGATGAGGACTTTGATTTTGAAGGAAGACTTAAAGAGATTCAGATGGAACTTGATGGACTTAATGATGAGGCTTTTGAACTTGCTAAGGTTATTAAGATGAACTTTGAGGAGTTAGGTATATGATTAAAGATAATAATATAAAACTAGGAGAAGTAGCTGAATTTAGAAATGGTGTAAATTATAATGAAAGTAATTTTGGGACAGGTATAAAGATTATAAATGTAGCAAATTTTAAAGATTATTCTAAGCCTAACTATGAAGAATTGAGTGAAATAAATCCTAATGAACTTATAAAAGAAGATGATTTATTGCAAAATGGAGATATAGTGTTTGTAAGATCTAATGGTAATAAAAACTTAATTGGAAGATCTTTATACATCGATGAAATAGAGGATGGTTTAACATATTCAGCATTTTGTATAAGAGCTAGATTTACATCTAAAGAATGTAATCCTAGATTTTATGCATATTTATTTAAAACAAATTTAATAAGGAAAACACTGTCATCACAAGGTAATGGAACTAATATTTCAAACTTAAATCAGAAAATATTAAATAATTTAGTAGTGCCAAAGCCAAGTATAGATAAGCAAAATAAAATTGTATCATTATTATCTAGATACGATGATTTAATAGAAAATAATATAAAAAGAATAAAGTTATTAGAAGAGAGTGCAGAATTAATATATAAAGAATGGTTTGTAAATTTAAGATTTCCTGGATATGAAAAGTGTAACATAGTAGATGGAGTACCTGAAGGTTGGAATAATGAAAACTTAGGAAATTTAATTAAAATAATTAAAGGGAAGAAACCTAAAGATATTATAGATTATAAAACTGAAGACAGCATTCCATATTTATTAGTAGAAACATTAGAACGAAAATGTATGAACTATACTAATGATAAAAATATACCATTAGCTGATAAAAATGAGCTTCTGATGATAATGGATGGTTCAAGAAGCGGAAATATTTATAGAAGTACAGGTGGAGCTATAGGTTCAACACTTTCTTTATTTAAGATAGTAAAAAATAATATATGCAACGAATACTTATATTACTTTATAAAATATAGGCAAAATGAAATAAAGCAAAATAATACTGGTTCAGCTATACCCCATGCAAATAAAAACTATATAAATAGTATGGAAATTATTATACCAAATGAAGTTATATTATATAAATTTACAAATATTATTCTTAATATACATGATAAAATTGATAATTTATATGATCAAAATGAAAAGTTAAAAGAAGCTAGAGATATTCTTATACCAAGACTAATTTCTGGTGAAATAGAAGTATAATAATAGAGTCATAAGAGGATTAAAGTGTACCCTTTGTCAAGGACAATTTAAAAAAAGGTATTTCTAAGAAACAA
>OATT01000971.1_pt1 | contig 19564 bp, 11 predicted proteins | sample 1476071 | NCBI WGS metagenome assembly OATT01 (sample SAMEA2579989, study PRJEB22360) | human gut metagenome | biome: human gut; feature: human-associated habitat; material: faeces | place: Denmark | collected 2008/2010 | reverse complement strand
TGACATGCGCATTCGCATGTCACCGGCCTCACTGATACAAGTCTAAGCTAATGCTCCTCAGTGACCGCCCTGCAATTAGGGTTTCACTTTCGCGAGGCTTGACGTTTCCTCGTTCACGCTCCGCCCTTGAATCCCAGCTGGCGCCAGGCTTCGTAGATGGCGATGGAGGCGCAGTTGGTGAGATTCAGGCTACGCAGCGACGGCCGCATCGGCAGGCGCGCCCGCTCGGCCCCACGCGGGGCCGGTGGAGCCGGCCATGATGTCCATCGGATCGGGGATATTGCCCGGTTCCGGACCGAACAGCAGGATGTCGGTCGGCTTGTATTCGATGTCGGTGTACAGCTTGGTGGCGTGCGCGGTGAAGGCGATGATGCGCGAATCCGGCATCGATTCCACCAGATCCTCGAAACTCGGGTGCAGCACCACATGCGCCATGTCATGGTAGTCGAGCCCCGCACGGCGCAGCTTGGTGTCGCGCAGGTTGAAGCCCAGCGGCTCCACCAAATGCAGGATGGTGCCGGTCACCGCGCACAGGCGGATGGCCGAGCCGGTGTTGCCGGGGATGCGCGGTGAGTAGTAGCACAGGTGCGGTGTTACGGTTTCGGTGGCTGCGGCCTTCTCCGCCGAAAGCATCGCATCCACTACGGAAATCGGGTTGCCGTGCGCATCGGTCACCAGCTCGTCCGGCCCGTAATTCGACTTGCGATAGCCGTATTCGAACATTTTCTCGACTTTGGTTTCGGGATTGGCTGGATTCGGTGTGCTCTGGGGGTTGTGTTTTGCCTCGTTCGTCATAGCTGCTAAGAATAAGAACGATGAACGACACAGCAATTTCTTTACGGCTCGGTGCATGGTGGGAGGCCAATGCGCGTGACTTGCCATGGCGCTTCGGCCGGGCCACGCCGTGGGGCGTGCTGGTATCCGAAGTCATGAGCCAGCAGACGCAGATGAGCCGTGTAGTGCCGTACTGGACCGACTGGATGGAACGCTGGCCCGACGCCCGCGCGCTCGCGGAGGCCCCCAAGGCCGAGGTGATTACCGCATGGGGTCGGCTTGGATACCCACGCCGTGCATTGCGCTTGCAGGAATGTGCCTGCGTGGTGGCCGAGCAGTACGCCGACAAACTGCCGCGCACGTATGACGAACTCACTGCGTTGCCCGGCGTCGGCGATTACACCGCCTCCGCGGTGATGAGCTTTGCGTTCGGCGAACGAATTGCCGTGATCGATACCAACATCCGCCGCGTGCTGAGCCGTGTGTTCCTTGGCATCGAATCGCGCGGGGGAGCGGCCAGTCCGGCCGAACGTGCGCTGGCGAACCGCATGCTGCCCAAAGACGAGATTTTCGGATGCGATGCTGACGTCGCCGATAATGCCGGTAGCGCCGAACATGCCGCGAACAGCACTATCCGGGGCGACAAACGCTCCCGACTGCATCGTGGCGAACGCCCATCGGTCACATGGAACCAGTCGGTAATGGAACTGGGCGCGGTGATCTGCACGGCCAAGTCGCCGCTGTGCGACACCTGCCCGATTGCGGACGACTGTGCATTTCTCAAGGCCGGCCGCCCCGGACTGGGGGAGCGCCGCACCCGCCCGCGCCAACGATTCCAAGGCACGGATCGACAGGTGCGCGGTCTGGTCCTCGCCGCGCTGCGCGAGCTTCCCGCTGGAGCCACGTTGCCCAGGGAAGATGCCGACAAGCTTTGGAAGGACCAGATTCAGCTTGCCGCCTGCATCGCCAGCCTTGACGATGACGGCCTGATCGAGATTCTGGACGGCGGCCTGCGACTACCCAGCTGACATTGTGAAAAAATGGTGGGCTCCCCAAGCGTGTATGGGTGTGGTGACCGTAGACTGGAAGAGTTATGGCAGTGCAGAGGAACACATCAGGCGCGAGAACGGCACGCGGAGCCGGCACCGGGGCCAATGGGCCATCCGGCGGGCCCTCCCAGAACAACCGTTCCGGCAAGCCACGCAAGCGCAGGATCAGCAAAAAGCAGCAGGCCATCTATCGTCGCCGGCGTATCGTGGCCGGTACGGTGTTGCTGCTGATAATCGCGCTGATTGTATTCTGCGTGTACAGCCTCGGCCGGGGTATCGGTGCCGTGAACACGATGATTCACCATGACGAGGTGTATGCGATTTCCCGCGACGCCACGCCGGCGCCGAAGAAAGTCAGCAACGTCAAGGATTGCTCGGCCAGTGATGTGACATTGCAGCTTTCCGCGGCCTCCCAATCCGTGCCGGTAGGAGGATCGCTTGATTTCACCGCGACCATCGTGCACGAGGGGTCAGGCAACTGTTTGGTGGACGGGTCCGATTCCGGCCGTGTGCTCACCATTACTTCCGGTCAGGAAACGATTTACAAGTCCGATGTGTGCCCGGCGGATTCACGTCTGCTGCTGATGGCTAAGGGCGATAAGGACGTTCAGAAGGTCACGTGGAATACCAATGCGAACGCCACGCTCGCCAAATGCACGGATGAGTCGGGTTGGGCCAAAGTCAATGCGGGAACGTACGTGGCGCAGCTGAGTTTGAAGGATCATCCGAAGGTGAAGAGCGATCCGGTGACGTTTACGGTGGGGTAGGATCTGCGGTTGGCGTTTGGACGCTGGGTCTCTCCCTCAGTCTCGCTCCGCTCGACAGCTTCCTCGTCAGCAGGAGCTAAAGATGTCCTCGCATATCAGTATTCTTTTGAATTTACATGAGGTGTGTCATATTGCGGGCATGCCGTCGACAATGAAGCGTCCGCATAGGCATATGGTGGCCATGCCGGCGCTCCCAGGGGAATTACCACATATTAGCGAGCGATAAGGAACGTCCATTGGCTACTGAGTCTACGACGAACACCACCACCATCATCGCACGCGCCGACCAGCATGATATTGACCTGCACAAGGCGTCGGATCGCGTGAACTTCGGTTCCATCAAGGAACCCATCGATGTGCCCTACCTGCTGGGCGTGCAGACCGACAGCTTCGATTGGCTGATCGGCTCCGACCGCTGGAAGAAGCGCGTCGAAGAGGATGAGGCTAACGGCACCAACACCGTGGCCCACACCTCCGGTCTCGACGAGGTCTTCAACGAGATTTCCCCGATCGAGAACTTTGCACAGACCATGTCCCTGACCTTCTCGGACCCGTACTTCGAGGAGCCGCGCCACACCGTGCAGGAGTGCAAGGAGAAGGATTACACCTACTCCGCTCCGCTGTACGTGAACGCCGAGTTCGAGAACGGCGACACCGGCGAGATCAAGTCCCAGACCGTGTTCATGGGCGACTTCCCGCTGCAGACTCCGCACGGCACCTTTATCATCGGCGGCACCGAGCGAGTCATCGTCTCCCAGCTCGTGCGCTCCCCGGGCGTCTACTTCGATCGTCAGCAGGACCGCACCTCCGATAAGGAAGTTTTCGGCGCGAAGATCATCCCGAGCCGTGGTGCATGGCTCGAGTTCGAGATCGACAAGAAGGACCAGCCGCAGGTGCGCGTGGACCGCAAGCGCAAGCAGTCCGCCATCGTGTTCCTTATGGCCATCGGCATGACCAAGTCCGAGATCGCCCAGGCATTCAAGGACTACCCGCTGGTGCTCGATGCACTCGAGAAGGAAACCCTCGAGACCCAGGACGAGGCACTCGTTGACCTCTACCGCAAGATTCGTCCGGCCGACACCCCGACCCCCGAGGCCGGCAAGAACCTGCTGGACTCCTTCTACTTCAACACCAAGCGCTACGATCTGGCCCGTGTCGGCCGCTACAAGATCAACCGCAAGCTGGGTGTCGAGGCCGATTTCAACGATCGTTCCCTCCACCAGGAAGACATCATCGCCACGATCAAGTACCTGGTGGCCCTGCACGACGGTGCGGCGACCTTCCCGGGCAAGCGCAACGGCGAAGACGTTGACCTGCGCGTGGACGTCGACGATATCGACCACTTCGGCAACCGTCGTATCCGCCAGGTCGGCGAGCTGATCCAGAACCAGCTGCGTACCGGTCTGAGCCGTATGGAGCGCGTGGTGCGCGAGCGTATGACCACTCAGGACGCCGAGGCCATCACCCCGCAGTCCCTGATCAACATCCGCCCGGTGAACGCCACCATCAAGGAGTTCTTCGGCACTTCCCAGCTCTCCCAGTTCATGGATCAGAACAACCCGCTGTCCGGTGTGACGAACAAGCGTCGTCTTTCCGCACTGGGCCCCGGCGGTCTGTCCCGCGACCGCGCCTCCATGGAGGTGCGCGACGTGCACCCGTCCCACTTCGGCCGTATGTGCCCGATTGAGTCTCCTGAAGGCCCGAACATCGGTCTGATCGGCTCCCTGGCAACCTTCGGCCGCGTCAACCCGTTCGGCTTCATCGAGACCCCGTACCGCAAGGTCGTCAACGGCCACGTGACCGACGAGGTCGAGTACATGACCGCTGACCGCGATCTTGACCACGTCATTGCCCAGGCCAACCAGGAGCTCGACGAGAACGGCAACTTCGTGCAGAAGTCCGCCCTTGCCCGAGTCGGCGAAGAAGAGGCGGTCGATGTGCCGGTGAGCTCCGTGGACTACATGGACGTCTCCCCGCGCCAGATGGTCTCCCTCGGCGCCTCCCTGATTCCGTTCCTGGAGCATGATGAGGGCCACCGTGCACTGATGGGTACCAACATGCAGCGTCAGGCCGTGCCGCTGATCGAATCCGAGCGCCCGCTGGTGGGCACCGGCTCCGAATGGCGCGCCGCCAACGACTCCGGCGACGTCATCAAGTCCGAGAAGGACGGTGTGGTTACCTACGTGTCCGCCGACCTGATCCGCGTGATGAACGACGACGGCACCACCAGCTCCTACAAGCTGGCCAAGTTCCAGCGCTCCAACCAGACCACCTGCTACAACTGGCCCTCATCCGCCCACGGCGGGGAGCGTGTGGAAGCCGGCTCGGTTATGGCTGACGGCCCCGCCATCCAGAACGGCGACCTGGCCCTGGGCAAGAACCTGCTCATCGCCTTCATGCCGTGGAACGGCTACAACTACGAGGATGCTGTGATCATCTCCCAGCGCCTCGTGCAGGACGACACCCTCTCCTCCATCCACATCGAGGAGTACGAGATCGACGCCCGCGAAACCAAGCTGGGCGCCGAAGAGATCACCCGCGACCTGCCGAACGTCGGCGAGGACGCCGTGGCCAACCTCGACGAGCGCGGCATCATCCGCATTGGCGCCGAGGTCGAGGCCGGCGACATCCTGGTCGGTAAGGTCACCCCGAAGGGCGAGACCGAGCTGACCCCGGAGGAGCGCCTGCTGCGCGCCATCTTCGGCGAGAAGTCCCGCGAGGTGCGTGACACCTCCCTGCGCGTGCCCCACGGCGAGACCGGTACCGTCATCGGTGTCAAGGAGATCACCCGTGAGGATGCCGAGGAGGACGGCGACGAGCTGCCCAACGGCGTCAACCAGATGATCCGCGTCTACATCGCCCAGCACCGTAAGATCACGGTGGGCAACAAGCTCTCCGGCCGCCACGGCAACAAGGGCTGCATCTCCCGCATCCTGCCGGAAGAGGACATGCCGTTCCTGGCTGACGGTACTCCGGTCGACATCATGCTGAACCCGCTGGGTGTGCCTTCCCGAATGAACCTTGGCCAGGTGCTCGAACTGCACCTCGGCTGGATTGCTCACTCCGGTTGGGACATCTCTTTGGATCCGAATCTGGAAGCCGAGTGGAAGAAGCTGATTCCGTCCGGTGCCGAGAAGGCCGAGCCGAACACCCCGGTCGCCACCCCGGTGTTCGACGGTGTCAAGCCTGAGGTCCTGAAGGGCCTGCTGTCCACCACGCTGCCGAACCGCGACGGCGACCGTCTGGTCGGCCCCGACGGCAAGGCCACCCTGTTCGATGGCCGTACCGGTGAGCCGTACACCAAGCCGATTTCCGTTGGCTACATGTACATGCTGAAGCTGCACCACCTGGTCGACGACAAGATTCACGCTCGTTCCACCGGCCCGTACTCCATGATCACCCAGCAGCCGCTCGGTGGTAAGGCCCAGTTCGGTGGCCAGCGCTTCGGCGAGATGGAGGTGTGGGCCCTTGAGGCCTACGGCGCCGCCTACACGCTGCACGAGATGATGACCACCAAGTCCGATGACGTCGACGGCCGCGTGCGTGTCTACGGTGCCATCGTCAAGGGCGATAACCTGCCGCCGGCAGGCATCCCCGAGTCGTTCAAGGTGCTCCTGAAGGAAATGCAGTCCCTGTCCCTGAACGTCGAAGTGCTCAACGCCGAAGGCGTGGCCATCGACATGAAGGATGAGGATGACGATCCGGCCAGCTCCGCTGACGACCTCGGCTTCAACATCGGCGCCCGCCCCGACGCGGCCGCCAAGGAAGACCAGAAGGCCGAAGAGCCCGAATACCAGTGATCCCTCGGGCTGCATGCGGTCAATACGCCGCGTGTAGCTCCGCCAACGTGAAATAAATAACGTACAGAGACCTTTCCGGTTTGCACTACCCCTCAGTCAGCCTTGGCTGACAGCTCCCCTGACAAGGGGAGCTTGGGAAGGTCTCAAGAACAGAAACGGATTAACAAGTGCTGGACGTCAACGCATTTGACAAGATTCGCATCGGCCTTGCCACCGCCGATGACATCCGTGGTTGGAGCCACGGTGAGGTCAAGAAGCCTGAAACCATCAACTACCGTACGCTGAAGCCTGAGAAGGACGGTCTGTTCGGCGAACAGATCTTCGGCCCGACCCGTGACTGGGAGTGCGCCTGCGGCAAGTACAAGCGCGTGCGCTTCAAGGGCATCGTCTGCGAGCGATGCGGCGTCGAAGTGACCCGCAGCCGCGTGCGCCGTGAGCGCATGGGCCACATCGAGCTCGCCGCCCCGGTTACGCACATCTGGTTCTTCAAGGGTGTGCCTTCCCGCCTCGGCTACCTGCTGAACGTCACCCCGAAGGACCTGGAGCGCGTGATTTACTTCGCCTCCTACATGGTCACCGAGGTGAACGAAGACGAGCGTCACAACGATCTGCCCGGCCTGCAGGACGAGTTCGATTCCGAGATCAAGCGCCTTGAGCAGCGCCGTGACTCCGACATTGAAGCCCGCGCCAAGAAGGTCGAAGAGGATCTCGCCGCCCTTGAGGAGGCCGGCGAGGCCAAGGGCCCGGCCCGCACCAAGTTGCGTAACGGTGCCGAGCGTGATATGGCTGCCATCCGCACCCGCTACAACGACCAGATCGCCCGTGTGGACGCCGTCTTCGACAAGTTCAAGAAGCTCAAGCCCGGCGACATGGTCGACGACGTGGACCTGTGGCGCGAGATGCAGGACCGCTACGGCGATTACTTCGACGGCTGCATGGGCGCCGAAGCCATCAAGAAGCGCCTGCAGTCCCTCGACCTGGAGACCATCTCCAAGGAACTGCGCGAGGAGATCAAGGACGCTTCCGAACAGCGTAAGACCAAGGCCCTGAAGCGCCTCAAGGTCGTCAACGCCTTCCTGACCACCGGCAACAAGCCGGAGGCCATGGTGCTCGACGTGATCCCGGTCATCCCGCCGGACCTGCGCCCGATGGTCCAGCTCGACGGTGGCCGCTTCGCCACCTCCGACCTCAACGACCTGTACCGCCGTGTGATCAACCGTAACAACCGTCTGAAGCGACTGATCGAGCTCGGCGCCCCTGAAATCATGCTCAACAACGAGAAGCGCATGCTCCAGGAAGCCGTCGACTCCCTGTTCGACAACGGCCGTCGTGGTCGCCCGGTCACCGGTGCCTCCAACCGTCCGCTGAAGTCCCTGTCCGACATGCTCAAGGGTAAGCAGGGTCGTTTCCGTCAGAACCTGCTCGGTAAGCGAGTCGACTACTCCGGCCGTTCCGTGATCGTGGTCGGCCCGTCCCTGCGCATGCACCAGTGCGGTCTGCCGAAGCCGATGGCCCTCGAGCTGTTCAAGCCGTTCGTCATCAAGCGCCTCGTGGACCTGAACTATGCGCAGAACATGAAGTCCGCCAAGCGTCTTGTGGACCGCGGCGACGCCGAAGTGTGGGGCGTGCTCGAGGAGGTCATCTCCGAGCACCCCGTGCTGCTCAACCGTGCACCTACGCTGCACCGTCTGGGTATTCAGGCATTCGAGCCGATCCTGGTGGAAGGCAAGGCCATCCACCTGCCGCCGCTGGCCTGCGCCGCCTTCAACGCCGACTTCGATGGTGACCAGATGGCAGTCCACCTGCCGCTCTCCGCAGAAGCCCAGGCCGAGGCCCGCTCGCTGATGATGGCTTCCGACAACATCCTGAAGCCGGCCGACGGCCACACCGTGACCATGCCGAGCCAGGATATGATCCTCGGTTTGTACTACCTGTCCACCGTGCTGGAAGGCGTCAAGGGCCAGGGCCGCGTGTTCTCCTCGCTGGAAGAGGCCGAAATGGCCCTCGACCGCCACGAGATCGACATGCAGGCCAAGGTGCTCATCCGCCTGCCCGAGAGCTTCGTGCTGCCGAAGAACTGGGAGCCCGGCGAAGTCAAGGTGCTCGACCCGCGCGAAGGCGAGGACGAGGTCGTCAAGGAAGAACGCTTCCACGACGGCACCGTGCTGTTCGCCACCTCCTACGGCCGCATCCTGTTCAACGAGACCCTGCCGACCGACTACCCGTTCGTCAACGAGCAGGTGGCCAAGGGCCGTCTGTCCAAGATCGTCGATGACATCGCCATGCGTTACTCCACCCAGCAGGTGGCCGCCACGCTGGATGCCCTGAAGGATCTCGGCTTCACCCGCGCACCGTGGTCCGGCGTGTCCTTCGCGTTCTCCGACGTGAACGAGCCGCCCGAGCGCGACGAGAAGATCGCCGAGTACGAGGCCAAGGCCGACAAGGTCAACGCCAACTACGAGATGGGTCTGTTGACCGAGGAAGCTCGCCGTCAGGAACTCATCGACCTGTGGACCGAGTGCACCGCCGAAGTGTCCAAGGAAGTCGAGGAGAAGTTCGACCCGACCTCCAACCTGGCCATCATCGTGCAGTCTGGTGCACGAGGCAACATGATGCAGATCAACCAGATTGCAGGTATGCGAGGCCTCGTGGCTAACCCGAAGGGTGAGATCATTCCTCGTCCTGTGAAGTCCAACTACCGCGACGGCCTGTCCGTGCTGGAGTACTTCATCTCCCAGCACGGTGCACGTAAGGGTCTGGCCGATACCGCACTGCGTACCGCAGAATCCGGTTACCTGACCCGTCGTCTGGTCGACGTCTCCCAGGACGTCATCGTGCGCGAAGAGGACTGCGGCACCAAGGCCGGTCTGCCCATCCGCGTCGCCGAGCGCGACAACGACGGCAACCTGGTGCTCGTCAAGGCCGCCGACGGTGGCCCGTACTCCCGTCTGCTCGCCGCCGACGTCATCGACCCGGCCGACGGACAGACCGTGCTGTACAAGCGCGACGACGCCCTGTCCATGGACGTGCTCAACGACCTCGTGGCCCACGGCGTCGAGGAAGTCAAGTGCCGTTCCGTGCTGACCTGCGAGTCCAAGCGCGGCGTGTGCGCCAAGTGCTACGGCTGGTCCCTGGCCACCAACAAGCTGGTCGATGTCGGCGAGACCGTCGGTATCGTCGCCGCCCAGTCCATCGGTGAGCCTGGTACCCAGCTGACGCTGCGTTCCTTCCACTCCGGTGGTGTGGCCGCGGCCTCCGATATCACCCAGGGTCTTCCCCGTGTCACCGAGCTTTTCGAGGCCCGCACCCCGAAGGGTGAGGCCCCGATCACCGAGTTCGCCGGCAGCATCAAGATCGTGGAGAACGATCGCGGTCGCCAGATCATCCTGACCCCGGACGCCGATTCCGGCGCACCGAAGGAAGACGGCGTGATCAAGCCGATCACCTACCAGGTCTCCAAGCGCGTGCCGCTCAAGGTTGCCGACGGCGACCACATCAAGGTCGGCACCCAGCTGGTCGAAGGTTCTGTGGATCCCAAGAAGATCCTCACCATCCTCGGCAAGCGCGCCGCCCAGGTCAACATCGTGGAGGAAGTGCACACCGTGTACCGCTCCCAGGGTGTGGATATCCACGACAAGCACATCGAGGTCATCGTGCACCAGATGACCCGTCGCGTGACCATCATCGACTCCGGCGACACCGACCTGCTGCCGGGTGAGCTGGTGGACAACGCCCGCTTCCGCGAGATCAACCGCAACATCGTCAAGAACGGTGGCCGTCCGGCCGTCGGTCGTCCGGCGCTTATGGGTATCACCAAGGCGTCGCTGGCCACCGACTCCTGGCTGTCCGCCGCATCCTTCCAGGAGACCACCCGCGTGCTCACCGAAGCCGCCCTCTCCGAGAAGGTCGACGACCTCAAGGGCCTCAAGGAGAACGTCATCATCGGTAAGCTCATCCCGGCCGGTACGGGCCTCGCGCGCTACCGCAACGCCGCGGTCGAGCCTGACAAGGCCATCCGCGACACCATCTACCCGAACTTCGGTCTGGGCGGCGATGGCGATCTCGGCGACGCGAGCTTCTCCGACGCCGACCTGTCTGACCTGAACTTCTCGAACCTCGAGTTCGGCGATCTGAAGCTCGGCGACGACTTCAACCCGGATGATTTCTACTCCGATCAGGGCGGTCAGCCTGACATCGAGGAGTAAGTGAGAAGGTCCTAGAAAGGATGCCCCTTCTAGGACTCAGATCTTGCGTTAATCGCAATAAGATGGCCCGGAACTATATCAGTTCCGGGCCATCCGTATATTTGCCATTGTGATTTTCCTGTTGAACAAGAGCAGGCAGCCGCTCGTTGCTTGATTACTCAAGCCTGTTTTTCGGTGAACTGGAAGAACTGGTCTCCGATACGCACCGTGGCAGGCGCGCTGAGCTTGAGCGGTGTGCCCTTGGTGACTTGTGTCTCTTGGCCATTGGTGATGATGTAGGTGCCGTTCAACGAGCCGTAGTCCTCGATCCACAGCGCGCCATCGGTGTCGATGCTGATGGCGGCATGGTTGCGGGATGTGGTGCGGGTCGGGTCTACGATACGCACCGCCTTGGCACCCTGCGGCACATCCATGGAAGGCTTGCGGCCCAGCAACGTGCTCTTATCGATCACGATGGTCTGGCCGGTGACATCGTTATGCAGCAGGTACGTCTTCTTCGGTGCCTTGGACGTGAACGAGGAGGAGAGCACGGTGCTGTCCCAATCCTCGATGTCGTTTTCGGCGGCGTGCGGTGTGGTGTCTGCCGGAGCGGTGGCAGCGGGCTCAGCGGCGGCGGCCGTGGTTGCCGCTTCCGCGGTACTGGGCTGCCCGTAGTCGTTCTGCGGTTCGGCTGTGCCAACTGCGGAATCCGGGGTGCCTTCCACCGGATCGTCAGAATACCAACCCAGTTCAGGTGCTGGAGGGTAGGGAAGTTTGGCCATGATGATGCCGTCCTTTCACTGACGGGAAGCCAGAGCGGCGTTGATTGCCGGGTCGCCGAGCTGGCCCAGCCATTCGATCAGTGCCGGATAGGTGTTGGGATTACGTGCGATGCAGGCGCGTAGTTCAGGCGCGTACTGGGCAATCTGGGCGATTTGCATCTGGTCGGTGGTGGTCAGGGCCTGTTCGGCGGTGAAACCGTAAGGATTGGTGGCCACAGGCTCCTCGAATGCCGCCTGAGCCGCGGGCTGCTGAGCCTGTTCGGCGGCGGGCTGCTGGGCCGCCTGTGCCGTGGCTTTCTGATCCTGAACCGGGCCGCCGAATGCCTCGGCAGTGAACCCGTATTGCGCCAGGGTCTCGCGGGCGCGATCGTCACCGAACTCGGCGATCCAACGCTTCAAGCCGGGATAACAGCGCGGATTCACGGCGACATTGGCACCGAATTCCGGATTCTCGTAGGCGATTTTTGCCAGCAGAATCGGATCCGCGTTCGGATCCTGAACGGCAGCGACCGCAGCATCATAATCAACCATGGGATTACCTCCTTATGTTCGCTCGGTTATGCCGAACGTATGGTCCGTAGTGTTTGTAGTGTTGCGTCTTCAATGGCGCCGATATCCTCACCTTCGTCCAGCCTGAATGCGCTGAACGCATGATGTTCGGGTTCGGTCAATGGCATATCGGCCACAATCACAGTGATATTGTCGGTTCCGCCCGCATCAAGAGCGGCCGCCACCAAGGCGTCCACGGCCTCCTGCGGACTGGAATGCGCCGCGGCGATGGCCGCGATCTGTTCGTCCGGCACCTCGCCATGCAATCCATCCGAACAGATGATGAAGCGGCCGGTCAGATCGGCGACATATACGTCGGGCATGATGCCATCCGGATCACCCAGACATTGGGTGATGATGTTGCGTGGAATGGTCGCCTCCGCCTCTTCCGGCAACATCTGCCCGGAATCGATGGCTTCTTGGCGCTGGGAATGGTCTCGCGTGATGCGGGTCAGCGAAGCGGCGTCCCACACGGGAATGATATCCGTGGCGGGAGCATCGGCATGCGCCAACGGACTGAGATGGTAGGTGCGGGAATCGCCGACATTGACCACATAGGTCTGGTCCGAGAAGTCCTGATCATCGGCGTCACTGAACAAAGCAGCGCTGCGGGCGCTGGCGGAATCCGCATGATCTTGGGGCAGTACCAAACCGGAGCAGGTTGTGCCGGCCACGCCGCCAAGGCGGTCTCCCAGATCGAGAATGTCGTGCTGGGCCCGTGCCAAGGTGTCGTCGATATCCTGACGGGTGCGTGAAGGCATGGCGGCCAATTGTGCGAAATGCTGGGCAGCCAACTGGCTTGCCTGCTCGCCGCCTTTGCCGCCGCCCATGCCGTCACAGACCATGAACACGCCTTGTTGCGCGAATCCGGTGTCTTGGTTGTTTTTGCGCCTAAGACCCACGTCACTGGTCATCGCGATACGGATGGAGCCTGTGGTCATGACGCCTTCCCCTTCTTACGCGTGCGCTTGACATGCGTCGTGTGCGGCTTTGCTGCGTGCCCATTTGACAGTATAGCCACGCTTTTCAGGGAAAGTCGTGTACGTATCCTCCTGAAACGCGGCAAAGAAGCGAGCATTGCCTTGCGTAATTGGTCGACTCCTGTCCAATATGTGGTGGCTTGGCCCGATTCAATGTCTTGCCCCGAGAACGTGGCGTAGTCGGCTTCCCGGCCAAGCTGGATCAAAGCCTGGTCATCTGTGCCGAGTTGACGGGCGATGGCACCGGCCTGATCTCGACGAGTGCCCTTGGCTGTGATGCCGCTTTGCTCGGCAAGCATGCGTATGGCATTCCAACCTGCTGCCACACGGGCTTTCGGACTGCCATGCCGCCGCGCTCGTGCCAGCAGTATGGCCTTGAACATCAGAATCAGACCGCAGGCGATGAGTAGGGTCCACAATGGGCTGCCGTACAGGGCCACCTTGCGGGTCACTCGCCAGAACCGCGCCCAGAACAGGTTGGTCGGCGAATCATCGGCGTCGGCGCCGGCCAATGAGCTTTGGCCCTTGGCTTGCGTCTGATCGCGCAGCGGATCGGTCAACGGCACTGGTGGTTGCCGGACCAGCGTCTGCGGATTCGGCGGCGTCAGGTTCTGGTTTTCATCAGGCATCTTGGTCTCCTTGGGCGTCGGATAGAACGCCACCCATCCCAGGCCCTGCAATTTGATTTCCACCCAAGCGGTGACATCGTTGCCGGTGAATTCGATTTTGGTGCCATTGCCCGAGGTCTTCTCCGTGCGGGCATCGGTGATTTCGCCATCCTCGTTTTTCGGCAGGAAGCCCAGGACCACACGGGAGGGCAGTCCCAGATCACGAGCCATCAGTGCCATGGCGGAGGCATATTGCTCGGAGTCGCCCACCATGGCCGTGCCTGCCAGCAGCTTGTTGATGCGGTAGTTGCCATGGCCGGCATCGGAGGGATGGTCGCCTTCAAGTCCATGAGAGAACCATCCGGAGTCTTTCAATGTGTCGGCCAACGCCGTGGCTGCGGCACCGCCCGAGGACTGCCCGCCGGCAATGGACGTGGCCAGTTTGCTGGCCGAATCGGGAACATCCTGGGCTTCTGGTTGGGTGATGCGGGCCGCAGCCGCACTGCTGATCTGCTTATCGGTGGGCTTGCGGGCGATAATGCCGGATTCGGTATAGGTGAGGCCTTTACGCGTGCCGGCGGGAATAATGGCGGAATCGGTATCCGTGTTGTAGTAAAACGTGTCATTGCCGTTGTCGGCATCGTTGGCGAAGCTCACGCCAGTGGCCGCTCCCGCCAGCCGCCGGCCCGGGGGGGGCGGGTCCCTGCCCCTACGAGCGGCAGCCAGGTGTCGGTCAGTTCCTGATCGACGGTGAAGGTCGCAGTGAAGGATTTACCCTGCTCATCCGCCTTGATCGTGGTGCCCACGCGATGATAATTCGAGGAGTCCGTGGCTTCGGAAGAATCGGACAGGTTCCATACTGTGCCATCGAATCGATCCATCACCGCAAGTTTGACCGGTGTTCCGGCCGGCAGATTATGAACGGTCAGCAACACGTCTTTTTTGTGGTCCTTGATATAGGATCGCATGCCGCTGAGCGGGCTGGTGTAATCGTAGGGGCTTAACGGCGGATCGTAGCGGTCACGCAGCACGAAACGGTCCTGTGGCACCAGCAACGTGCCCTCGAAAGCAAGGCCGGCAGCGAGCACGACGATGATCAGCGCGGATATCCAGCGCCCCCCTTCCAGCAGTTCAAGACGCCAAGACAGCCAGATAATCAGCAGCAAGGCAAAGGCAATACCGCAGATGGCGCGTTGCCAGCCGCTGTCTGTGCCCAGCAGGGCACATACGGCCACGGCCGCCGCAAGGGGCAGCACTCCCACCAGAGACAACCATGCGTTGGCATTAATGGCAAACACGCCGGTGAAGAACGTAAGCCACAGGCCGATGGTCCATACCGCCATCAGCACGCCGTCTTGCGTGCCCAGAGGCGGATCGACGGAAATAATGTACTTGAACGAGCCAAACGTCATTTCCCAACCTGAACTCAAGGTCTTCAAGGTGGGAATCACGTAATGGGACGTAGTGGAACTCAGCGTTACCACCGGGCCGATGATGAATTGGGCAAACGCCAGAAACACGATTTGCCACCACAGTCGCAACGCCGGCAACATGCCCGCCAGAGCGATGATCGCGCCCAGCAAGGTGGCCGGTACAGCGGCAATCGCCCAAGTGGCCACGCCGCCGTACACGTCGATGAGATTGGCTTGCGCCAGCAACATCATCGCCGCTATGAGTACGAGGCTGGCGATTCGTTTGCCCCACGGCTGGCGACTGAGGCCCATGCCGCGAAGCACATTGCCTCTGGTCATCCAGATAACCGAATGTGTGGAGTCGGCCCAGGAGCCGGTGGTGGTGGAGGTCCCGGTGTACGTGCCGGAGGAAGTGCCGGTGTATGTGCCGCTCGATCCGGCGTACGCAGCGGTATTGGTATTGGTGATACTGGACTGGTCGAAGGTCATGCGAGCACCCCCATGATCAGCGGGAGATCATCGAGGTCGCCGATGGTGGCCAATGTGAAGTTGGCGAATCTTCTGATGCCGCGATTGGCGCCGGCGCTGGCCTGCAATACCACGCAGCTGGCCGATCGGGGCAAGGCCAAGGTCATGCGCTTGATTTGCTCGATGTCTTTCAGCGATCCAACAGTGAAAAAATAGAACGAAGCATCAGGACTGTGCTTCAGCGTGCCCTCGGCGAGATTCGGATTATCCTCACGATCAGGCTCTATGGCACTGGCGTTGTCGAGGAACTCCATGGCGTTGCGCGGCTGGCCGTGCGCGTTGCCCGCGTGGCAGAACAATGGACGATCCTGCAGCAGGCATTTGACGCCGATGGAGGAGTGGATGGACACCGCCATCTCGAATTCCTCGCCGTTGACGTATTCGTCCGGGTTCACGCTGATGGTCACCGAGGTGTCGGTGCGGCGCGTGGCCTCATATTGGCGAATCATCAACGTGCCGGTTTTCGCGGAGCTCAGCCAGTGGACGTTACGCACGTCGTCGCCCGGCTCGTATTCGCGCAATCCGTAGAAGTCGAGATCATCATCCACGATCTGGCCGGATGGTTGGCCTTCCAGGTCGCGGGGCACGCCGGCATTCAGAGTATCGAGACGCACGGTACGAGGGTGGATGAATACGGTGATGCGGTCGGCCAGCTCCTTTTCGTGACGCACCAGACCGAACGGGTCTCCCTTGCGGATGCGCAATGGGCCGATGGGCAGTATTGCGCGCGATACGGTACGGAACTCCACATCGGTTTGCTTGGATTGCCCGGGAGCCAGCATGGGGATGTTGAATCGTTCATGCGCATCGCCGATTGGCAGATATCCGCGTGCCGTGGTCGTCGGCGTTCTGCCGGTGTTGTCGATGCCGACGATAACGGATACGGTGTCTCCCACGGTCACGCGATGATTGGATACGACGATGGACGCGTGGAAGCGTGTGTTGCCGAGGGAAAGCACGATTGCCGCGAGCATCATCACCATCGCCACGATGCCGAATACGAGCAGCTCATACCAGCCCAGAAACGGGAACGCAATAAGGCATGCGATGCCTGCGCCCGTTACCGCCCAGCCCAAGGGCGAGACGTAGGATGCGAAGAACCGTCTGATGCGTCTTACCGCGCGCTTGAACATGCGTTCAGCGCGCCGGCGACGGCGTAATGCGGCGGATGTAGATGCCATGGTCGGATACCTTTCCGGGCCCTATCAGGAACCGATGGTGGGGGAGGGAACGTCTTCGAGCACCTGTGCGATCAGGCTTTCCGGAGTCGCGCCATCGAAGGTGGCTTCCGGAGTCAGCGTGATACGGTGTGCGAGCACGGCCACTGCAAGGTCCTTGACGTCATCCGGCACCACGTAGGCACGGCCATCGGCCGCGGCCCAGATACGGGCGCATCGGGTCAGTGCCAAAGCGCCACGCATGGAGGAGCCGACCGTGATCTTCTCGTTGTGGCGGGTCGCCTCGACGAGCCTGACGATGTATTCACGAATCGCATCATCCACATAGATTTCGGTGGCCACCTGACGCAGCCGCATGACATCGTCACCGCTCAGCACCGGGGAAATGGTCTGCGCACGGTCGGTGATATCGACCTGCTTGAGGATATCGACGGACACATCATGGCCCGGGTAGCCGATTGACGTCTTGATAAGGAATCGGTCCATCTGCGCCTCAGGCAGCTTATAGGTACCGAGCTGCTCGATGGGGTTCTGGGTTGCGATCACGATAAACGGCTGCGGCACATCATGTGTGACGCCGTCAACGGTGACTTTCTGCTCTTCCATAACCTCCAGAAGTGCGGACTGCGTCTTCGGCGATGCACGGTTGATCTCATCGGCCAGCACGATGGAGGCGAAAATCGGGCCTTCGCGGAACTCAAATTCTCCGCGCTTCTGATCGTAGAAAGTCACACCCACCACATCCGAAGGCAGCAGATCGGGCGTGAACTGAACACGCTTGAAACCGGTGGAAATGGAATTGGCCAAGCCTCGGGCCAACTGGGTCTTACCGGTGCCGGGGTTGTCTTCAAGCAGAATATGGCCACCGACCATCAGTGCGGTGACGCATTGCTTGATAGGGATGGTCTTGCCGATAACCACCTTGGAGACATTTTCGACCAGCGCATTGAAGGACTGCTGGAAATCCCGGACCTGAGCCGTGGGCTGGGGCAGTAGTCCGGAATTGATGCTGGCGGGCAGTGCCGATGCGGCTGCTTGCGCGGCTTTGCTCGACTGACGCTGCGGCTGTGATTGCGGCTGGGATTGCGCGGTGGCCTGCTGCGGGATGGCTGGCGTCGATCCCTTGCGCGGCTTGAGCACGGTGCTGTCATCGCCCGCAGGAATGGAGGCGGCATCAGTAGTAGGAGACGGCTTTTCTGACGGCGCTTGTGACGGCCGCTGCGGCAGGTTAGGCAGCGCAACGGACTGCGGCGCCGACTCGGTGCTTGGGGTCGTGCCGGTGTGTGGTGCGGATGCCAGGTGCGTGGCGTCGGACAAGTGCGTGCTGTCGGATAGCTGCGTGCTGTCGGACAGACGGGTCGTGTCAGACAACTGCGTCGCGTCATCGATGTTCTCGCTCATGGATGTTCTCCTACTGCTTGTGAATGGTGGTTGACGATATTGGGGTATTGCCGAAACCAAGAATCCAGGGGTTCTTGGCCAAAGTGGTGACATCGGTACCGGATTTGAGCGACTTGGTCCCCTCCGAGGAGTCAGAGGGACGTGTGCCCGCGACGCTGCCTCCGTCCGCAGTGTTGTCGAGACCGGAGTATCCCGGCCCGCCGGTGACTTTGACGCTCCACGCGTAGTTGCCATCGGCGGCCACGGCCAAGTCGGTGACATCCAATGGCTGGCCGGAGTTCCACGTGAACGGTTGGCCATTGATGATGATTTGTACAGTGGCCGACTTGCCATAGACATCAACCGAACCGCCGGTGACGTTAATGACGTGAGCGTTGTCTGACCAGCGCAGCTCCTGCGGTTTGTTGATTACAGCCTTCTTCTCATAGGTGTAAGGAGCGCCATTGTGCGGGCCTCCGGTGACGGCGTCGCTGGTAGCGCCGTTGAACACCTGTTGCACCGATGCGGTGTTGCATTTGGCCCAAGGACTCATTCGGAAGTCGAGTGAGTTCCGGTTAGTAGCTGTACCGGAATCGATGCCATCGGCAGTCACGCTGTAGGACTGCGCATGTCCCTGCTTGGTCCAATGCACGGTGCATGTACTGCCGGATCCGGTGGTGTAGACGTCAGTGGGCGGCTGGACCTTGTACTGCGGGACAAAGCTGCTCTTGCCCGTGCCGGAGGAAGCATCGCGCTGCGGCACCACGGTGGCCGTTACGGTGATTTCCCGGGTGTTCAAATCGTTCTCATTGATATCGAACGTAGCGCCACTGTCACTGCAATCGATGGTGTCCTTGACGTCTCCTCCCAAGGAAATTCGCCGGCAGCCGGCATTGCGGTTATTGCCGAGAGTGACTTTCGCCGTTACCGTGGTGTCGTCGTTCGACAACGCAATGTTCGGCGCATCCGGGTCTCCCCAGATCTTCTCTGACGGCGATGCGGCGGACTCGGCACTCCAATTGATTTTGTTATGGGCTTTGACGGTCGCCGTAATGGCGGTGCCATCGGAAATGTCGTTGTTGTTGAACGTAAACGACAGCTCGGTGGCCGTATTGCCGGTTTCCTTGGTCTGCGGAGCACCTGCACCGGTGACGGTCACTGAATAGTTGTCGACGGCGCTGAAATCACCGCTCGGCGCTTTCCACGTCACCTTGGCGGTTTTATTGCCACCTGTGACCGTAACATCGGTGGGAGCGGACGGCACCTTGTCCGGTGTGGCTTCGACGGCGGTGGACGGCTTGGACCAGCCGACGTCATTTCGCGCGGCGACGGTGAAGGAATAGGTTTTGCCGTTCTTCAGACCAGTGACCTGGCATGAGGTGACGGTACCGCAATCCTTCTCTCCGGTGACGGCACCGGTCCAACTGACCTTGTAGTTGGTGATCGGGCTGCCATTGGCGGCACCGGGCGTCCATGTGAGGCTGACCGCGCTGTCCTGCGGTTCCCCGGCTACGGGAGAGAGCAGTGGCGGCTCGGGCTGGTGGGGCACGGGCACCGGGAAACACAAGACGTT
>OATT01000960.1_pt1 | contig 19843 bp, 18 predicted proteins | sample 1476071 | NCBI WGS metagenome assembly OATT01 (sample SAMEA2579989, study PRJEB22360) | human gut metagenome | biome: human gut; feature: human-associated habitat; material: faeces | place: Denmark | collected 2008/2010 | reverse complement strand
GATATCTCATTAGAGAAATTTGAAACAACGGAGGTGGTAAAACATGAGCGATTATGAAATGTTATCTTTAATGATGGCTATTATCGCAGTCATTGTCAAACTACTCCTTGAAATTATAAAAGGAAACAAAAAATAACTACCATGGTCCTAGGAAAACTTTGGTAGTTATTTTAACCATCAAATCCAAGGCATAACCGTCTACTGATTATTCCTTTCATTTATATTATAACCAATTTTTAATAAATATCAACCATTTTATGCAATAAGCAAATATATAATTTACATATTGATTCTAATTTTCAAAAATTATACAAGATATAACACTCTAACAAAGTAAATAAAAAACGTTTTTGCAACAAGAATTTATTTTTTATGATATTGTCTATTAATAGGCAACATTATGAATATAATGAATGTTATAACATCCTTTTGCTCTGATATTTATCCTGCTATATAAGCATCTTTAAATCCTTCGTGAATATTTCCACTCACAATAATGACATGTCCATAAAACATATCATCATCGTTATAGAACAATTCAAAGTCACCTTCTAGTGATACACACACTTCACTAATGACCATCCGTTTTGCAAAATCTTCATGAGTGATTTCTAAATCATTTTCCTCTGCCCATTCATTCGCTAACTCAGTTAATTCATCAGCTGCATATTCTCTTGCCTTTTGATCCCATACTTCACCGTTCGCCATTAATTCTTGGAAAGTTTTTAAAGCCTCATCAGCTGTTTCAATTCCTTCACCATCAGTATCTAAATGAATATAACATTCTTCATGATTCCAATTTCCTTCACCACTAAATATTCCTAATGATTTATCTAATATTAATTTTTGACAACCTTGAGTATGAATAGAAACTTCTTTTTGATATTCCTTTAAAATATCTTCTAATTGTGCATTATGATAATTCCTTTTTTTCACATCAACAAGCATAAGCCAATGACCTTTTTCAAAAGTATCATGTGTATATTCATTTTCATAGGGTAAAGATTCTCGAATTATAAGTTGATAGATTTTTTGACCTTTAAGATTATAAATCTTTTTACTACTGCGGCATTCTTTATCATTGACTAACCATTCTATACGTCTTTTCCCCTCAAACAATTCTCCACTTCTTACATCAATATACGCTAAAATAGTTATAGATGCAGTCCAATATTCATCTTGCCCTGATCTTCCTGCTGACATTTCTCCTTCTGTAACAACAATCATTTCTTTTATTTCTTTATCAAATCTCTCCTCAAATTTTTTAATTTCTGAAGATTGTTTCTTAAATAAACTCATTCTAACATCCTCCTTATGCCCCATTATTAGATATATTATAACATAGATTAATCTGTTGTTTATATAGAGAACAAAAGAAAAGGTATAGACTAGCTATACCTTTATAATTCTTCACCATTTGTTTCAATGACTTTTTGATACCAATAATAAGAATCTTTTGGAATTCTATTTAATGTTCCAGAGTTTTCATCTTCTTCTCTATCAACATAAACAAATCCATATCTCTTTTGATATCCATTAAGCCAGCTTAATAAATCAGTATAAGACCAAGTACAATATGCTAAGACTTGACACCCATCATCACAAGCTTTCTTTAACTCTTCAATATGTGCTTTTAAATAAGCAATACGATAAGGATCATGAACTTGTCCATCTTCAACTTTATCAAATGCACCTAAACCATTTTCAGAAATGACTATTGGTAAATCATAACGTGATGTAATATCACGACAGCACATTCTTAGTCCCATTGGATCAATTGTCCAATCCCAATCTGTTGTTGGTAAGAAGTCATTGGCTGGATTTTTATATAATCCAGGAACACCTTGGACTTGAGCTGTTCCTTTCTTTCCAGTTGTATTCATAGCATTACTCATACCGACACCATCAATTGGATTGTATTCAGCTACACAAGTTTGATAATAATTGACACCCATAAAATTAACCAAAGCTGCTGCTTTACGCAATGTTTCCATATCACCATCTTGAATATCTGGTGTCACGCCCATAGTTTCTAAATATGCCCACGCACTTCTTGGATAACGTCCATAAGCATAAATATCCATCCACCAATAATTTTGTAAATCATCATAATCTGCTTTTGCCATTGCATTTTCAGGTTTTCTATCAAATGCATAACAAGGACTATACGCAAAACTTGCACCAACTTTTGCATCAGGATAAAGTTCTTTTAATGCAAGTACAGCACCTGCATGTGCCATATTGGCATGATGATTCACTTGATAGAATGTTTTCATATCATTTTCTTTTCCTGGTGGATGCATTCCTTTTAACCAGCCAAATGATGTGAAAATATTTTGTTCATTCATTGTAATCCAATATTTAACACGATCTCCATATCTTTTAAATAATGTTGTTGCATAGTTCACATAATCATCAACAATACGACGATTTTCCCAACCATGATATTCTTCTTCTAATGCTTGTGGCATATCCCAATGATAAACAGTCACCATTGGTTCAATTCCATATTTAATTAATTCATTAATAAGATCATCATAGAATTGTAAACCTGCTTCATTTATCTCACCATTACCATTTGGATAAATTCTCGCCCATGCAATTGAAAAACGATAAGTCTTAAGACCCATATCAGCCATTAACTTGACATCCTCTTTAAAACGATGATAATGATCAACGGCCTTATCTCCAGTTGTTGCCTTAAATGTCTTACCTGGAATTCTCACAAACTTATCCCAGTTAGTAACACCTTTACCATCTGCATCCCAACCACCTTCTACTTGATAAGCAGCAGATGCACTTCCCCATAGAAAGTCTTTAGGGAATCCTTTTGTTTCTTTAAAATACATAGATTTCCTCCTTTGCTTTATATATTTTCATTCATAAACTCAATGAGAGATAATGAATAAGAATCTTCTTTATCTTTTAAATCATATAAATGTTCTTCTTTAATTGGAAATAACAACTTGTTTGATGCATCATGGTTATATAATGGGAAAACCATTTGAAAAGGAACGTCCTCATCATTTTTAGAATGGACATAAACAGTTGGTATAACATTTTTCTTTACCATATCAACCGTATTCATCTTCTTAATATCACTCTTCAATTCATCTTTAATCACTTTACGAATAATTGGTCCAGCTACAAATTTAGTAACCTTCATTTCCTTTTGACAACGCATTGCTAGATAATTATAAACTGTATCATAAGCACCTTCACTGATAATTAAATCCACATTTTTTAACTTTCCTAAACCAGAAGTATTTAAAATTGTGTTGGCACCCATTCCCTGACCATACATAATGATACGATGATCTTGCCCATACTTTTGGAGAACATAAGTATTAAAATACATCAAATCAAAAACATCACGATATCCAAACCCTCGAATATACCCATCACTTAATCCATGAGCATTCGCATCTATCATCAAAATATTTTCATCTGGAAATACTGATTGAAAATAATCAACGACAGCCTGCAAAGAATGTGCAGAATTTAATAGAGCATGCAAACAAATAATTGTTCTTTTTGCTTGTGGTTTCTCAATTAAATAAGCTTGCAAGAACATTCCTTTATGATTCTTAATCTTAACTTTACTTGCACCAATATCTTCATACCAATTGCCTTGATCATCTTTACTTAAATGTTCACGATAAAGCATCTTTTTAGCAAATTGATTTGCTAATGCCAGCCCAGCAGTAAGGGTTGATGCAGTAAGAGTTGATGCAACAGCACTTCCAACAACGAATTTCTTTTTCATTTATACCACTCCTTAAAATTATCCATCAGGATTCTATTTATATTCATAACTTGTTCAAAGGAACTTAAACGATAATTATCACTACCCATTCTTGCAGCAAAATATTGAATAGCTGTAACTAATTCCTCTCTTACCTTTGGTCTTATTTCCAAAGGAAAAGACTCAATTGGGAAACATGTAAAGATAAATGTATTATAATCTTCATGGAATAAATCAAGTAAAACTTGATACCCTTCAGATTGCACTAAGGAATTCCCTAAAGCTAAGTCAAGATCGTGATTTGCAAATGTTAACATATTATTAATCACATCTCTTAATACTTTTAAAACAACAGCATAATATTGTTCAAAATCATTATGAAAAATATAATAGATATAAGAGAAGACTAAATTAACATTTTCCCTTTCTTCATCCTTATCATTCAAGACTAACTCTTCTTTTAAAGCCTTTATCATTGCACTTGTTACTCTATATTGAGATAAAATCATTGATCCAAAATCTGTCATAATTGCAAATGAAAATCTTGAATTTAAACAAAGTGTATGAACTGCTTCAAATAATTCTTTAGGTACATTTTTATAGAATTTATCTAAATTTTCATAAACAATACGAACAATCTCTCGGATATAATATAAATGATACTGATATTCTGTATCTAAATATTTTGAATTTGTTCCATCCCATTCATATTGATAAAGAACACTCTTTAATAATAAGTTTACTGAATCAATAAATTGTTTATAATTCTTATTATCTAAATGAATCTTTAAACAGGGAATAAATATTTTATAATATTCATCCATTGTTTTTTGATTACTTCCTTGATGATATTTCATATAATTTAAAATATCACAAAAATCAATTGGTTCTAACACCGTTAACTGTGTAGATATTGTTTTGATATAATTTTCATACAAGGAATAATGCAAAGTACTTTTATAATCAAATTTTTTAATAATGCGATTAACAGCATCTTTTACAATATAAAGTTTTTCTTGTTCATGCAGATCTTCAGAAAAAGTATAAGTCAAATGATCTTTACATTGAATCTCTACATAAATATCAATTTGTCTAAAGTTTTGATCAAGCATATAATAATGATTCTTAAATTTATATTCTTCAGCTCGATACCCACTATGAAAACGATACTTTCCAACATAATGAGACTCATTTTCATCTAAAAAATCTTGCATTATTTTTGTATCAAAAACCATATGTCACTCTCCTATTCTCTATGAGCAGACTGGAAACGAGGCAGGAAATTATTCCTTACATATTGAACTGCAATCGCTCTAATATTCTCTTTTGAATAATCTCCACCCATCATTAATGATGTATCCATGATTTCCTCTGTTAAAGTTGTTAATTCGTGATCTGATAAAACTATATTTTCTAAAGCAATTGTTGTTTTTACTATTTCTTTACAATCATCTATGTATTCTTTTTTATTAATATCTGTTACATGTTCCATGATTATCACTCCTTGTTTATTATTATACCATGATTATATGTCTTTTTTGTAAATTTATAAAAAATTTTTAAATATTAAAAACGATGACTTTAGACAGTCAACATTCTTACAACAAAAAAGAATCTTTTCACTGTCATCAATAAATGCCATCGTTTCTTACTTGCCTTATCATTATTCAGTATTTGTCATATTTCAATTAGTCATAAAAATCATATACACAAATAAAATGGCTATTCAACTATATAGTCATTTTGCTTAAGTAAACTTAATGCTTCTTCAAATTGATTTGTTTTCATAAATATATAATCTGTATTATAAGTTGATACTGCAAAAATACTAATATGATGTTCAGCTAATAAAGTCGCTATTTTTGCAAGAATTCCTACTAAAGAAAAATCCAATATTCCTTGTAGTCTCAACGCTTTCCACCCATCCTCTCTTTCTATCGTGGAAGATGGTACATTTCCTGTCACACAAACAAGAGAACACTCTTCATCAGTCTTTCCAATAAAACAATATTTATCTGTGAGATTGATACCCTGATAATCATTAACCTTACATACTGAAAAGTCTTCTTTTATAACTTCAATTTTCATAAATTCCTCCAACATAAATTTTCATTTCTATATAAGCTTTTTTGTTATAGTTAGATCAGAAATTTGATATCTTCAGTTACCTCTAAACCTAATCGTTCTAACCACTGTTTCCCTAATTGATATGTTCTCATATCCAATAAAGCAGAACTTTCATGTGCATCAGTTCCAATAATAATTTTATTGCCAACCTTTTTTGCAATGTTAAAAAATGTTTCATTTGGATATTGACGATGTGTTGCATATCCTAACAAATTAAATTCTAATGGCATTTGATATTCTTTAGCAACTTGACATAATCTTGTCATTTCTTGTGTATAAAAAGGATCATCGGTATCATAAAAAGCCAAGTCAGGATGAGCAACATAGCTATATAAACCAGTTTTTATTCCAGCAATACAACTCTCAACATATTTTGTTAATTGTTGTTTATTTAAAGGTCTTCCAAAATAAATACCTCTTTCATCAGTTTCATCGAAATGATTTCCTAAAATAATATAATCAATTGGATAGTCTTTAAGGATCTGTTTTAACCAATTCATATATTTTGGAAAGTATTCACATTCTAATCCTATCTTTATAGAAATTTGATCTTTATATTTTTCCCTGAGATTTAATAATGTTTTGACATATCCTGCTAATTTATCTTCTTCCATGCGCATTGTTGAATGATAAGAAGTGTCATAGTGCCAAGGTGTATGATCACTAAACCCTAATTCTGTATACCCAGATTGCAAAGCAGCTTTGATATAATCTTCTTCATTATCTATCGCATGATAGCATCGTTTTGTATGTGTATGATAGTTCTTCATAATAACCCTCCATATCTCTATTGATATTCTATACCTATTTTATAGATTTACACAATATTTTTATATTTTGAAACAAGAAAATTTGAATATATGACTTCATTTTAAGTAACAAAAAAAGACAATGTCATCAATATTGATCATAATTGTCTTTTAACATTTTAGTTAGTTATAAAATATCTATTATCTTTCACATATTATACTTCATATGATAATAGTGACTTATAAGTTCATGCGTCAATTTTCCATTTTTAGCAATCTCCCCATAAAAATATCCACTTTGCTTTAAATGACGCTCATAGGTTAAAGGATCAACAGAGGCCAACCCAAAAGTTGGTGTATATGTTCCCCATTCCCAATTGTCTAGTAAACTCCAATGTAAATATCCAATAACATGCACACCCATATTCATAGATTGTGCTACTGCCTGTAAAATTGCTGAAATATAAATAATACGATACATATCATTTTTGCAGGCGATTCCATTCTCAGTAATTAAAATAGGCTTATCATTTAAACGTGTCAATGTATGAATAATAACTTCAGGACAAATATCATCACTAAAGAAAGGAACATCTAACGAATGGATATGTGTTGCTTCATAATGATCAAAACGAAATTCTTTCTTACGACTATTTATTAACTGTCTTGTATAAACATTCACAGCCCATATATCACATGTGTCTTTTAATTCTGGCATAACAATTGCATCATGAAATGGTACAACAATTTCACCTGTTCTTATTGCATGTAAGAAGAATTCATTTTCCATATAATCAATATAATCAGCCATGACTTTATCAGCTTTATCATGATATCCTCTCATTGGTTTCTTCTCAGCATAGTTCATTGGTGAACTCACAGGTTTTTGTGAATACTTTTTAATGGTATGATATGCTTTTGCATGATATTGTAAAAGATTAATACTTTCTTCAATAGAATATTCAAAAACAATATTCATTTCATTAATAATTAGCCAAATATCAACATATTCCTCATAAATAGGTACAACCTCTTCAACATATCTTAAAAAATAATCAAGGTTATCCATTGTATGAAATGCACCCTTTTTATGAAACCATACTGGATGTGAGTTATGGTGTAAAGTTAAACAAACTTTTATATGATTTTCCTTTAAACATTTCAAAACATCTCTATAATGCTGTAATGCTTCTTTATTAAATTCTCCTTCTTTAGGTTCTATACGACTCCATTCTAAAGACATACGATAGGTATTTAAGTTCATTGTCTTTAATAAATCTATATCATCTTCATATTGTATATAACTATTGCATGCTTTGTTGGCCATCTGATAAGGGACTCCACCATAAGCATACTTAGGTGCTGTTTCTTCATCATCATAGAAAGAACAATTATTTCCTTCTATTTGTTGTCCGGCAGTTGATACTCCCCACATAAAATCTTTAGGAAACTGAATATCACGATATTCTAATATATTAATCATGTGTACCACCTACACTCATAATGGCTTGTTCTTCATCATAAGCTTGCTTATCAATCATCTTAAAGAATGGATACCAGATTCCTGCCGAAATCACAACAGCAAACAATTCATAAATACCCGCACTTAAACTTCCATTAACAATTCCATGTAGAAGTGGAGGTAATGATCCTGTGCCAAGTATTCCTACATATGGTGTAATAATATTTAAGCACATCAATGCATAACCGATACTCACAATAATAACAGGACACAAAACAAATGGAATGATTGTCATGACATTTAACATTAAGGGTACACCAAAGATTAATGGTTCATTAATACTAAAAATCCCACATGGTAATGTAACTTTTGAAAATGCTTTATACCTTTGACTCTTTGAAAAGAAAAACATAACAATAACCAAACCAATTGTTGCTCCACAGCCACCAATACAAGCTAAATCCCACAATCCAAAATTAATACTATGAACAATTTTTCCAGTTGCTATAGAGGCTGAATTCTCTGCCATATATCCTAACCAAATTGGTAAAAGAATAGGTAAGACTGTTTGAGAACCATGTACACCAAAGAACCATAACAATTGTGCAATAATAATTAAAACAATAAATGAAGGGAAACTTCCAACTAATGATTGTAATGGAATTTGTAAAATTGCATATATAAATCCATTAAATGTTTCAAAAGATGTTAATGTAAATCCATATTTAATGATTCCAAAAATAATAACAGTAACAACTGCAGGAATCAGTGAGATAAATGAATTACTTACCATAGGTGGAACACCATCAGGTAATTTAATTGTCATATTTTTATTCATAAAGAATTTCATAATATGAATAACAATGATTGAAATAATAATTGCAGAAATAACTGCTTTAGGTCCAAAATAATCACCATTAAACATATTCACTGATGGCATCACTGAATCATCTACAGTTATAGGTGATAATAAAACAAATGAAACTAAAGACATAATCCCTGTATTAAAGGCATTATTCTCAATTCCAAATATTTTAGCACCATGATATCCAATTGAAAATGCCATATATAACCCAATTAAATTGGTTGTAATAGCTGGTACATAATTAACAATTGCTCCTACTGGAGTATTATTTAAAAAATCTTGGTAAGGCTGCCAAGTAATAGATGTCAATATAGAAAATAATGCTCCTACCATAATGACACCAAGTAATGACATTGAACCACTTGAAATGGCTTTTAAATATTTATTTGCTGAAATCTTATTTGCAATTGGAAGAAAATGTTCTTCCATAAACTTAATAAAACGTTCCATTATTCTTCTCCTTCTATTCCATTATTTTGAATAATATTTTGATACCAATAAAAACTCTTTTTCTTAATTCTTTCACATGATTTCATATCATCATTTGTACGGTCCACATAAATCAATCCATATCTTTTAGAAAATCCTTCATGTGAACTGACAAGATCTAATAAAGACCATGGACAATATCCTATTAGTGGATATCCTTCTTGAATAAATTGATGACATTTTTTTAAATGCTGTTTTAAATAGTCAATACGATAATTATCTTGAATCTCTCCATTCATCAATTGATCTGAATAAGCCATCCCATTTTCTGTAATGATCATTGGAAGTTCATAACGATCATATAGTTGTCTAAGACCCATATATAAACCATCTGGATCAATACCAAAATGCATCCATTCTGTTGCTTGTATACATTTGTTTTCTACTACATAGAATTGATCACTTTGATAAAATGGAGGCATTTTTGAACAATCATCAAACTCTTTTTTAGCACGAACACAACAGCTTGCATAATAATTGATACCAATAAAATCTGGTTTATTTTCTGTTAAATAATGTAAATCATCCTGATTCATTTGAGGGTAAATATACTTTTGCTTTAAATATGACTGAAAATGATATGAATATTGGCCCTTAATAGACAAATCTAGAAAACTCCATTGTAGTTCATCTTGAGCATTCAATGCTGCTAAAACATCTTGAGGTGATGATGTTTCTGGATAGATTTCTTGCATAGCTACAACATGACCAATTTGTCCATCTGGAATAAGCTCCTTGAATTTTGCAATAACTATTTTTTCTGCTAAAGTCATGTGATAACTCATTTGATAAAGTGTTTTTTGTCGCAGATAATCATCTTCTGTTAAATTTCCATTCATATCATCAGGAGCAGTTGCGCACATTTGTTCATTAATAGTTGCCCACATCTTGACCTGATCTTTGAATTCTTGAAAACAAACAGTAGCATATTGAACATATGCATCTACGCATTTGCGATCTGCCCATCCGCCAAACTTCTCAATTAATGCATATGGCATTTCAAAATGATAAAGCGTTGGGAAAGGAATAATATCCTGACTAATGAGTTCATCAATCAATGAATGATAGAAGTTCAGTCCTTCCTGATTGACATGATGTCCATCTGGCATAATTCTTGTCCATGAAAAAGAAAAGCGATATACTTTTATTCCTAATTCTTTCATATAACCAACATCTTCTTTCATGTGGTGATAATGATCACTTGCTCCTTTGTAATCTGCTAAACCAGAAGGAATATTTCTAACATCTGAATTGGCAATACCTCGACCACCTTCATTCCAGCCACCTTCAACTTGAAATGCACTCGTTGAAGCTCCCCATAAAAAATCACTAGGAAATTTTAATTTTTGTTCCATATTTTTCTCCTTTCTTGATGGTTCAATCATAGCACGAGTCCTCTCAAAATTTTTCGTCAAAAAAACCGACTACTTTTCAAATAATCGGTATAATTTCATTTTATGAAACGTTCTATCCCTTACTGAAATTAATATAATAATACATAATGATTAATTCAATCATATAATTCAATGCAATTCTTCCCTCTGTATCACTATTAGACTTATTACACAATATAATCTCATCACAATAATTCATGAATTTTCCAGCATTCAGCATTGTAATTGCTATAACTTTACATTTTTTTTGCATAAGTTTTTCCATCAAATCAGTATTTCTATAAAAGAAACTTCCTTCTAATGAAGCAACAAAAACAACAGTTCCTTCCTTCAATTCATCTACAAGTTTTCTCTGTTTTTCATCAGATACACCAAGTTGAACAAATCTATTTAAGCTTGCCATCTTATTTTGAAAATGCAATCCAACCATATTTGCATATTCTAAACCCAAGAAAGCCATTTCTTTTGCCTGATAAATCATTTCTCCAATACGATGTAATTGATCATAATCAATATGTTCATATGTATATTGTATATTTTCAATAACATTTTCTGTATAACGTTTATAAATAGGTTTTAAATCTGCTTCTGTTGCAAAATTAACATTTTTAGAGTAGTCTACATCAATTTGAATTGTATTATGAATATCTTCTCTAAAAAGTCGATAACTCTCATATCCAATAGCTTTTATAAATCTTGTTATAGATGAAGCTGAAACGAAACATAGATCAGCTAATTCATATATTGTTAAATCAGGTATTTTATGATAATTTTCTAAAATTGTCTTTGCTATATCGTAGTTCGCATCTTTTTGATCATTATAATTCACAAATCCCAATAATTGCGACATGATGGAAATTCCTTTTGGCATATGAACACCTCCATGTTTTTATTATATATGAGATATAACAAGATTACTATATATTTTATTTCACTAAAGATGATAAAACAGTTGCTATAATATTTTAGCAACTGTCTAATTCTTATATTCTCATTTCAAACTTGTAAATCACATCAAAAACAAATGAGCATTTATGAAGTTAGATTATTTCACATAAATTGTTATAAACTGACAATGGCTTAATGGTTTTAAAGTTATTGTATGATTGACAATTTGAATCTCTTCATTTTTTTGTTCTTTTAAATCCGTATAATAAGCTTCTTGAATATCAAAATGGAAAGTTAATGTTTCTTGTAAACTTTGATGATATTTTCCATTATAAAGACGGATGATATATCCTTCTTGATCTTCTGCTTTTTTAATTGCGCTGACTACCAGTTGTTGATTGGTTTCAAACATTGAATAATGTTTTGGCAACTGTCCTCTCACTTCTTCCTGCGAGAAAATAAGACGACCATTTAGAAAAGGTGCATAACCATAGACTTCAATATTTGTATTATATTGCTTTGCTAATAAATCAACATGAGAGTCATTTATATCACCACCATATGTCATCATACCAAAATCAAAATCCATTTCTTTTAAAAGTTGAGCATCTGGAGTTTCAATAACTCTTTCACCTGATGCCCGACCAGGACGATAAACTAAGTTTTCTTTTCCCATAAATCCATAAGTTCTAAACAATGTTAAACGAATTTGATTTCCATGTTCACCAATAATTTCATATTCTCTTACCCCTTGAGGAAGAACAGCCATTCCTGTTTTACCATCTGTTAATGTGACATAACTTTGTGTTGGCTCAATCGAAATTGGTGGCTCCTGCCAAGATGATTGATCATTTGCCCAATTGGCAAGTTCAATGACACTTTTTGTTTGGGCTTCTTTTTGTTGACCTAAACCTTCTAAATAAAGTTCCATTTCTTTTTGATAAATATTGGGACGACGAATTGACCCAAATTGTTGATCAGCATAGTTAAATTGAGTTGCTATATGAGCATCAAAAAGAACACATAAACGATGTGATAAGCCATGATTATCAACATGAACTGTAAAATCAATAATCGGAGAACCTTTCTTTAACCTGACTTTCATATTGACAGGCATATGAGTGCTCACTTGCTGATTTGCTCTTTCTTCTAAATGAGCTGGCACAATCATATCAAAATGAATAGTCGCTTCTTGATATAATGATGAACCAGTGATTTCATATGTTGATTTTGATTGAGTTGAATAAACTTTTAAATCATGACGTGGTGGAGAGTAATTAAAACTATCACCATCATCGCCATTTTCAACAAGGATAGCCTGATTTTCATAAGTCAATTGGTTTTTCTTATCATAGATTGTAAGAGAGCCATCATCTTCAACTTGAATATGATAATATTCATTTTCCAAACAATCTTTTTGTTCTTTTGTCATATCTGAAGAGTGAGATGTGTCAACTCTATATTGAACATAACCTAATGCTGGTATATCTTTCACTTCAATCGCAATTGTTGCTTCATAAACAACTTGAGGAACTTCAAATTCATAACTTGGATTTAATCGTATTGTTTGACTTAAAACATACTCAGTAAGATCTCTTTTTTCAATGATTGTATAATAAACATCATTTCCAAACTCATCAATAATCGCAAAATGATTTCCTGGTACATATGTCTTCACAATCACAATATCACTTCTTTGTTGTGGTAGTGTATTCAATAAAGTCAATGTCATATGATTTCCAGTTTGTTGAATATGTGTAGAAATAAGACGGCAATGTAATTCCACCAAATTCACTGCAATATCACGAGCTTGTTTATATCTCATATAAACATCTTCATTGGCTGTATCGCTAATACATGAACCAATTGAATCATGAGCAGCATTCTCAAATAAAAGTTTCCATAACTCCTCTAATGCGCCATGAGGATAATCATTTCCTAAATGGTGTGATAATGTTAATAATGGTTCTAAAACATTTGTTACATAATTTTGAACCTGTGTATTCATGACTTTTAAATCCGAACGTGAAGAAAATATTGATTTATGAATACGCATGTGTTTCGCAATCACTAATTCACCATTCACTTCTGCAAGATTTGGCTTTTCACTTTTGACATCTTTGATATAATCTTCAATACAGCTTATCACATATTCATTTTCTGTATCGACTTGATTTCTTTGCTTGATTATTTCTGGTAAGTTTGTACGAATAGGAGCTTGATCAAAACCATTTGGAAAATAAATATGACGTGTTGCTGAACGTGCTCCGGCTTTTTCAAAACATTCCTTTTGCCAAAATTCTTCACTCTGAGCATTATCTTCAGGAATATTTCCGCCAATATAATAGCCAAATGGAATTTGAGTTGCAAAAACAACACTTCCATCATCACCTCGCCAATGATAGTCTGTATGTTTGACCATATCATCACTGACACCACGCCAGAAAAGAGTATCTTCAATGCCAAATTGACGATAAATCTGTGGCATATTCCCTGATTGTCCAAAAGAGTCAGGAACATAACCAATGTTCATATATCCACCATACTCTTCACAGCATTTCATTCCATAATACATATTTCTAACAATGCTTTCTCCTGATATAACCAACTGATCACTTTGCGTATACCAAGGTCCGATTATGAGTCTTTTCTCTTTGACTAGTTTTTTAATACGTTCTTTGTCTGCTGGCATCCATTTGATATAGTCATCTAATAAAGAGCCTTGTGCATCTAGCATAAAATAACGAAATTCTTTTTTTGTTTCTAATGTATCTAAAACATCTTTGAAATCTTTCATTAAATAAACTTTAGATCGAGATGTTGTAAAATACCATTCTCTATCCCAATGTGTATGTGGGACAACGTGTACTTTTCTTTTCATATACCCTCCAAAAATGATAGGAAGATATTTTTATCTTCCTATTTTTGTTTTATATTTGAATTTCTATTTCAATATCATCTTCACTGATTTCTTCACTGATTTGAGTATCCTCATTGAAATCAACAACCATTGGTGCAACAATTGCAATAAACAATGCTCCAACAATGATTCCAATTAAATAAGCCCAACCATTGCCAACAGAAACAAAACCATACATTCCACCAACAGGAGGAATTGTTGCAGTTGCTCCTAAAAGACAACAAAGTCCTGCTCCAATCGCACCACCAATCATATTAATAGGAACCAGACGACTCGCTTTAACAAGAGTAAAAGGAATAGCCCCTTCAGTAATACCAATGAATCCCATAACCCAGTTCCCTTTTCCTGCTTCTTGGAAAGCAGGTGAGAAACGATGCTTTTTAATAATTGTTGCAATAGCATAAGCAAGTGGTGGTATACAAATTGCACAGTTAATATAAACATTAGGTTGATAGATTCCTTCTGTCATTAAAACATTTCCGGCCATCCAAGCTGATTTATTAATTGGTCCACCCATATCAGAAGCAATCATTGCCCCTAATGTAAGAGACAATAACAACTGGCTTGTTCCATTATTACATAAATCTCTTAACCATGAAACCAAACCATCATTAATCGCTGCCAATGGTTGTGCCAAAACAACCCCCATTATAATCGCAACTGCTCCTGTTGCTAAGAAAGGTGTAATAACAAGTGGCATCATCTGCTGCATAGAATCAGGTAAATGAATATGTTCTTTACACCATTTGACAACATATCCAGCAATGAACGCTGCAACAACTGCCCCTAAGAACCCTGCTTTTGTATTTGATGCTAAAGCACCACCAATTAAACCTGCCCCAATGGCTGGTTTATCAGCAATCGAATAGGCAATAAAGCCACCCAATACTGTATTGACTAAACCAATTCCTGTCCATCCAACTTGTTCTAACAAGTAAAGAATGTGTAAGAATCCTTCTTTTTCTGCATAAATATCTAAACTATTAATCCCCATTGCAACACCAATTAATTTTGGAATCGCAACAACTAATGATGCTCCAATAATTAATGGAAGCATATAACCAATACCAGTCATCAAATGACCTTTTGCTTCTTTAAAAAACTTTTTCATCTTTTCCTATCCTCTCTTTATTTGATTTGTGTTATAATGAGAGTGCACATTTCTCATTATGTGTCTAAGCAATTTAACTCCGGACAGTTAGATTGCTTATTTTTTGCTTTCAACAGCTTTTACACACTTTTTAATCACTGCTTCTGGAGCCTTGATACAAGTTGTAATATCAACACGAATCACTGGCTTTCCCTCAAATCTTTCCATACCTGATATTTTTTGATCTGATGCTATAATTACAAAATCAGCAGCTTTGGCTTCCTCCTCTGTAATTGTGTTGACTTGCCCCATGCTTCCCTGTTGTTCCATCTTAATATCATACCCAAGACTTGCCCCAGCTTTTTCTAAAGCTTTTGCTGCCATTGGTGTATGAGCTAAGCCTGCTGGACAAGCAGAAATACCAACAATTTTCATGACTATCCCTCCATTTTCTCTTGTATATATTTTTTTAACTCTGCCCTATCACATGATGATTTGACTTTCTCTTTAAAATCATCTTCTAATAGACAAGTAGCTAACGTTGAAATCATTTGTAAATGAATATTTCCTTCATAATTTGCTGGAACCAATAATGCAAACATATAATTGACTTTTTTATCATCTAACGTTCCCCATTCAATTCCTTGCTTTGTTCTTAAATACATAATTGCAATTTTCTTGACACGCTCTGTTCTGGCATGTGGAATTGCAAAACCGTCCTGCAACCCAGTTGGAAATTCCGCCTCACGATTCATAAAATCAATATATAAATCTTCTTCTTGATCTGTAATATGAAATTGCTTAGCTTTTTCACAGATAAAGCGAAGAACATTTTCTTTTGTACTTTCTTCAACATCTAAGAAAATATAATCTTCATTCAACATTCATTACACCTCCCTTTCGACAATTTCATTTTACGCCTTTTTATCAATCATAACAACCAAACCAATTTCCACATGATTTGGAAATTGACAAATACTATCTTCCAGACATTTCCATTTAAAAGTGGAAATTAGATGTTTGTTATTTCGATTGCTTTTCAAAACAATTGTGTCTACAATAAAAAATGAATTTATCATCAATATAATTAAGGAGTGAGAAGATGTTCCCTTATAAACGGCTTCATGAGATTTTTGATTATATATCTAATCATCACTATATCTCTGCTACAAAATTATCAACATTACTACACATTACCGAAAGAACAATTAGAAGTGATATATTGGCTATCAATGATATATTAAAAAGTTACGGGGCTTCTATTCTTCTCAAAAGAAAAGCTGGATATTACTTAGCGATTCATAATCAACAGCTTTATCAAACTTTCTTAAATAATCTCAATCAATCACAAAAAGAGACTTTAGAACTTGATTCTAGTGAAGACCGAATGAAATATATTTTAAATACATTACTTTACAGTCATGACTATATCCTTCTTGATGATTTAGCAGATAGTGTTTTTATTAGTAAAAATACACTCCAAAATTATCTCAAAACAATCAAAGCAATCTTACCTCAATATGCCTTAGAATATATTACCAAAACAAATCATGGTGTTAAGATTATAGGAAATGAAGATAATAAAAGAAAATGTTTAATTAACAACGTCTTATCTCATGATTTCCAAAACTATATTACAGGTTTTACAAAAGAGGAATATACTCTTTTTGATGGTATTCAACTTGACTATATAAAAGGTATTGTCATGAAATATTTAAAGAAATATGAGATTAAAACAGATGATTTTAATTTAAAAAATTTGATTATTCATTTTGCATTAATGATTTCTCGTATCCAAAATGATGACTATATCAATATTGATAATTCTATTATCATTTCTGAAGATATGAATGATTTTATTTACTATTTGTGTTTAGAATTATCTGAACATTTTCATATCACTATAAGTGAGGGAGAGAAAAAATATATTTATTTACATTTGGTTGCTAATACACATATTCATTCTCATGATATAAATAATGAATATATCCAAGAGACAATTATTCATTTATTAGATATGATTTATTGTGATTATCATTTTGATTTAAGAAAAGATGAAATTCTACTCAAAGATTTATTCAATCATTTTAAATCTATTCTCACAACCAAAGCTTATAGCATTAACAAACGAAATCCTCTGTTAAATACAATTAAAACAAACTTCCCCTTAGCCTATGAAATCACCTATACCTCTGCTTCACAAATCTTTAATCAAGAACCATATATTCTTACTGAAGATGAAATAGGCTATGTTTCTTTGCATATTGGTGCCGCTATTGAAAGATGTTTCTCTGGAATGATACAAAGGAAAAATGCAATTTTAATTTGTGGTTCTGGCCAAGCAACAACGCGAATGTTAGAAGCAAGATTAAATGGCTTCTTTCAAGATAAAATTAAAATTGTCAATAAGGTTTCATATAATGAATTTACTTCTTATACTCCCGCTCACTTAAAATATGTTGACTTCGCAATTTCTACAATTCCATTAAAAAGTGATATTATTCCAACCATTACTGTTGATTTTTCCTTAAATAATCAAGATATAGAAGCTATTACAAAATTTATCTCTCATATTTCTTCTGATAAGATGCAAAAGACAGAGAAATTCTTTGAAAATGATTTATTTTTAAGATTGGATCATATTAACAATAAAGAATCCTTACTACAACAGATGTGTCAATTATTAATGAATAAACAATTCGTTGATAAAGATTTTTATGAGGGTGTCATGAAAAGAGAAAGTCTTGCGAATACCAATATGAATGAAACATTTGCAATTCCACACCCAATTGAAAACTGGTCAACAGAAACTAAAGTCGTTGTTGCAATTATGGATAAACCACTTCTTTGGAATAAAAAAGATTCAGTTCAAATTGTTTTCTTGCTTGCTATTAAACAAGGTGACCAATTAGATATTGAACATTTATATGATTTATTTATTGAAATTGTTAATAATACGAAATTACAACAGAGCATTATACATTCATACTCATTTGATGATTTCATGAAGAATTTATATCAGTATTTCCAATAAATATTTGCTTTTAGTTATAATTGTTGTTTACTTTTCTTGAAAAGCAGCTATAATAAAGATGAAAGGAATAATCGATTAGCGGTTATGCCCTGGATTTGGTGTTATATTAACTACCCAAACTTTTCCTAGGAGCTGGGGTAGTTATTTTTTTGCGTTCTTTTCAATAATGACAAGAAGCAATTTCACAATCATTCCTATCATTGGTACAAACAATCCCAGAAGAGATATCATGACCATTAACATCTGATATTCATTCATGTGCATCACCTCCATTCTCATATTTCTTCTACAGAAGATATCTATGTTAACAAGGTGAACGACCCTCAATCCATCGACCAGGTCATAACTACCAACCGTTTGATTATTCCATGTCTGTGTTATAGTAATGAGCAAACTTTATCACTATATAAATTTGCTTTAAGTTATAATTGTTGTTTACTTTTCTTGAAAAATAGCTATAATAAAGATGAAAGGAATAATCAATTAGCGGTTATGCCCTGGATTTATGAGTTTTAACTACCCATACTTTTGTCAGGAGATAGGGTAGTTATTTTTTTGCATTCTTTTCAATAATGACAAGAAGCAATTTCACAATCATTCCTATCATTGGTACAAACAATCCCAGAAAGGATATCATAACCATTAAAATCTGATATTCATTCATGTGCATCACCTCCATTCTCATATTTCTTCTATAGAAGATATCTATGTTAACAAGGTGAACGACCCTCGATCCATCGACCAGGTCATAACTACCAACCGTTTGATTATTCCATGTGTAGATTATAGCACAGAGCAAATTTTATCACTATATAAATTTGCAAAAAGAAAATATATATTTTTTTCTTATTCCGAATTACATGTATATCTTATTCAGGTTTTTGAACTCATCAATCTTTTCATAAATCATTAAGTGCCTTCTCATATTTTTAAATTTATTATCAACAAATATTTGCTTTTAGTTATAATTGTTGTTTACTTTTCTTGAAAAATAGTTATAATAAAGATGAAAGGAATAATCGATTAGCGGTTATGCCCTGGATTTATGAGTTTTAACTACCCATACTTTTCCTACGAGTC
>OATT01000956.1_pt1 | contig 19879 bp, 20 predicted proteins | sample 1476071 | NCBI WGS metagenome assembly OATT01 (sample SAMEA2579989, study PRJEB22360) | human gut metagenome | biome: human gut; feature: human-associated habitat; material: faeces | place: Denmark | collected 2008/2010 | reverse complement strand
GGAACCTGTCGGCGCAGATCATCTCCCAAGAGCGGCCGGTGTCCGAAACGGCGGCGCTGAATCCGGATTGGGTGGAATGGCTCATGGGCTTCCCGAAAGGATGGACGGACGTATCCTCTGGGCCGCCGAACCGGAAGGAATCCCCCGCATGACCGAGCGCATGGATGACCGGGCGCTGCGGCTGAAAACATTGGGAAATGCGGTCTGCCCGCCCCAGGCCTATCCCATTTTTCGCTATATCGCCATGATCGAGAATGGCATCTGCGGCGACTTTTGCCCCTATGGAAAGGAAGGTGACTGCCTATGAGGGAACTGAAAGCGACCGATAAGATCACGCAGAGAATGACCCGTGACGGTGCGGTATCGGAAAACCTTGTCACAGGCGAGATGAAACATATCAGCAGCCGAGAGCCGGAAACGGAACTATCCGCTTCTTCGGAAGAATCCGCTGGCGCTGCGGCTGACCTTGCCCTGCGTGCGGCGGAACACCATGAGAAGAAAAGCGCACGAAAGGCGGAAAAGGCTGACACCCAGGCGGTGCGGGATAGTTCTGCCGCAAGGCAGCGCCCGTCCTCCCGCCTGCAATTTACCGAGGAAGAACGTGCCGATCCCGCACTTGGAAAGTACATCGACCGTTCCGACCGTGCGGCGGACAAATTGGATGCGGCAAAAGCAGCCATCCCCACAAAGAAAGTTCTCCGTACCGAGCGTGTTTTTGACGAGACAGTCGGAAAAGGCAAAACGCAGCTTCACTTTGAAGAAGTGGAGAAACGCCCCAATGGACGCCTACGGCACAATCCACTTTCCCGGCCGGTCCATGAGATCGTCCATGCCGCCCATACGAAGGTGCATGAGGTGGAACAGGAAAATGTGGGTGTTGAGGCTGGACACAAGGGCGAGGTGCTGACGGAACGCGGGCTTGCCTACGGAAAAGGCAAAGTCCGTGCCGCCGTCCACCATCACCGCACAAAGTCCTGGCGTGACGCGGCGAAGGCAGAGCAGGCTTCGGTCAAGGCAAACGCCGACTACCTTTACCAAAAGGCACTGCATGATGATCCTGTATTGGCGGCTTCTAACCCGGTATCCCGCTTTCTGCAGAAACAGCGGATCAAGCGGAACTATGTAAAGGAGCTGCGACAGGCAGAGAAAACCGCAAAGAACACAGCGGCCACGGCGAAAAGTGCGGCACAGAAAGCAAAGGACGCATTCAAGGAAACCTTTCTCTACATCAAGCATCATAGCCGAGCGGTTCTGTTGGTGATCGGCATTGGTACCTGTGTTGCTCTGCTGTTTGGCGGGGTATCTTCCTGTTCCATGATGGCGGGCTCCGGTGTGGGCGGTGTATTTACTTCCTCTTATCTCTCCGAGGACACGGATATGCTGGCTGCGGAGGCGGCCTACTGCGAACTGGAGCAGGAGCTTCAATATGAGCTGGACCACTATGAGGCTCTGCACCCCGGATATGACGAATACCGTTTTGATCTGGATGAGATCGAGCATGACCCTTATGTGCTGATCTCCATTCTCACGGCGTTCCATGAAGGGGTGTTTACCATCGACGAGGTTCAGGCGGAGCTGCAAATGCTCTTTGAAAAGCAGTACATCCTGACGCAGACCGTGGAAGTGGAGGTGCGCTATCGGACGGAGACACGGACAGACAGTGAGGGAAACGACTATGATGTGGAAGTGCCGTACAATTACTATATCTGCAAGGTAAAGCTGGAAAACTTTGACCTTTCCCATGTGCCGGTCTACATCATGGACGAGGAAACACTTTCCCTGTATGCGGTCTATATGGCAACGCTGGGGAACCGGGAAGATTTATTCCCAGGCTCCGGCTATGTAGACAAGTACACCAAACCGCCCACCACCTATGATATCCCACCTTCCGCAATGGAAGATGAAACCTTTGCGGCGCTCATTACCGAGGCGGAGAAGTACATTGGCTATCCCTATGTCTGGGGCGGCAGCAATCCAAACACTTCTTTTGATTGCTCTGGCTTCGTGTCCTGGGTGCTGACGCAAAGCGGCGTCTGCAATACGGGCAGGCTGGGAGCCCAGGGACTCTACGACATTTCCACCCCGGTATCCTCTGCCAACGCAAGACCCGGCGACTTGATCTTTTTCGTCGGCACTTACGATACGCCGGGCGTTTCCCATGTGGGTATCTATGTGGGCGGCGGAAAAATGCTGCACTGCGGCGACCCCATCCAGTATGCAGATATCAACACAAGCTACTGGCAATCCCACTTTTACGCTTTCGGGCGACCGCCCTACAACTAAAAAACGATATGGAGGTAATTTGATTTATGGCAACGACACAGAAGATCCGCAATGACATTGCGAAAACCAAAGAAAAGATCGCGGAGCAGCAGAAACGCCTTCGTGCGCTGGAAGCCCAGCTTGCGGAGGAAGAAAATCTGGAAATCGTCCGCATGGTAAAAGCCGTGAAGATGGACAACAAGGAGTTGACCGCTTTCCTGAAAGCCTATGCCAGCGGTATGATCTCCCTGCCGGAAGGTATGCTGCAGGAGGGCAACACCGAGAATGAGGAAACGGAGGGATACGAGGATGAAGTATAACTTTATGACAAAAATGGTATCGGCTCTTTTGGCGGTGGTGCTCAGCACTGCCGCTTTTTCTATCACCGCCTTTGCCAGCGGCGGCGAGGAAAGCACGGAGTCCGTGGCTGAACAGGAAACGGCTGGGGATGTCTCTGATCTGCTTTCCGCTCTGGCAGGCAGCCAGGTCACGGTATCCGTCACCGAGGACGGTATCCAGTTCAATTCCAGTGAAAATGACTCTGGGCAGACCGGTACTGTCACCACGGGCGGCGGCAATCTGAATGTCCGCACGGGTGCAGGAATGGATTATACCGCCTTCACCCAGCTTCCCAACGGAACGACCGTGAGGGTGATCGGCACGGACGGCGACTGGCTGAAGGTCATCCTGCCGGAGAAAGTCGGCTATGTCTATTCCGGCTACATGACGGTAAGTGACGGCGAGGCTGGCTCCGGGGAAGGCTCTTTCTCTCTGGACGCGGAAACGCTGGAAAATCTGCTGGGGATGCTGGGCGGCGGTTTGAATGGCGGTGCCGCTTTGACGCCGGATGGGAACCTGTCACTGATTGACGATATTGGCAGCCCCACCGCAGGCGGCAAGCAGTTTATCACGGTGGAAACGAAAAACGGAAATGTGTTCTATCTCATTATCGACCGTGACGACGAGGGCGAGGAAACCGTGCATTTTCTGAACCAGGTGGATGAAGCCGACCTCATGGCGCTTACGAAGGATGGAGAAAAGGCGGAAACACCTATTGTCTGCACCTGTACGGAAAAGTGCCAGGCCGGAGCGGTCAATACCGCTTGCCCGGTCTGCGTAAAAAACCTTAGTGAATGTGTTGGCACAGAACAGAAAGCTGCGGAGCCCACCGAACCGGAGAATCCGGAACCCGAAAAGAAAAGCAATGCCGGGGCGATCCTGGCGGTGCTGCTGATCCTTGCAGCCGGAGGCGGCGCGGCGGTCTATTTCCTGGTGCTGAAACCGAAGCAGGGAAAGAAAGTTCCCGCTGATCTGGATGATTTCGACCTGGAGGATGAAGAAGAATACCTGACCGAGGACGAGGAAACGGAGGAAAAGAATGAGTAAACTGATTATTGCGGAAAAACCGAGTGTGGCAAAATCTATCGCATCGGCCCTGGGTGCTTCATCCAGGGCCGATGGCTTTTATGAGGGCAACGGCCTTCTCGTATCCTGGTGCATGGGACACCTGGTATCCCCGATGGATGCTGGCGGCTATGACGAGCGTTTCAAGAAATGGCGCTATGACGATCTTCCCATTCTGCCGGAGCCGTTCCGCTATGTGCTGGCACCCGGCAAAGAGGACGCCTTTGAAAATCTCCGTGCTCTGATGAATCGCTCCGACGTGGATACCATCGTCAATGCCTGTGACGCCGGACGTGAGGGAGAGCTGATCTTCCGACTGGTGTATAAAATGACCGGATGCCGCAAGCCGGTCCTTCGCCTCTGGATTTCCTCGATGGAGGACAGCGCTATCCGAGAGGGCTTTTCTGACCTGCGCCCCGGCGCCGATTATGAAGCCCTGTATCAATCTGCCCTCTGCCGCCAGAAAGCGGATTGGCTGGTGGGGATCAATGTCACACGCCTTTTCTCCGTCCTCTATCACCGCACCCTGAATGTAGGCCGTGTGCAAACACCCACACTGGCAATGATGGCGGATCGTGACGCAAAGATCACGCTGTTTCACAAGGAAAAATATCATTTGCTGCGCCTGACGCTGGATGGAACCGAGGCGGTGTCGGAAAAGTTCACCGATCCGGCGGAGGCGGAACAGGCAGCGGCCATGTGCAAGGGTGCGGCCGTCACTTGTACCTCTGTCACGAAAGAGCCGAAGAAGGAACAGCCTCCGAAGCTCTATGATCTTACCACCTTGCAGCGTGAGGCAAACCGCCTGTTCGGATACACGGCGAAGCAGACCCTTGACTACGCTCAGAGCCTCTATGAAAAGAAGCTGCTGACCTATCCCCGAACGGACAGCCGGTATCTGACCTCCAATATGGTGGAAACGGCGTCCTGCGTGATCCATCTGGCGGCAAAGCTGCCGCCATTTGATGGCTGCACAAACTTCTTCCCGCTGGTGGAGGCTATGATCTCCGACAAGGATATATCCGACCACCACGCCATTATCCCCACGATGGAGATTGAAAAGGCAGATATCAAGGGGCTGCCCCTGGGCGAGCGCAATTTGTTTCTCTTGGTCTGCTGCAAGCTGCTGTGTGCATCAGCAGAGCCGTATATGTATGAGGCGGTCACGGCCACCTTTGACTGCTGCGGCCATTCCTTTACCGCAAAGGGCAAGCGCATCCTCTCCGAAGGCTGGCGGGAAATCGACCGCATTTTCCGTGCCTTCTTGAAGGAAAAGCCTGCGGATGGGGACGGCGATACGCTCCCGGACTTCACCGAGGGTCAGACTTTTGACGGCGCGGAGGTTTCCGTCACTGAGCATTTCACCCAGCCGCCGAAGCCCTACACCGAAGATACCCTCCTGTCCGCTATGGAGAACGCAGGCAAGGATGGTATTCCCGATGAGGCGGAGCGGAAAGGTCTTGGCACGCCTGCGACCAGGGCGGCAATCATCGAAAAGCTGGTGGCAGCCGGATTTGTGGAACGCAGGGGCAAGAGCCTGATCCCCACAAAAGCCGGTATCAACCTTGTCACGGTCCTGCCGGAGCCGCTGACCTCTCCCATGCTGACAGCGGAATGGGAACAGAAATTGACGGAGATCGCAAAGGGCGGCGCTGACCCGGATACCTTCATGGACGGTATCCGCACGATGGTCCAGGAGATCGTGTCCACCTATTCCTGCATTTCCGAGGATGGCAAAAAGCTGTTTGCCCCGGAGAAGGAAGTGATCGGTACCTGCCCTCGCTGCGGCCAGCCGGTTTATGAGGGCAAGAAAAACTTTGCGTGTTCGGATCGGTCCTGCGGTTTCGTTCTCTGGAAAAATGACCGCTTCTGGACGAGCCGCAAGAAGGAGCTGACAAAGAAAATGGCAACGGACCTTCTGAAAAAGGGACGTACCAATGTCAAGGGAATGTGGTCTGAAAAGAAACAGGCTGCTTATGACGCTGCGGTGATCTTGGATGACACGGGTGGCAAATACATCAACTTCAAACTGGAATTTCCGAAAAGAAAGGAAGGTGTCAATGGCAGAAAATAAGACTTTGGAACATTTACCCGAAGTGAGGGCGGCGGTGGCTGCCCTCTCCCCGGAGGACCGGGAACTGCTGGCGGCGGTGCAGGCATCGCCCTTCAAGCTGACAGCGCCGGAGCAGTTCAAGGAGTTTGCGGCCAACATCGACTATTTCGTATTTGAGCCCAACATCCATGATCTGAACGATCTGGGGTGGCGATATCTGGCGCAGCACATGGATATGCTGCTGCCCCCGGAGCTTCTGAAAGCAATTGACCCTGTTCCGTTTGGCAAGCATGCCATGCAGGAGGAACAGGGTCATTTTACGGAACACGGATATATTTCTCTCTCCGGCGACGAGTGGAACCATGAGCGCCCTGCGGAGCCGGAGAAAAAGCCCTCCATTCGGGAACGGCTGGAACAGGGCAAGAAGGAATGTGCGGGAAAAAACAAGGCGCAGCCCCACAAGGAAAAGTCTGCGCCGGAACTGTAAGGAGGTGCTGATATGCCATATTACGATCACGACAAGGATTATCCCTTTGCCGCCTTTATCACCAATCTTGGGAAGTACAATGAGGGCGAGCTTGTGGGCGAGTGGGTGAAGTTTCCCACCACCGCCGAGGAATTGAAGGAAGTGTTTAAGCGGATTGGGATCGGCCAGAAGGATGACTTCGGCCAGCCCTATGAGGAATGGTTCATCACGGACTATGACTGCTATGTGGACGGTCTTTACAGTAAGCTGGGTGAATATGAAAATCTGGACGAGCTGAATTATCTGGCATCGAAGCTGGATGAAATGAGCGAAAGCGAATACGCACAGTTTCAGGCCGGTATGGAAATGGGCGACCATTGCGGCAGCCTGCAGGAGATCATCAACCTCACCGAGAATCTGGATTGCTATGAGGTTTACCCCGATATCCATGACTATGACGATCTGGGCCGCTATTACATCGAAGAACTGGACGTTATGCAGGTGCCAGAGCACTTGCAGAATTACATCGACTATGAGGCCTACGGCCGGGACGTTGCGTTGGAGGAAAACGGCACCTTCACGGATCAGGGCTATGTGCGTGATACGGGTGACAGTTTCCATGAGTATTACGACGGTGAGCGCGGCAGTATCCCCGACGAGTACCGGGTGATGACCTTCCAGGACGATCTTCCCGAAGAAGAAAAATCCGAGTGGGCTATGGATATCGCCTTTGACATGGACGAGTTTTTCCGTCAGAACGATCCGCAGTATGCGGCGGAGCACCCGGAGGCACACGCCGCAAAGGAAGAACTGTATGAAAATCTGATGGCCGGACGCATTTCCACTTTGGATGAAAAGCTGGCGGCACTGGGTCAGACGCAGGAGGACTATCTTCCTTCGGAGATCGAAAAATTCAAGGATGCTACGGGCTATGAGGAATTTCTTGATTTTGATCCGGCGGAGGTCAAGGCCGCTTTGGATGACCCGGAGAAGTCCCATGCGGATGAAATGCTGTCCGCTGCGGAGAAGGTTGCCTCGGAAAAGATGACTGTGCTTGTAGTGGAACCTATGAAGGAACCCTATGTGAAGGAGATCGACCCCGACCTTCATTCCCTGCAGGCAGAGGTTGGCGGTGATATTGGGGCAACCTATCCCTATTCTGACCCGGTGGCGCTGGTTTGCAATGATGAAGGAAAGCTCATCGGGCTTGATCTGAACCGTGGGCTGCGGGATGAAAATGGAGAAATTTATGATATCGTAGCAGGGACTTTTTTGGTGGTTGGACTTGGTGAGGAAGATTTTGCCTCCCTGTCCCCGGAACTGATTCAGAAATACACGGAACAGTTTAAAACGCCGGAACGATTTATGCAGATCAATGGCAATATCGTTGTTCTTCCTGTCCCAGCAGAGAAGCAAGACCTCGCTTATCTGCCAGACCGTTTTGAAACTGGCGAGCGTGTGCAGACACCGAGGGGCAGCTTTCAGGTGACGGCTATGAGTCGGGAACAGATGGAGGCGGCCGGTTACGGTGTCCACCATATTTCCGATGATGGAAAGTACCTTATCATGGGAAACGGCACACGGGCCTTTGCCGTGGCAGCGGAGCAGCCGGAAAAGGACAATCCTCTCCGCACCGCTGAAATGACGCTGGAGGATGACTACGGCATGATCGACGGCGTTATCAACAACGGCAGACGCGGCGAAGAATTGGAAAAAGCCCCGGAGTACGCAGAACGGACAACGCCGGAGAAGCCTTCCATCCGTGAGCGGTTGGTGGATGCCAAACGGGAATGTGCCGAGCATAAGCCCCCGGAGGGCAAGAAGTCCGGCCGTGATGTGCCGGAGCAGGACTGCCTATGAGCCGAAGCAAGAAGTGGCGGCTGGAATGGGCGTTCTTCCTGGGTGAGAACGGCAGGCGGCAGTATAACCATATCTGCAAAAAATGTGTTCACGGCTGCAAGCAGAGTTTCCGGGCGTGTCTGGTCGCTTGTCCGCATTACAGTTCCAAACGATCTAAAATCTGTGAGGATAAGGGTAGAAAAACCGCAGAATAATTCCCTGTATCCGTACTTTCAAAGAGAGCCTTTATGATTTCTCATGTGTCGGTCTGCTTGCTGGCACATAGAGAAAATGGCTCGATTCCAAACACTTTCTGATACACAAAACGGGAGTACAGCTTTTCGGTTCATCCGATTGGCTGTACTCCCGCTTTTTCTTTTTGCTATCATCAAATTACTTTAACACGGTTCTGTTGTTTGAACAGGGGTACAAATTGTACCTCCGTTGAAAAGGAATTTCCATAGTATTTTCTCATTAGGATTGGATAGGAAAGGATGGATAGCCGCCGCAGTAGGCGTTGTGGGAATGTGCGTAAACTGTCAGAATTGCGAGGCTGTGGGAAAGCTGTTTGCAGGCCTGTGGGAAAAGGCTTGTCTTTTTCCATCAGGTTGTGAATGGTTTTTCCATCGGCACGAGCGGCAGTTTTCCATATTTCCATGACGCAAGAAAATCATCCAACGATCAGCCGGTACACCGTCAGCGGCACATACCACACCGCCACGATCAACCGCCATGCCAGAATGAAACCACCGATCACACCACCGATAATGAAGTTCAATGCAAACAGGGCGATCCCTCCACCCAGGGAGCCGCCGCCCGGCACGATCCAGAGGCACATCCGATGGAGGCCAAACGGCAGCCCGCAGAGTATCCAGAGCCATACATAGTCAAGCTCTCCGTTCTTCATGCAGGCGGATTTGAAGATACAATACAGAATCAGTGCCACGGTCACGGGCAGTACACTTTTGAAGAATAATGCTTTGATTGCTTCGCTTCTTGTCATCGGTAAAACCTCCTTCCGCAGTTCCATTATACAGGATGCCGGGAGCTGCGCCCAGCGTCTTTCAAAGAAATTTATTCAAGTTCATGCCGCCGCTGTTGTTCCTGTTCCATTGGAACGGCCAGCAGTGCATCCACATTTTGCTTGACGGTCTCGTATTTCTGGGCTTCGGTTCTTGCGGTTTTGTACTCCGCAAGAAGGCGTTCCTTTTCTGCGCTGAGATTGGCAAGCTCCGTTTTCATGCTTTCTGTTGTCGGCAGCGGTACAGCCCCCAGCCGTTTCAATTCTCTGGCGGCCGCTTCAAAAAGGATGATCTCGCTCTCATGCCCCCGCAGAAACTTTTCTTTATCATTCGATTTACGGTATCTTTCATAAAGCGGCTTTAGCTGACGGTAAGTTCCGGCATGCTTCATCACAAGGGCAAGTTCGGCACTTCTGCTTTCTATCCGCTTGATCTCTGCATGAGCGGTATCCCTGCGTGCGGATACTGCGGTCAATTTGCTTTCCAGTTCTCCATAACTGCTTATCCCGTGTTCCGTCAGGAAATTCATGGTCTTGGCGGCCTGTTTCAGATTGTTCAGCTTCGCCCAATGGGTGAAGCCTGCGCTCTGCTGTGCCTTGATGTTATTCTGGATATCAATGAGCAGGCTGATCTTTCCGTTCTGCGGTTTCGGCTGGCGGGAAGGTCTGGAACGTCCGGCAATCCGGGCGGCAAGGGCTTCTTCGGTGTAGTCCACACCCAGGGTTTTCAGACGGGTGAATCGTTCCTGATCCGGCGCTCTGGCGGAGATATATTTGCCCCGCTTGATCTCATAGCCTTCTCTCTGCAGGCGACGAAGCAGTTCTTCTAAATCGGAACAGGCTGGCAGAAGCCGGTCAATGGCAGCTTTCAACTTTGCCTTATAGCTGGTGCCGTTCTGTGCAGCCTGATGTTCAATATAGCTCTTGCCCTTGTCCTGTCCTGGGATGATGACAGACAGACCGTGTTCCTTGCAAAGCCAGTCCGAAGTGCGGCGGATATAGTGATAACTCCGCTTGTTGGAATGATAGTGCTTGTGATCCGCAAAGCTGACCGTATTGAAAATCAGGTGGTTATGAACATGATCTTTGTCTATGTGGGTGGTAAGGACAAATTCATACTTGCCGCCCAGGATTTCTTTTGCAAGTTCCATGCCTATTTCATGGGCTTGTTCCGGCGTAACCTCCCCAGGCTGAAAGGCTTGGATCAGATGGCGACCCAGGTTCGTTCCCTTGTCGATGGCATGGCGGCGGGTCCAGGAAAATTCGATATCCGCAGTTTCGGCGGCACAGCCATAGGAAGAAACAAGCAGCTTTCCGTCCGTCTTTTCCGGGTTGCAGATATAGTCAATGGCTGCTTTCAGCGTTGATTTGATAGGATGTGTCTTTGTAACTGCCATATCTCGTCCAGCCTTTCCCGTATCTCGTCCATGTCGGCCTGATACGCAGGACCTCCGGCGTTGATCCGCTTGGCGATCTGGTTGATGTTCCGACCGATAGCGGAAAGCTCTTTGGTGAACGCCTTGATATCTGCGGTGTCTGTATAGATGATATATCCGTCAATCGCCATCTTGCGGAGGTAGGCGCCATATCTGTGTGTGGGGAGCTGGCTCATTTTCTCGTCTATGAGCCGTTTTTCGTCCTCCGTAACATAAAATTTCATTTGGATATTCCGCTTTCGGTTTGCCATTCGCCGCCTCCGTTCTTCATAAGGGTTTGGGACTATCCCAACAAGCATTTTGAATTTTCGGGCAAGGGACCTGAAAATCTCAAAATTCGCAAGCGGGTACTCGCTTGCTGTGCTTGCTACCGTATCTTATCCCTACTTATAAAGCGTTTCGGAAACCTCAAAATGCCCGCAAAATAAGAAAAACAGAGGATGTTCAGACACCCTCCGTTTCTTCATTCGGCTTTTCAATTTTTAAGGCCCCGTCAATGGCACCCTCCACGATAGGCAAATACTGTTCCGGGCAGAGCTTTAACTTCTGTCCGACCCGCTGGCGCAGCTCGCTTTCCTCTCGCATGACCTCTGGATTGAAATATCTCTCCATCGGCAGGCCGCAGATTTTTACAAGCTGTATGATGACTGGCAGGCTGGGGATCGTGCCCTCGTTTTCAATGTTGGCAAGATACCTGGTATCAATATTCACCTTTTCGGCTAAATCTTTTCGTGCAAGGTTCTTCGCCTTCCGTGCTTCTTTTACATCTGCACCGAAGGTTTCAAAGCCAGGGCAGTCTTTCACTTTTGCCATTCAACATCACCCACATACATTCTATATTTCATAGTTTGCGCGTGGAATGATGTGATATCCATTCTGACTACATTTTATAATTCATATCTTTAACCTTGTATTCTTCGAGCAGACGAAATATAATATTTTAGGAGGTGCAAAATGGACTATATAACATTAAAAGAGGCAAGCCAAAAATGGAATGTTACGCCGCGCCAGATAAATTATTTGTGTACATCTGGGCGCATCCCCGGTGCTGTAAAAATGGCGACGATTTGGCTTATTCCTAAAAATGCAGAGAAGCCAGTAGACAGGCGGAGAAAAGAAAACAAATCTCAGTGAGGTTTCTGTGACATTTGGGTGCTACACTGAAATTGAAGGAGTGTGATACCATGCGAATTTTAGTAGTCGAGGATGATCGGCTTTTGAATAATACTTTATGCTATAACTTGAATACTGCGGGCTATGTTGTGGACTCTGCCCTGACAAAATCAGCAGCCAGTGATTTTCTGACCAAGCAGGACTATGATCTGATCGTGCTGGATGTAAACCTGCCGGATGGGAACGGCTTTGATTTCTGCCGTGAGGTAAAAGAACGCCGGCCGGATACGGCGGTAATCTTCCTGACCGCAAATGATATGGAGAGCGATATGCTCAAAGGCTATGAGCTGGGCGCAGAGGACTATGTGACCAAGCCATTTCCTATGAGCGTCTTTCAAAAAAAGCTGTCCGTAGTGCTGGGGCGGCTGGCGAAACAGTCTGGCGGCGGTGATAGCTATGAGGACGGTGCGCTGTCCATCAATTTCTCGGAGATGACGGCTTCCCTGTCCGGTAAGGCGCTGGTGTTCACTCCGCTGGAATACCGGCTGTTGAAAATCCTGACCAAAAATCCGCAGAATGTTTTGACAAGGCAGGTGCTGCTTGAAAAGCTGTGGGATGCCGATGGGAACTTTGTGGATGAACACGCCCTGACCGCGGCTATCAGCCGGGTGCGGAATAAAATTGAAACGGATGGACGCCAGTACATCAAGACGGTGTACGGCATGGGCTATATGTGGATCGGAGGGGCGCTCAAATGAATATGCGAAAACTCTCCATCAATAAAGCCTGCGTTCTTTTGGGAACGCTTTTGCTGCTGGCAGTGGGCGCAGTCTGCACCACTGTTTATCTACTGACCCGGAATATAATCGCTGTCCGGTGTGTGTTCCTGTTCAGCCTCTTTGTGCTGCTCTGCGTCATCTTCTTTGTGGCGCTGATCCGCTGGAAGCTGGTTCAGTTCTCCGATGCCTTTTGTGGTCAGATGGATGATATGCTCTCCGAAAATATGCAGCCGAAGCAGACGACCTGCGAAGAAAGCCTGTTCTACAAAATCAACTATCGGCTGGGGCGGCTATATGAAGTCATGCAGGAAAATAAAAACAGCATCGCAAAGGAACGGACTGACCTGCAAGAGCTGATCTCTGACATCTCTCATCAGGTCAAGACCCCGATTGCCAACTTGAAAATGATCAACAACACGCTGCTTGAAAATGAGGTTCCTCCGCAGAAGCAAAAGGAATTTCTGACAGCCCAGGCCAGCCAGCTTGATAAGCTGGACTTCCTCATGCAAGCCATGATTAAAACCTCCCGACTGGAAACGGGAGTCATTTCGCTGGAGCAGAGACAGCAGCCGATTTACGATACCCTTGCCGCTGCCCTAGGCGGGATTTTGCTCAATGCCGAAAAGAAAAAGATAGATGTGCAGGTGGAATGCCCGGAGCATTTGGATGCACGCCATGATAGAAAATGGACAAGCGAAGCCCTGTTCAACATTCTGGATAATGCTGTGAAATACACCCCGGCAGGCGGGCAGATCCGTGTGTCGGTGGAAGGCTGGGAAATGTATGTGAAGATCGACATTGCCGATACCGGCATCGGCATTTCAGAGCAGCACCAGGGGACGATTTTCAAGCGGTTTTATCGGGAAGATGTGGTGCATGATGTGGACGGTATTGGAATCGGTCTGTATCTGGCCCGTGAGATTGTGACCTTGCAGGGCGGTTATATCCGGGTAGCGTCTGAGGTTGGGAAAGGCTCAACCTTTTCTGTTTTCCTGCTCCGAAAGTAGAGTAAGCACACCCCGAAAATTGAAATGTCACAGATTCGTGACATTTGGGGCTGAATTTAGCGGAAATTTTTTGTGGCTCGTGACATTTCTGTGAGGTTTGGTCGTTACAATGGGTTTATCAAAAAGAAAGGATGGTGTTCTCTATGAGCATTTTGCAAACGACTGAACTGAAAAAATATTATGGCGCAGAGCCGAACATTACCAGAGCCTTGGATGGTGTGACCCTCTCTATTGAAAAAGGAGAATTTGTAGCTATCGTAGGAACCTCCGGCAGTGGTAAATCCACGCTGCTGAACATGATCGGCGGATTGGATGTGCCCACCTCCGGCCAGGTGGTCGTGGATGGCAAGGAGCTGTCCAAACTCAAAGACGAGGAACTGACCGTTTTCCGCAGAAGAAAGATCGGCTTTATCTTCCAGAACTACAATCTGGTACCGGTGCTGAATGTCTTTGAAAATATTGTGTTGCCTGTGGAGCTGGACGGAAACAAGGTAGACAAGAAGTTTATGAACGAAGTAGTGCAGATGCTGGGGCTTGAGGATAAGCTGAACAATATGCCCAATAACCTCTCCGGCGGCCAGCAGCAGCGCGTAGCCATTGCCCGCGCCTTGGTGTCAAAGCCCGCTATTGTCTTGGCTGATGAACCCACCGGCAACCTGGACAGCAAGACCAGCGCCGATGTGCTGGGGCTTCTGAAAACTACCAGCCAGAAATTCCACCAGACCCTCGTAATGATTACCCATAACAGTGAGATCGCCCAGCTTGCCGACCGCATTATTCGGATCGAGGATGGTAAGATCGTGCAGTAAAGGGGGGCGGGACTATGAATGACATTCTATTTGGCAACAATAATTCCAAAGTAATTACCAAGCTATCCAAACGCTATTTCAAGAAGAATAAGGTACGCAATCTGGCTGCACTGCTGGCAATTATCCTGACTGCTTTCCTGTTTACCTCTATCACTTCCCTGGCGTTCAATATGGCGTCCTCCATCCAACTCTCTCTGCAAATGCAGAAAGGCAGCAAGGCGGATGGCACTTTGGGGTATATGACGGAGAAACAGTACGAGCAGCTTGTAAACAGCGATTTTGTGGACCAGGCAGGACACCGGCGTATCATTGGCTATGCAAGCAACACTTCCAGCCATTCCATTGAAATCAATTATGAAGATAGTGTGCAGCAGGAACTGACCTTCTGTGTGCCTACCCACGGAGCTGCACCGGAGAAAGCGAATGAGATCGCTACTACGGATTTGGCGCTGAAGGCGCTGGGTGTAGAACCTGAGATCGGCGCAGAGGTTCCGTTAGAATTTGAACTGCGGGGGAAAACTTATCATTACGATATGGTGCTTTCCGGCTGGTGGGAAGCAAGCAATGACTCTGTGAGCGTTGCGACTGTTTCAGAGCAGTTTATAAAAGAAAATCCCGATGTGGTTCAGAACACTTATGCGGTAGACCATGTAATGTCCGGCGTTACTTTTTCCGATGTCGTGCTGAAGAATAAAGCAAATGTTCAGCAGCAGTTGAATGAGTTCGTTTACTCCATTGGCGGCAATCCAGAGGATATGGGCGCAGACAATTTCATTCTCGCCTCCGAAAATCAAATGTCCCAGGGATTGACTTCATCAGAGTCCATCGTGCCTGCTGTTGTATTTATCCTGATGTTTGTCGTGTGCGGATACCTGCTGATCTACAATATCTTTGATATTTCCGTGATGCAGGATGTTCGTCAATACGGTCTGCTGCGGACGATTGGAACTTCCACACGGCAGATCAAGAGCATTGTGAACCGTCAGGCGGTCTGGCTCACGCTGATCGGACTGCCTATTGGTCTGATTGCCGGTTTCTTTGCCGGTTGGGTGCTGCTTCCTATCGTGACAGAGATCATTAACCTTGAATACTCTATGGTGGGTACATCCGTATCTACTTCGCCTCTGATCTTTGTTATCGCTGCCCTCTTTACAATCCTGACCGTGTTTATCAGCACCCGGAAGCCTGCAAAAAAAGCGGCAAAGATTTCTCCTCTGGAGGCGATCCGCTACACCGAGCAGAACGCCTATAAAAAGAGAAGTGCCAAACAAACCAATGGGGTAAAGCTGTCCCGTATGGCCTTTTCCAACTTAGGGCGCAACCGCAGGCGTTCAGCGTTTATCATTATTTCCCTGCTTCTGTGCATCGTCCTGTTTAATTCTATCATCATTGTGACGCAAAGTCTTGATGAAGAAAAGTGGGTAAACCGTGTTACCAGAACAGATTTTAATGTCTATAACTCCGCCGCATTTAATGTAATGGAAAGCGTTCAGCACCATGAAGATACGCTCTCACAGCAGGCGGTGGATCTGATTGCCGGACAGCCCGGAGTTGAGGATGAACGCTATCTTTACCGAAATACAAAAGACGATAGAAATGTGTTGGTTGACTATGGGTTTGAAGATTTAAGCGGCATAGAGCTATTCCATGAGGAAGAAGGCGTCGTAAATCAAAGCTATCAGGGATATAGCCTGTACACAAGTTCTGATACCGAAATGCGCTATTTTGGTAATGTGATGGGAGCCTCCGAGAATTTCTGGGCGGATATGCGTATTTTTGAAGGCGAAAAAGATGCCGAAACCTTAACGCAGAAAATGGCTACCGGAGAATATGTCATTATTGGTTGCCCCATCGACAAATTGACAGAGGAACCAAATAACACTCCGCTGACCGATCAGTTACAGGTCGGGGAGAGCATTTCCTTCTACAAGGATGGGGAACTGGTCAAAACCAGCACCATCCTTGCAAAAGCGATTCTCGTGGGAACAGAAACAGAAACGCCCACAGGCACTACCGCTCAGGCACACATCGCCGGTGATGCTCCTTTTGTATATCTGCCGGACACTGTATTCAAGGAAATCTATGACGCTCCCACGCTTCTGACTTATGGATTCAATGTGGAGGAAGCCTTGCAGCCGCAGATGGAAGAATTCCTGAGCAGCTATGTGAGCGAAAATACTTCGGTTGCCTATACTTCCACCAAGCTGTTGAAAGAGCAACTTGATTCGGTCCGCAGCATGATTCTGGTTATCGGCGGTTTGATTGGCTGCATCATGGCCTTTGCGGGACTGATCAACTTTACCAACATGATTATTACCAACATCATCACCCGCCGCCATGAGTTCGCTACCATGCAAAGCATCGGTATGACCGGCAAGCAGCTTCGCCGCCTGATGGTCTATGAGGGCATCTATTATGCCGCCGGCGCAGACATTATTGGCGGAGCAGGCGCCGGGGACCCGGGCGAGGAAAGGCCCAGCCGCAGCGATCCTGGCAGTCACGGTGCTAAAGAGCGCATTAAATGGCCCCTCCATGTGGTTCTTTACCCTGAACATTACATTGGTTCCTGTTCTGGTCATTGGTGTGCTTTATCTGCTGCTGGCTGCGGTCATTCCGCTGATTGTTCTCCACTTCTTTAACAAGGGAACTGTGGTGGAACGGCTGAGGACTTCGGAGTAACGGCAGAGATTGCTACAATAAATAATCATAAACCTATTGAAAGCCGGGAGGAGGCATTTCCTCTCGGCTTTCCTCAAAAAATTTGAAATCTCACAGATTGGTGAGATTTCAGCTTGTTATTTTGTCGAAATGGCGTATGTCCGTGACATTTCTGTGAGGATTGCCTGTTAAGATAAAAGAAAAGTGAAAAAGTTGCCGCACGATAGCAAAAGAAAAAAAGCCATCGTACAGCGACTATATTGTTATGCACTTTGTAACGGTGGCTTTGAGAAATCAGAGCCGCCGTTTCTTTGCGTTTACACAAACCTATAACGACTTGCAGGGACGCGGTAGCCGATTGGAGGTTATTTTGCCGTGTCCTTTTCTCTTTTTCGCAGTATCCATGATCTGCACCAGCTAAAAAAAGCATAGCCCCTCCATCGGAGCAGTCCGGCTTTGGATATGAACTATACCATGTAAGCAATCTTCTTCATAAAACATTTCTGCGCCCTGCAGGTCCGTTGCGACTTGCTGGGCGCTTTTTGCTGTTTTCCGATGACAAGCCCGCCTCGAAAAAATTTTTTAAGAAATTTTCAAAAAGGAGGCTTTTAGCGGGTAGCGAGCGGCTTTGCGTTCGCCTTGTTAGCGGAAAGGGAGAAACCCACCTCATTCCCCCAGGAAAGGGGGTGAAAAGATGGATATGATCCCCCGCAATGACTATGGCGAGCGGTGCCAGTTCGATGCTTACTGCAAGCTGGTACTCTACCATGAGGCAATCGACTACCTCCGGGAAATGCAAAGGCGCCGTGACAGGGAACTGTCATTCAGCGACCTTCCGCAAATGGAGATGGACAAGCTCTGCGTTGTAGATCATTACCCCAGTGACAGATTTACATTCTCGTCCCACGGGTATGACCTACATATTGAAAATGAGCTTGTGGCTGATGCCTTCGCCGGTTTGTCCGTTCAGGAGCAGAGTATTTTGATCCTGCATTTTGTTCTGGACCTGCCAGATCAGGAGGTCGGCCGCCTTGTGGGAATGTCCCGCAGCGCCGTGCAGCGGCGAAGGGCAAAATCATTGACCGAGCTGCGGATCAAGTTGGCCGCACTCATGCCGAAGGGAGGTTGAAGGTATGAAGAAACCCACTTACAAGGGCAAGGAGCTTCTTCCTCTTTCGGTGATTGACGCCGCCCGTGACGGGGACGCTCAGGCTGTGGATCAGGTACTCCGGTATTATGAGGGCTATATCAATAAGCTCTGCACCCGGACGCTTTACGATCCTGACGGTCAGCCCCATGTTCGGGTGGACGAGTACATGAAGCGCCGATTGGAGATCAAGCTCATTCATTCCATTGTCAGCATGAGCTGACAAGCCCGGTCTGAAAGCGAAAACAGCTTACCCTTTCCCTGTTTCTCTCTTTCGTGGCCGAAGGCAGCACCTTGACAAAGAAAGCCCGTTGGGAGGCCAACGCCGCAGTATAAGGCAAACGGATACATTCCTGTTTGTGCCGAGCCATACGGCCGGTGCGCCATGACCTCGTTTCAAGTCCGCAGGACGGGACCACTGTAACGGGCGAGCGAACAGCACCAGACCGCAAAGTAAGCGTGGCTGCTTGCGGGCGATGACACACGGGCAGGGTCAAAGATACTCGCGCATTGAACGCCCACAAAGCATTGTGCGCCGCACCCATCAGCATGGGCCGGGGTTAGACTCCCGTGGAGCTGTGCCAGCAGCCGTCCGTAAGCCTACTTTTCTTTTTTGAAAGTTTATGGATAGATCGTAAACTTTTCAATTAGCAGCAGACAAACACGGAGCAGCACGGTAAAATGATGGTGGAAGTTATATTATCCACACATATTCGTGCTGTTCCTTTTCATAACTGAAAGGGGGTTCTCATGTCTCAAACATGGAACGGCACGAAGAAAGAAACCCCTGAAAGAAGGACATATACGGTTGACGATATTGCTCAAATTCTGGGCATCGGAAGAACTTCCGCATATATCCTTGTAAAAGAAGGGCACTTCAAAATCGTGCGAATTGGTAACGCCATACGCATTTCCAAGCGGTCATTTGACGAGTGGCTTGACTCCCTCGACCTGTGATCCAAGAAAGGAAGAACGATATGGCATCTATAATCAAGCGAAAGAAAAACTATTCCGTTGTTTACAACTATGTGGACGAAAACGGAGAAACCAAACAGAAGTGGGAAACCTGGCATACCCACAAAGAGGCCTTAAAGCGCAAGGCGGAAATCGAAAATCAGCAGCACACGGGAACTTTTCTCCCGCCAAGCAATCAGACGATCACCGAGTTTCTTTATGACTTCGTATCTCTTTACGGAGAAAAGAAATGGGGCGTGTCTATGTATGACAGCCAAACGGCGCTGATTGCCAACTATATCAATCCGATCATCGGTGATATGGAGGTACAGGCGGTTACTCCCCGTGCGGTTGACGGTTATATCCAGACCTTGCAGAAAACCAAGTCGGTGTCTACCAAGACCCGAAAGGCTGTTACCACCTATGTCAGCGACAAGACCATTGAAAAGATCATCAAGCTCCTGCGGTGTGCGTTTAAGCAGGCGGTACGATGGGAAATCATTGCAAGAAATCCCTTTGACAATGTGATCCTCCCGAAAACGGAGTATGCGAAACGGGATATCTGGACAGCGGATATGATCCGTCTTGCCCTGGACAAATGCACGGACAGCAAGCTCTATGTAGCAATGAACCTTTCCTTTGCCTGCTCTCTGCGCATGGGTGAAATCCTGGGGCTGACCTGGGAGAACGTCCATATTTCCGATGAAGATATTGCGGCGGATAATGCCTATGTCTACATCGACAAGGAGCTGACGAGGGCTTCCAAACGGGCGATTGAAACGCTGGGTGAGAAGGATATCTATTACATCTTCACTCCGCTTATGCCGAACACCAGCACAAGAATTATTCTGAAAAAGCCGAAAACCGATTCCAGCATCCGTAAGGTGTGGCTGGCGAAAACGCCGGCCTACATTCTTCGGGTCGGCATGAC
>OATT01000951.1_pt1 | contig 20036 bp, 20 predicted proteins | sample 1476071 | NCBI WGS metagenome assembly OATT01 (sample SAMEA2579989, study PRJEB22360) | human gut metagenome | biome: human gut; feature: human-associated habitat; material: faeces | place: Denmark | collected 2008/2010 | reverse complement strand
TTTCTTTGCTATTTTTCTTCTATTATTTATAAAAAAGTGAATTTTATTTAATTGACATGTGATTCTAGTTAAAACTAAAAAAAGACTGTAACAAAATCATTATTTCATTACAGCCATCGTATAACTCTTTATTTTATAACTTTGAATTCATTTGAACTTATCTTTTCAATATGACTATTAAAGAATTCCTCCATGACTTGAATCATGTAATAAGTATCTTTAATACCTGCAGTCTCATATGAAGAATGCATTGCTAGTTGTGGTAAACCAATATCAACACTATTCATTGAAACTTGTGCCATAGCAATATTTCCTAACGTGCTTCCCCCTAATACATCAGAACGATTTGAGAAGAATTGAACTGGAACATTTGCTTTTTCACATAACCCTTTAAATATTGCAATACTCACTGCATCACTTGTGTATTTTTGTCCAGCATGTGATTTAATCACAACACCTTCATTCATATATACACAATTTTGCACATCAGTTTTTTCAGGATGATTTGGATGAACCGCATGAGCATTATCAGCACTCAGCATAAAACTTGATGCCAGTGCACGATAGAAATCTTCATCTGTTTTTCCTAATGATTTATTCAAACGATAAAGTGTGTCATATAGGAATGTAGATCCTGCTCCTTGTTTTGTTCCAGAACCAACTTCTTCATTATCAAAACACGCTATAACATTAATGGATTTTTCATTATTTCCTTTTAAAAATCCTTGTAAAGATGTATATGCACATTGTAAGTCATCTAATTGTGGTGATGAAATAAACTCTTCATGAGCACCCCAAACAGAAGGCTGCATTCGATTATATAAATATAAATCACTTCCATAAATATCTTCAACCTTGACATTTAAATACTCAGCAATTAATTTCTTGAAATCACCTGCTTTTGTTTCACTGCCACCAAACAAAGGAAGCATATCAACTTGCTTATTGTATGTCACTCCATCATTTGCATTGCGATTCATATGAATTGCAACATTGGGAATTAAAACCAAATCTCTATCAATATTTATCAATTGACTCTTATAACAATCTTGATCACGTACCAAAACTCGTCCAGCTATAGATAATGGTCTATCTAACCATGTTGAACAAAGCATACCACCATAACCTTCAGTATTTAACTGTGTATATTTTCCTCTCACTTCTATTTCAGCATTTTCTTTCATTTTAAATGTTGGTGAATCACTATGAGAAGCAGCTACATTAAAACTATAACAATCTAAATCCTCACCCAAATGAAATGCCATCATACTAGATTGATTTCTTGTTATAAAATAACGCCCCCCTGGTACAATAGACCAGCTCTCATTTTCTAATAATTCCTGATATCCATTGGCTTTTAATATTTGACTCATTTGTTCAATTGCATGAAATGCAGTTGGACTCTTTTTGATAAATGATACCAGTTCTTCAGATATTTCTTTATACATTCATTTCTACCTCCATATATATCTGTCATTATATCATATCTTATGTACCTTTGCGAAAAATATCAATCACTTTCTCATTCACTCACAAAAGTTAATTGCTTTTTTATATCATGATGTGTAGAATAAAACCATTGAAAGGATGATATAATGAAATCTCAAAAACAATTATTACCATATATACTCACCTTTATAATGGTTTGTCTAATGGTTGGAGTCTCTCAATGGTTAAATGAACCTGAAATCATTTTTCCAGAAATTACTGCTTTAACAATAGGTTCGTGGTTAGCACCCAAACAAGTCTGGAAAACTTCACCAATAAAACTTATTTTATTAATTCTGATTTATGCAATTCTTGGAGTACTCATGGTCAGATATATAGATATTTCTCTTGAACTGAAAGTTATTGTTGCTTTTACTATATGCTCAGTTGGTCTGCTTATATCAAAAACAACATTTGCACCACTCATCTCAGCATGTATTCTCCCCATTCTCATGGGCACTGAGTCATGGATTTATCCTATTGCTGCAACATTTATGACAATAATTATTGTTATTGTTCAAAAATATTTACAAGATTATGAGTATTCCCATATCTATCAATACCAACCTGTTGAGTTTGATTATCACCATGAATTATGGTTGTTTTTAAAAAGACTTCTTGTTGTTACTGGTCTTGCTTTTGTCGCTACACGTCTAGAGATCCGTTTATTAATTGCTCCTCCCCTTATTGTTGCCTTTTTTGAGCTCAGTGGAAATCATAAAAAATTACGTAGTCAAGCCCCTCGTCTCTATGGCTTAACAATATTTATCGCATTTATCAGTGCTTATGCAAGATACTTCTTAACACTCCAATATCAAATTCCTTTAATGATAACAGTTGCCCTTATAACTCTCATTTTACTTTTAATCATATATTCATTGAAAATCTTCTTCCCACCTATAGGTGCAATTGCCATTTTACCAATGATTTTATCTCCTGATTTATTACTCATTTATCCATTCCTTATTGCTATGGGATTTGCATTACTTATTATCTTTGCTTTTTTAATATCTAAAGAAAACAGTTCTATATATGAAAAGACATAGTTTTTATAGACTATGTCTTTTGTGTTTATTGGAGGTGCTTATAGTTTTATTCTGCTTTAACAATTGTTAAAATCATTGTTTTTCGATCAAACTTGTATTCTTTTTCAGCAAGCGGGACAAGTAAGCTCGAATCCCATTGATCTGGTTCAAATTCTACCTCATCGGGTATTGCAGTATAATGAATGTTATATTTTCCTGCAGGAAGAGTAGCTAAAGTTGCAGCATCATCTTTCCCTTTACATCTTAATGAGCATTCAGTTCTTCCACCATGTGATTGAAACATATATTCATCATCAATAGAGAAATCAACATGATATCCTTCAGTTACTGAAATATTCTTGAGTAAATCTGGTATCTCACCTTCTACCATCGTTATATTTTGCAATCCAGTCATATGTGGAGCAGTGTCATAATAAGCTTTTGCAGCAGCCTTTTGACTAGCATTCTGTCCGTAATATACGTAATCAATATCAAATTCTGTTCCTGCCAATCCAGTTGCTACGTCACCTGGCCAATTTCCACCCATTGCAAGATTCATTTGAATATATTGTGGTCTATTCAAGGCCTTTTGAGCAATTGGTAAATGACTATAATCTATAGACTGAACAATTTCATCATCAACATACCATTCAATCTTATTAGGTGACCAGTCTATTCCAAAGACATGATATTCATTATTAAAATTTTCACCAATTGTATATGCTGTTCCAGCTAATTTTGTTTCTGTAACACGATTATTATCAGTATGAGCAGTTTGATAAACGGTACGATTTCCATAACTATTATCACCTGCTTGTCCTATCAGTTCCATAATATCAATCTCACCACATCTTGCCCAACCATAACCTTGTTGAGAGTTAATATCACCATCTAAAACAAAATCAGAACCTAATGTCCAAAATGCTGGAAATACTCCCTGTCCTTTTGGTAATTTTGCTTTCATCTCAATTCTTCCATAAAGAAATTCTTTTTTTCCATGAGTTCTAACACTCCCTGAATTATAAATAACTTTACGGTTACCTCTTGGATTTATGTATTGATCTTCCACAGGTCTATCTGTTGCCTTTAAAACCAATTTCCCATTTTCTAAATAAACATTTTCCTTATCATTCACATAATGTTCTTGTTCAACACCACGGACACAGCCTAACTCATACCCCCACTGTGTTGTATCAAGCTCATGACCATTAAAATCATCAGCCCAGACAATATCGTACTGTTGGGCAGGTGAAGGATTCTTTTCAACCAAAGACACATCATCTACATAGACCTGTCCTCGATAAATAGCATCACTTGTATTGTCTGTCCACTTCATAGCACATATTGCTATTTCTGAATAATTTCCAGTATTAAAGATTAACTCAATATCCTGATATTGCCACGCCTGTTCTGGTGTACATGTCACCACAACTTCAGCATTGTTAATCAGTGTTGAGACATCAGGGGTTTTCACATTGAAAAAAGCAGAAGCTTCAGATGATGCTAATAATATTTTTGCTTTGGCTACATATTCAGTATTTGGTTTGACCTGAATAACTTGATAGACACAGGCATTATTTGTATTGGCTGGTAATAATCCACACCATAATCCTGTAGCAGCACATTCTGGATAATCAGTAAAAGTCCCTTGTCCTGTTGTTTTCCATTGCTGTCGACCATTTTCAAATGAACTATCAATAATGAGATTTTGGTTTTTATCACGATTCAATTCAATTAAATCATACTCTGTCTCAACACTTTGTGCATGAGCCGTTGTTGCCAAACCTATTCCCAAACTACAGGTTAAAGCACTCACAAGAAATGTTTTCAATACTTTTTGTTTTCCCATAATATTTATCCTTTCTTTTTTCTATTTATGAAACCGTTGAAATTGCACCTCCAAAATGTTAACGCTTTCACGAAAATATTATATATATCATTCATAACAACATTCAATCTCAACGCCAAAATATCTCTCATTATTCAACAAAACCATCAATACAACGTGTCGAATAAGCATAGAAAAAATCAAAAAAAGAACTATTATCGTTCTCTTTGTCGAATATCATCGATTTTTTAATATATTCATTGCTTCTTCTTGAGATAAGAAATATAGATCTCTCATTCCTAAATGATCTTCAGAAGAAACCAAATCATGAAACTGTAAATCTTCTAAAATATAAAATGCTTTTTCTTGACTATAGTGAAAATGATCAACCAATAAAGATGTTGAAGCATATCCCTCATCCAATAATAAATCAATAATATGCTGATAAGGATGTTCCTTCATCTTTTCATGATTTTTATGAAAAAAAGAACGAGTATTGGCTTTATGTTTCAACGAATTCAAATATTGACCATCCCATAACTCAACCTGATTCGTATGGGCCAAAGCAATAGCTTGAGCAGTAAAACGGTGATTCGTTACAACAACAGCACAATCACATTCATAATATTGACATCCTGAATAAGCTTGTTGAACAGCTGCAACACCAACAGGCTTTGCATATTTTTTACATTGAATAGCATAACTTTCTCCTTGATATTTACCCAAAATATCAACACCATAATCACCACTTCTTTTTGTTAATTCAAGTGATTTAAAACCATTACGTTTGAGGATTTCTTTCACATACTCTTCAAATTCCTCACCACTCATTCTGTCATCAAAATCAGGAATCCAGCCAAAAATCCAACCAAACAACATTTTAAGTATCCATTTTATAAAACATAAAATATATTTGATAAGTAAAAAAGGAATTTTAAGTATAAAAATAATACACTTTTTCATAACAATCCCTCCAATCTTACTTATTATATCATAATATCATATTTACAAAAGTCAAAGTCATGATAAAATAGAGAAAGTAAAGGAGAACGATTATGCTTATAACTGCTTCACATATAACGAAATATAATAATTTAAAATGTATTGTTGATGATGTTTCTTTCACTATCAATGAGCAAGATAAGATTGCTTTAATTGGTGTCAATGGCACAGGGAAATCTACGCTTCTTAAAATGATTTCTGATAGAGAGAATTATCAAGGTGATATCTTAAAAAAGAAAGATATTCAAATCAGTTATCTTTCACAAAATCCTCATTTTCAAGATGATTATTCCGTCTTAAAACAAGTCTATGAATATGTTGGTCATGATATTCCAGATTATGAAGTCAAAGCGATTCTCAATAAATTTGGTATTACAAATTATGAACAGCATATGAAAGAATTATCTGGTGGTCAACAAAAAAGAGTTGCTCTTGCAATCACATTGCTAAAACCATGTGATTTACTCTTACTAGATGAACCAACCAATCATTTAGATAATGAAATGATTGAGTATTTAGAAAAATATTTAATGAAATTTCATAAAGCAATTTTTATGGTGACACATGATCGTTATTTCTTAGAAAGAATTACTAATAAGATATTTGAACTTGATCGTACAAAAATCTATGAATATGAAGCCAATTACTCACATTTCTTAGAACTCAAAGCCCAAAGAGAAGAAATTGCTTTATCAACGCAAAGAAAAAGAAAACTCTTTTTAAAGAAAGAATTAGAATGGGTTCGTGCTGGTGTCCAAGCACGTTCTACAAAAAGTAAAGATCGTTTGCAAAGATTTGAAGAATTAAATAATCAAAAGGATATAGAGAAAATTCAAAATGTTGAGATGCTAAGTGTCTCATCTCGACTAGGGAAAAAAACAATTGAATTAGAAGATGTTTCCATGTCTTATGATCATCTCTTATTTGAACCATTCTCTTATCACTTTAAAAGAAATGATCGGGTTGGTATATTAGGGAAAAATGGTTGTGGAAAATCTACGCTTCTCAATATCATTACAGGTATTATTAAACCAACATATGGACAAGTTATTATTGGTGATACAATTAAGATTGGATATTTCAAGCAAGGTCATGGTGATATGGATCCATCTATGCGTGTCATTGATTATATCAAAGAGACAGCTAATGTTTTAAAGACAAGTGATGGGCAATTAAGTGCCAAACAAATGTGTGAAAAATTTCTTTTTGAATCTGACATGCAATATACACCCATAGAAAGATTATCGGGTGGTGAAAAGCGTCGTTTATATTTATTAAAGATCTTAATGAGTGCACCAAATGTTTTACTCTTAGATGAACCAACGAATGATTTAGATATTATGACATTACAGATATTAGAAGATTATTTAGATCATTTTAATGGTATTATATTAACTGTTTCACATGATCGCTACTTTTTAGATCGTATTTGTGATGAGCTCTTTGTCTTTAAAGATCAAAAGATAACTTATCATATAGGAGGGTATAGTGAATATATCGACTTAGAAAGTTCTTCCAAAAAAACAAAAGTCACAACTTCTCAAACTCCAAGGGAAAGAAAAAAGAAAATTAAACTTTCTTATAAAGAAAAACAAGAATTAGATACACTTGAACAACTTGTCCCTCAATTAGAACAGCAAATCAAAGATATTGATAAAAAAATGGATGGAGTGATCGAATTTGATATCATCCAAGCTATGCTCAAAGAACGTGATAGTCTCTCACTTCAGCTTGAAGAATCTGAAATGAGATGGATGGAACTTCTAGAAAAACAAGAACAGAATGAAAAATAACATGATCATACATGTTATTTTTTAATAATATTCAATTTACCAGGTTCAACAGTGCCCATTCTTGTATGAAAATCAACCTCTTTAAGAAATTGAAAACCACATTTTTCATTAACTCTTCTTGACTTATTATTTTTATTGAAATAGCCACATAAGAGATAATCATAATGAAGTTGCTTAAAACAGTATTGAATAACACATTGTACAGCTTCAGGCATAAGTCCTGCTCCCCAATAATCCTTGTTTAAAACATAACCGATTTCTCGTCCATATAATGATTGATACTCTGGATCATCTTTTAAACGATCTACCTCTATGCCAAGACTTCCAATCACTTTATGATTATCCTTATATTCTATCGCAAATGTCTTTTTTTCCTTCATAAACATAGTTAAAATCTCACGAGATTCATCTATAGATTCATGTGCTTTCCAACCAGCCATTTCACCAACACCAGATCGAGAAGCATATTCATAAAAATCATCTAAATCATTCATTGTCCAAGGACGCAATATCAATCTTTCTGTTTCTAAAATAACATCTGTAACATCTATATGTGCATTCATTTTATTTTTCTTCCTGTTTCAAATCTTCAACATTTATTTTTATAATGGTCTTTTCATCAAGCTTAATATCTTTAACTGCATCATCAGCAGTTGCAAATAATGGTATATCAACTTTTGATGTATCAACATCCTGATTTTCTAATTTTACTTTTAAAGCCATCTTTATTCACCTCTTTTATCAAATATATGATTTAATAACGTAACTGATGCCATCGCATCTTCACTATAATAATCTGCCCCTATTTCATCAGCAATTTCTTGAGTTAAAACTGCTCCACCAACCCAAATTGGACATTGACAATTGACCATATGTAAAGCCTCAATTGTCTTTTTCATATTCACAACTGTTGTTGTCATCAAAGCACTAAGCCCAATCATTTTAGGTTGATACTTGTGATACGCCTCAACAACCTTTTCAACTTTAACATCTTTTCCTAAATCAATGACTTGATACCCATAACTTTCTAAAACAACTTTCACAATATTCTTACCAATATCATGAATATCACCTTCCACAGTACACATCATAATTGGGCCTTTTGATTGACTATCCACACGAAATGTTGATTTCACAACCTCAAAGGCTTTTTTTGTCGTTTCAGCAGACTGAATTAACTGAGGCAAGAAAATCTTATTCGTTTCATAATCTTTTCCAACACGATTTAAGGCTGGAATAATGACATTATTAATCACATCCATGGCTTCTCTTTCTTGTAAGAGTTCTTTTGTTTTTGCCTGAACTTCATCTTTTAATCCATGAATAATCATATCTTCTAAAGTGAATGAAGATGTGGTTAAAGGAGCAAGTGTTGTCACTTGTGATTGTTTTGAAATGTAACGTGATGAATCTTTATCGAAATGATACAAAACATTATAAGCATCAATTGTTCCCATTAATTCTTGATCTAGTGGATTAATAATTGGTAAATCTAAGCCTGATTGCATAGCTAATGCTAAAAAGGTTCTATTTAATAATGGTCTATTTGGTAATCCAAAAGAAACGTTAGAAACGCCTAAAACTGTATGCACACCAAGTTCTTCTTTGACTAAAGTTAAAGCTTTTAATGTCTCTTGAACTTCTTTTTGTTGAGCTGAAGCTGTTAATGTTAAACAATCAATAATGATATCTTCTTTAGCAATGCCATATTCACTGGCTTTGTCAATGATCTTTTTTGCAATAGCTAAGCGTTCGTGTGCATATAATGGAATTCCATCTTCTAATGTCAAACCAATCACTACACCACCATATTTTTTAACAATTGGGAAAATCGCTTCCATCACTTCATCTTTTCCATTCACTGAATTGATTAATGGTTTTCCATTATAATAACGACAAGCCTTCTCAATGGCTTCTGGAGATGAAGAATCTATCTGTAATGGTAGATTGATAACTTCTTGTAAAAGCTTCATCACTTTCACCATTGTTGCTGGTTCATCTATTCCAGGTAATCCAACGTTCACATCTAAAACATCTGCTCCCGCTTGTTGTTGTTTGATTCCTTCAACAACACACTCATCATAACGCTCTTCTTTTAAAGCAGCTTTTAATTTTTTCTTTCCAGTTGGATTTAATCTTTCACCACAAACAACAACTTGTCCTTCAAATGTCACTGTTTGATTTTGACTAGAAACACGAGTCAAACGTTTGACATCTCTAGAAGTGACATTTTGTGGTGCTCTTTTTTTCAGTTCCGCAATAAAATCTGGTGTTGTCCCACAACATCCACCAACAATACTGACACCCCTTTGCATATAATCGATCATGGCTAAGGCATATTCATTACTTGTCACCTCATAACAAGTTTGACCATTATGTAAACATGGTAGTCCAGCATTAGGCTGAATCATGACAGGAATTGAAGAAACTTCTAGGATTTCATCAATAATAGGCTTTAATTCATTTGGGCCTAGTGAACAATTCACTCCTAATGCATCAACCCCTAAGCCTTCCACAACATTCACAAATGTTAAGGGATCAGTTCCAGTTAAGGTACGCTTATTTTGTTCAAAGGTCATAGTCACAAAGACTGGTAAATCACTGTTTTCTTTCACAGCAAGTATTGCTGCCTTGACTTCATATAAATCAGTCATTGTCTCTAATAACACAACATCAACTTGATCTTTGACCATTAAAATCTGTGATGCAATCATTTCATATGCTTCATCAAATGTCAGTGTTCCAAGTGGCTCTAAGAGTTGACCAATAGGTCCAATATCTAAAGCAATATAAGCATTGGGATTCACTTTGTCTCTAGCTATCCTTGCATTCTTCACTGCTGCCTTTAATAAATCACAATAACAATAGCCACTATCAGCCATCTTTAATGGATTACATCCAAAAGTATTGGTTGTTATGAAATTGGCACCAGATTGTAAATAACGAGAATGAATATCTATTATAATCTCTGGATGTTCTATATTATAAACTTCAGGAATTTCACCAGCTTTGAGACCAGCCTCCTGAAGTTGAGTCCCCATAGCCCCATCAAAGATCAATAAATCTTTTCCTAATCTTTCACGTAACATCTTTGACCTCCCTTTCTTAATTCACAACTTTCTTTTCTTACACAAGACATACAAGATTTTTGTTGTGATTTTCCTATTCCAATGATTCCAAGCATTGACTTCATTGGGATAAATAAACCACTCTGACTCAATGTCACACCAATCTTTTTATGAACATTTAAAACTCTTGATAAAGTTTTATTTAATACTAAGGGCAAATCACCATAACCTGGTGCAAAGCGAAAAGTATGCTCCCCAAGATTTAATGTTTTTTCATATTCATCACAGCATTCTTCTAAATAACGACTGCTCACAGCATCAAAAACAATGGCTCTTGCCATATCAATATGTTCATAATATTTAATTTGACGATCTATTTGGATTCCTAATGTACAAGCAATAACAAGACATGTTTGACATTCTTTCATATAGAATTCTAAATCAGATGAACAAAACGATAAATCTAATTCTTGAATACCAATAGGTTCATGTTTTAAAGAAAACTCCTGATGAACAACTTTAAAATGTGCATATTTTTGAACTTCTAATATACATTCATCAATGAGTTGATTTGTTTTTTCATCAACTTGATCAAAACAGTTAAGATACTGCAAGATTGCTTTTTTATTCATGATTTAACTCTTTAAGAACCGTTGGAATATTGCGAAAGATTGCTTGAGCAATTTCTGGTCTATTCATTGTATAGATATGGATACCATCAACACCATTTGTAATTAAATCAATAATTTGATGTGTTGCATAATTAATACCAATCTCTTTCATTGCTGATGGATAATTATAGTAAGATTCAATCATTGTAGACAACTGATAAGGAATTGAACAACCACACATTTTAGCAGTATGCAATAAAGATTTAGAATTTGTAATTGGCATAATTCCAGCTAAAATAGGAACAGTAATCCCTCTTTTTCTCGCTTCTTTTACTAATCTATAATAATAGTTATTGTCAAAGAATATTTGTGTAATTAAATATTCTGCTCCGGCTTCAACCTTTTCTTTCAATGCTTTTAAATCATCTTCAAAACATGCAGACTCTTGATGAACTTCAGGATAACAAGCTCCTGACAAACAAAAATCATGAGGAAACTCATTTGTAATCAAAGTATTTAAATCTTTTGCATAATGAAATTCAAGTTTTTCTTTATCAAAAGAATCATCACGAGGATAATCACCTCTTAAAGATAATATATTTTCAATATTGTTATCTTTCAATTGCTGACACATTGCAAGGACTTCCTCTTTTGTAGAAGAGATACAAGTTAAATGTGCAACAGATTCAATATGATAATCATTTTTAATCTTAGAAGCTATTTCTACAGTTTTTCCCTTTGTAGAACCTCCTGCTCCATATGTCACACTGATAAAATCTGGATTCAATTTTGCCAGTTCATCAATTGTTCTATAAATTGATGAAATATCCCCTTCTTTATTCTTTGGAGGAAAAACCTCAAAAGAAATTGTTGCTTTATTTTTCAAAATTTCCGAAATTTTCATATATATACACCCCATTTTGCTATATTTTAAAGCAAATAAAGAGAATAGTCAAAACTATTCTCTGATATTTTTATTTTCCATACTATTTTTACTTAATATTGTATGTATTAAAAGAAGTGACAATAAAGAGTTAATAAAAAATCTAATAATTTGATTTCAACAGCAATAAAACTCTTCTTTTTCCACTATAGATATTGCTTAAGAATTTACCCTCCACCTATATATAAATAAGAAAAGAATTCTATACAAGATACTTCTCCATACATACACAAATGTCATCACCTACAAAAACACCATAATTCTCTACAAGATGATAACCATATTTTTCATACATCAAAATATTATCTTGCATGTCTTTGCCTGTTTCCAATTCAGCAATCGTAAAACCTTCTTGAAAAGCCTTTCTTTCTAATGACTGAAGAATCATTGTTGCAATTCCCTGCCTACGATATCTTTCATCGACATACATTCTTTTGATTTCTACAGTTTGATGATCTATAACTTTATAACATCCACATCCAACAGGTTTCTTATTATCATAACAAATGAGTGCATATGCCATTTGAGAAAGATTATGAAGTTCTTGATATCCCTCTGCAATTTGTTGACCCCATTTTCCCACAAAAAAAGCATCCAATTCCTTCACCAATTGAAGAAGGTCAGAATGATTTGTAGGAACCTCACGTATTTCCATAAATAATCACCTCTTGGATGCATTATAACATTTTAAAGACTATAAACCCATAGATTTCTAATCTGACTATAAAGTTCTTGAAAAGTATAGCCTTTCTGACTTTTTATAGGACTATTGGGGTCATTGACATAAATAAGTCCATCTTTATACTCTCTTAAAACTATAAAATGTCCTTCACTTGTAAAAATACCTTTCCTTACACTACAAATAATTGGTTGTCCCTGTTTCAAAGCCTCTGCAATTGCATTTTCATCTAATGATAATTCTTGAACTTTCACACCAAAGTGACTAGCACCTTCATTCATCAAATCCCAAGTAGTTCCAGCTTGAGAATAATAACCTTTTTGATAAGCATATTGAGCTATGTAATAAGGATTATATTGTGGATTTTGTTTTAAATAACTCACAACCATTGATAAACATGTTGGCCCACATCCATTAATCCCCATCATCTCATCACCATACATTTTATAACCCCATCTTTTATCCCATTGGAGTAATAATGGGATTTCTCGATCTTTCAAATCATTTTCAAGACTCATAGAAAGATTCTTTTGATGCTCTTGAGGATATGCAGAAACAAAAGGAATTGTTTCTTTATTGTGCATGGCTAATTTTAAAAGTGATGTTGGATAATCATCTTGGTTTTTTATAATATCCTGCCATTCCTGAGATTGATCATATTGGGAATCGATTTCAATTTCTTCATTAAAAACATAATGGTCAATAACCAATATCAAAATTGGTATAATAATAACAGCTATAAATACAATAATTTTTTTTCTCATCAAGATTCCTCCTCACATAAAAGTATAGAGGAAACAATTTGGGAATTTTTTAAAAAAGTCTTAAGATTTTCTTAAAGTGATTTTATATGAGGAATAAAAACCTCAAAAGTTGTGACATGATCATAACTTGTTGCCTTAATAATACCTTGATGCTGTTCAACAATTAATTTCGCAATAGAAAGCCCTAATCCAGAACCACCAGTACGAGAAGAACGAGCAGTATCTAAACGATAGAATTGCTCAAAAATAACATTTAATTTATCTTTAGGAATAGTTTGACCTATATTTCTAAATAATATATGTGAATAAACATTATCTTCTGATGCTTCAATTGTTATCGTTGTCTTTTCATCACCATAATAAAAAGCATTCTTTAAAATATTATTAAAAACTCTTGCAATCTTTTGTGAATCAGCATAAATCATCATATCTTCTGGAACCATAATAACAATATCTTGTTCTTTTTGACTCATGATAGGATAAAACTCTTCTTTCATCTGCTCCAACAAATAACTCAAAGAAACCTCTTCTTTATGCAAAGGACTATATGATTGATTAAGTTTAGCAATATCAAAGAATTCATTAATTAACTTTTCTAAACGATAAGCTTTTTCTAAAGTCATGTGAGTATATTTATGACGTAAATCTTCTGGTAAATCTTCTGTTTCCTCAAGAAGACATAAATACCCAATAACTGATGCTAATGGTGTTTTGATATCGTGAGCAAGATAAGCAATCATATCTACTTTATGCTGGGCTTCTTTGATGGCTTTCTTCTCATTCTCAATGCTTTCTCTTTTTAATTCATTAAAATCATCTTCTAATTCTTCCAAAGATTCATCTAGAACAATTCTTTGATCATCCTTTTGAAACAGAATTTTCATCTGTGAAAAAACTTGAGAAATCTTTTGAATGGCATATGCTTCAACAATTAAAGAATTTAACAAAAGAACAACTAAAATCGTAATAAAAACAAAAGCAGTTTGATTTCGCAATATAAATGATGCAAAATCCCAACCAAAGACATCTTGAATAAAATTGATAACAGCTCCATTATAGAAATTATCCACAAAAAAATAAAACAATAGCATAATAACAATAGAAATCAATGCAATGATCAAATGCTTTTTTAAAATCTCAGTTTGAAATCTTCTTGTATAATCTTTAGCCAATTTTATAACCTACTCCCCATACAGTTTGTATATATTTAGGATTTTCAGCAGAATCATCCATTTTCTCTCTTAAATGACGAATATGTACCATAATAGAACTGCTAGAGTTTGTATAATACTTTTCACCCCAAAGTTCTTGAAATATCTGATCTACAGATACAACTTTTCCTTTATTTTTACATAATAACCAAAGTATTGAAAACTCAGTTGGAGTTAAAGATAATGTCTGATTATTTAAAATACATTGATGATTATCCTGATCAATTGTCAAAGCACCAATTGTGATCATATTCTTTTCTTCTTTAGGTGTTAATGTTTTATAACGACGCAATTGTGCTTTAACTCTGGCCATTAATTCCAATGGTCGAAACGGCTTTGTTACATAATCATCAGCACCAATTGTTAGGCCTGTAATCTTATCGATTTCTGTCTCTTTAGCAGTTAACATAATAATTGGAAAATTATAATCTTCTCTAATTTTCTGACAAATCTCTAATCCACTTATGTCTGGTAACATGATGTCCAGGATAGCCAAATCAATACTCTTTGCTTCTACACATTGCAAGGCCTCATTTCCTGTATAAAACTTATAAACAGTAAAACCATCATTTTTTAAATATAATTCTACTAAATCTGCGATCTCTTTTTCATCATCTACAACTAATATATTCACATTTTCACCCCATTTTCTACATTATACTACACTATTTATGTGAATTCTTTAAGAAACTCTTAAGAAAAAAAGGATTTATTATATCAAATCCTTCAAAACAATATCTATCACTTCAGCAAAACCATCATCCTCACAATCAGCAACAATTTGATAAGCTAAATTTTGAATTTCTTGATCAGCATTAGCAGGTGCAAACGCATATGGAAAACATTGAAACATCGTCAAATCATTCATGCCATCTCCTATAACAACTATTTCATCTTTAGATAAATTTTTAAGTTTTGCAACTTTTTCAAGAATAAGTCCTTTTTGGGCATTTTGATCTGTCACCTCAACATTATCAGGAAAAGATGATAAATAAGAAATCATAGGAACAGATTGAAGTTTATTCTTAGCACATGCAATTTCATTTGTATCCAAAGAAAATGCTTCAACTTTAATAATTTCAAAATCCTGTTTTAAAAAGTCATCATCATTTCCAATAGGCTGAAGAAAATTGCATGTTGATTGTTCAAATTCTCCACCCACATCATATTCGGCATCATTTTGATGAAAAATACGTGTACATCTTTGAATAAATAGATTTCTTACCTTTTGAGGATCTCTTGCATAGAACCCCTTTGTTGTAAAGACCATATAAGGAATGAACGCATCATCAAAGATTTTGACTACATCTTTGTAAATTGTTTTTTTCATATAACACTCCATGATAATATGACCTTTCTTATCAACATATTGTGCTCCATTACCTAAAATGGCCTCACACGCAATTCCTGATTCATGAAGAATATGATAAACACCATTATAATCTCTCCCCGATGCTATAGCAAACTCAATGTTATGCTCAACTAATCTATGTATTGCATTAAGATTAGAAAGACTTACTCCTTTTGACTTACCAAGCAATGTTCCATCCATATCACTAACAACTAATTTTATCATTGTATACCTCCCATTTTGCTAAGCATATCATATTTTTTATAACATTTTAAAAATTTACTTATTTTGAAATTCACTTTTTAGCACTCAACTATTGACAGTGCTAAAAATAATGATATAATATAAGTGTAGTTAAGGATAGTCCCTAACAAGGTAGTTAATTTCATTTTCAGTTATACTGAAATCTAATTGTTAAAGAAAAAAAGAAAGAGGCGATGTTTTATGAAATTCCTACCTGCATTTAGTGATATGTTTGATGATTTATTCCATGATCCATTTGATTATTCTTCTGTTGATAGTATGCGTACTGATATTATTGAAAAAGATGGTCAATACTTATTGAATATGGAACTTCCTGGATATAAAAAGGAAGATATTCAACTTGAATTAAAAGATGGATATTTAATGATTAACGCAACAAAAAACTATGATAATGAAGAAAAAGACAATGATGGTCATGTCATCAGACGTGAACGTTATAGTGGAAGTTGTAGCCGTAACTTCTATGTTGGTGATAAAATAAGAGAAGAAGATATTCAAGCTTCATTTCATAATGGAGAATTGAAGATTTCTCTTCCAAAAGAGACAACTCCACAGATTGAAGATAAAAAGTTCATTCCTATCCAGTAGGAGGAAAGGTCAGTTGATTTCAAAGTCAACTGGCTTTTTTAATATATAATACGATTAGGAATGGAAGCATTGTGCAAAGTTATTCTAAAATCACTTTTTGGATAGAAGCCAATGCTGCTACTTCTACATACATTTCTATATCCTTCATACCCAACTTTCTGTCAAAATTGTATAATTGAAGATAGTGATTCATAAGTTGCCTGAATCATTTTTCTTACACTATCTTATTTCAATTGTAATTCATACTTTAAAACATAATTATCAATTGAAACACCTGCTTCAAAAACTATTCTAAAAAAGCCATTACATATAATTTGTAATGACCATAGCTATTCCTAAAACTGTTAAAACAACACCTGTTGCCTGATTTAATCTCTTAGGTTCTGCTTTATTCGCAAATAAAGCTGCTATTCTTGCCCCTACTAAAGTGGCAACTACACAAACAATCAAGGCCTCTATATTTGGCATACCACCAATTGCAAAATGTGAACATGCTCCAGTAAATGCCGTAAATGACATAATAAAGACGCTCGTTCCAACCGCTGTCTTTAATTCATATTGAAGAACAGATGTTAATATTAACAATAACATCATTCCTCCACCAGCACCAATAAACCCACAAATAAATCCAATTAAACAGCCACATAGTAATGATTGAATATTTTTCTCTTTTTGTGTCTTCTCCGCTTGTGCTTCTTTTGTTGTCATGACTGGTCGAACAATAAATTTAATCCCTAATAATAATGTCATAAAAACTGAAAAACTCCCCATTGTTCCACCTGGAACCAATGAAGCAATATAGCTTCCAATCAGTGTAAAAACCAAAACACTTGCTAACATAACTAACCCATTTTTAATATCTAGATTTTTATTTTTCCCATATGTATAAGCAGAAATAGCTGATGCCAAAACATCAGATGCCAAAGAAATTCCCACTGCTTCATAAGGATCAAATCCTAAAAAAGTAATGAGCATAGGTGAAATAACTGCCGCAGCTGATAATCCAGCTAATCCAGTACCTATTCCTGCCCCCATTCCCGCAATAATATAAATAAGATATGCAAACATTAAATCTCATCCTTCCCATTCATAATATTATAACTCATTTGTTTTAAAACGTTTTTCCAACATTTTAATTCATCTTCACTAACCCCTTGAAAAAGGATATCGTTAAAACGCTTTTGGGCTTTTAAACCCGCTTCAATAATAGGCTGACTTGAAGTTAAAAGATAAAGATGATAACGACGTTTATCTTTTTGATCTTGAACTGTCTTTAAATAACCCTTTTGCATGAGTTTCTCAATTCCCATTGAAGCCTGTGATTTAATCAACCCTCTTTTTTCTACAATATCTTTGGCACTATCAAATTCAGGATTATTATGTAAGAATAATAAAATATCGAGTTCACTTCGTGTCAAACAATACTCTTGCATAACATCTATACAGAGATGATCATATAAAGATTTCATACTATGAATCATTTTTAATAAATCTGTCATATTACCTCCAAATTAGTTCTATTTTGAACTATTATAATATAGATCATTCAAAGAGTCAATAAAACAGCTTTGCTTTTTTAATATATTCCTAAATTCTACTTATTTCTCGATGTCATTTTTCTACATTTTTTATCATTGGAATATGCGGAGTTCATTGACTTTAAAGGCCTTTTGCCTTATAATCACAGTAGGTGAATTCCTTCACCTGGAGAATGGAAAACAAACCAAATTTTCCCTTATCCTTGCAGTAATCATTTTATAAAATGAAAGGAGTAAAAAAATGATTTATACACATGAAGTAGAAGAAATGCAATGCGTAACACGTGGTGCTAGTCATGGGTGTGCTCCAATTCCTGAAGAAGGAAAATGGGTATACTCAAAAGAAATTAAAGATATTTCTGGATTAACACATGGTATTGGTTGGTGTGCTCCTCAACAAGGTGCATGTAAATTATCTTTAAATGTTAAAGAAGGAATTATCGAAGAAGCATTGATTGAAACAATTGGATGCTCTGGTATGACTCACTCTGCAGCTATGGCTTCAGAAGCATTAGTTGGTAAAACTTTATTAGAAGGTTTAAATACTGACTTAGTTTGTGATGCAATTAACACTGCAATGAGAGAATTATTCTTACAAATTGTTTACGGTCGTACTCAATCAGCTTTCTCTGAAGGTGGACTTCCTGTAGGTGCTGGTCTTGAAGATTTAGGTAAAGGATTAAGAAGTATGGTTGGTACATCTTATTCAACTAAATTAAAAGGTCCTAGATACTTAGAATTAACTGAAGGTTATGTAAACAGACTTGCTTTAGATAGCAACAATGAAATCATCGGTTATGAATTCATTAGTCTTGGAAGAATGATGGATATGATTAAAGCTGGAAAAGATGCAAATGAAGCTTTAAAAGAAGCTACTGGTACTTATGGTAGATTTGCTGAAGCTGCTAAATACATCGATCCAAGAAAGGATTAATGAGGAGGTACGAAAATGGCATTATTTGAAAGTTATGATAGAAGAATTGATCAAATTAACGCTGCATTAGCTAAATATGATATCAAATCAATCGAAGAAGCTAAAGCAATTTGTGATGAAAAAGGTATCAACGTATATGATATCGTCAAATCAACACAACCAATCTGTTTTGAAAATGCTTGCTGGGCTTACACTGTAGGTGCTGCAATGGCAATCAAAAATGGAGATACAAAAGCAGTTGATGCTGCAAAAACTATTGGTGTAGGTTTACAATCATTCTGTATTCCTGGATCAGTTGCTGATGATCGTAAAGTAGGTTTAGGTCATGGGAACTTAGGATCTATGTTATTAGATGAAAACACTGAATGTTTCTGTTTCTTAGCAGGACATGAATCATTTGCTGCTGCTGAAGGAGCAATCAAAATTGCTGAAAAAGCAAACAAAGTAAGAACAAAACCATTAAGAGTTATCTTAAACGGTTTAGGAAAAGATGCTGCTAAAATCATCTCAAGAATTAACGGATTCACTTATGTAGAAACTGAATTTGATTATTTCACTGGTGAAGTGAAAGAAGTATCTAGAACAGCTTACTCTGATGGAGCGAGAGCAAAAGTAAACTGCTATGGATCTGATGATGTTCGTGAAGGTGTTGCAATTATGCATAAAGAAGGTGTAGATGTTTCTATTACTGGTAACTCTACTAACCCTACTCGTTTCCAACATCCAGTAGCTGGTACTTATAAAAAAGAATGTATCGAACAAGGTAAAAAATATTTCTCTGTTGCTTCAGGTGGAGGAACAGGACGTACATTACATCCTGATAATATGGCAGCTGGACCTGCTTCTTATGGTATGACTGATACTATGGGACGTATGCACAGTGATGCACAATTTGCTGGTTCTTCATCAGTTCCTGCTCACGTAGAAATGATGGGATTAATCGGTATGG
>OATT01000948.1_pt1 | contig 20049 bp, 24 predicted proteins | sample 1476071 | NCBI WGS metagenome assembly OATT01 (sample SAMEA2579989, study PRJEB22360) | human gut metagenome | biome: human gut; feature: human-associated habitat; material: faeces | place: Denmark | collected 2008/2010 | reverse complement strand
GATCAGTGTATTTTCATATGATGGAAAATTTTTCTTTAAAATTGCACATTAATAGTATCGTATTAGTATCAGCATCATAATTTAATAGATCAAAATAATCATCTCTTTCTTGTAAGGCATTCTCGAACTCTTCACAATCCAATAAATAATTATTAAGAATATCTCCATTTAATTCACTTTTCCCTCCAGTTTCACCTGAGAAAAATGCTATTGCTCCTTTAAATCCATTCTGTGTACTTACTGTTGCATTTTTAAATTCTATTACTTTCTTCCTTTCAATTAAGGATTTATACTCCATTACCTTTTTATGATTAAAATATACTAGTGTCCGAAACATTTACCATCATTCCTTTTAATTTATTATACATAAATTATAACAAATCAAATCGCCAACAACAAACATTCGTTCATTATTTTATATAATATATTCAAAGATTCCTCCTGTTCCAGTAAATAGTTCAACTCATCTTCTATATACATTTCTTCAACAATTAAATCTAGAATCATGGTTTTCAAAATTAATTCATGTAATCAATCTGCTATTGCTTCTTCATCTAATTATAACAGCTCTTGAAGGAATTGATCGTATTCTTCTTGTACCCGTTCATATATGATGATTGGCTGATTCATGTTATTCACCTCCTAAAAAATAAGCCATCAAGATTTAGTTCTTGATGGCTTTTACTATTTATTCTAATGATTCAGCTTTAGTTTTTGAATATCCTCCATGTCAATCTCAGCAGAATAATTGTTATTTTTCCTCAGATTATATAATCGAAAATAGTTAACTTATTATGGCAACTGTTCTAAGAGTTCACACACTTTATCTTACACCCTCACAAGTTTTATGTGTTGCACTTAATATTACAATCTGTCATTCTTTAATTAACTATTGATACAAAAAAGCTGTATCAAATAGTAAAGCTTCAAATAGATGAAACTAATAGCTCCATGTTGCTTTAACTGTTACTCTTTGGTTTACATTATCATATGCAGTGCAACCATACTTAGCATAAATACTTCCTTGAGCCGCAATACTTCCAGCAACACTTGCTTCTACTCTATAAACATAAACACCACGTGTCGCAAAAGATGAATATGTTCCTGGCATAGTATAATTTTCTGACCAAGCATCTTTTTGACCTTGATCACAATAATATAACCCACCACCTACACAGTAAGCATTCACTGATTGTGCTGAAATTTTACCTGGACTTGTTGCAATAGTAGTATGTAAACTTTGACTTCCAACAAGCAATGGGGTAGTTGTCTTTATCTGGTGAGTATATGTTGAATTATATTTAATGTATCCTGACTCAGATCCTGAGCCTCTTAAATTTGGTTGTGGTGTAAATACAGATGTGACTGTATAGTTATATCCACTTGGTGTTTCAACATTAAATTCTTTTATTGTTGGTAAACTTCGAGAAGAAGTATTTAAATCAAGAATAACTTCATCTTCAAACTCAGTCATACTATCATTAACCTCTTCAGTAATAATGTCAATAATCTCCTCATCACTATATGACATTTTTAATTTTTCAAAGTCAACTTTTTCCATATTCAGACTGATTTCTTCAATTAATTGCTCTGTCTCAAGCGTAGAAGCTAAAACATTATTTTTCCCAAAAGCTCCTCCTAATAACATTACTGCCCCTAAAATCATCATTTTTTTTCTCATTCTACTCCTCCTATTACACTATTTACTTAAATAGTATATCATTTTTCATAATAAATAAAAGTTTTTTGGTTAAAAATGTATTTTTTTCTTTTTATTACATTTTTGATTCTAAGATTTTATAGTATAATTTCCAAAAAGGAGGAAACGAAATGGAATTTTTAAAAGAGATATTTATGTTTATTGGGCATCTTATTTTATTGGGACTAATTTTTATACCTGGAATATACATCCTATCATTAATCGTTAAGATACTTAGAAATAATACTCGAAAATAATTTTTTTTAGAGTATTATAATAATTCTTAATTTAACGCTGTGTTAGATAAAATCGTTAATAAATATTTAAAAAGATAATGAGCATTATACTCATTATCTTTTTTTAGGATATAATTATAATTTTTGTTTTATTTATTCCTCAAACGCTTCGTAAAAAAATGAAAAGAAATTGCTATAATAATTAGTAAAATTGGTAATAATCCGATAAAAAGAAATATACGTGTATCTAAGAAAATTCTAAAATAATAATAAGATTCTATTAATAAAAAGAATGTTACTGCTAAAACAATTAGATGATAACCTATAATTTTTAATAAACTATGTTGATTTTTTTAAAGACGAGAAACAAAATTTGAAGCTTTCTTCGTTAAAAAAAGAATTCCTATTAATAATAGCGGAAGAAATCTAATACAATTATCCAGTGTAACTTCAATCCATTCGCTCATGTTAAACCAATCTCCTTAAAATATATTTTTCTATAATTTACAACATAATAAGTGATAAATCAATTATTTAGAAATAGAAAATAATCTTATCTAAATAAAGCAGTTCTCGTTCTATAATCTTCAATATTTAGTTCAAGTTGACTTGCTACTGTTTGAAGAAGTATATTTTTTCCTTTCAAAATTTCTTTATCGTCTTTAAAATATTCTAACCAGTCTTCTAATGGCAACTTTGAACTTGATAAAACCGATTTTGAAAGGTCTGTAAATGTTCGACGACAAGATTTGCATTTATAACGTTGTTTACCACATGTAATGCCATACTTGCATATCTCATGGCTATCGCAATGAGGACAAGCCTTTCCTTTTGAAAAACGAGCTTCTCGACAATCAGTTATAGAAACAGGGCTAAGTGATAAAATCTCTGAAATATAGCTTAATACATTAGCTTGTTGTCCATCATTTAAAGTTAAGATATCGGCTTTGATGGAACTTAACGTTGGCATAAACTCACCTCGAACATTTGTTTATTATTAGTTTACCATATTTGGGAAGTTCTATTCAACTTATCAACAATATTGTCTAACACAGCGTTTAATAAAAACAACAGATGAATTTTACCATCTGTTGCCTTATTACTTCATTTGATAAACTTTTTGATTTTTTGTATTTATATGATATTGTATGTCACTCAAAATAATTTGTGCTTCTTCCATTGTATGATATCTACCTAGTTCTATTTTGGTCAAAAATGATAATCTACTATAAGTACCTACAATACGATATACTTGAGATCCTAACTTATTACATGACTTTATTTGTAATTCCCTGACCTTAACTAACCGTCTATTATTTTGTGTTCTAATCCACATACAATTCCCCCCCTTACAATTAATCAGCTTCTATATTACTAAACATAGTATCTTCTAATTCTTTGAGTGACTCATTCTCTCTTTTTATCTCTCTATATCGCTTTATCATTCTAACAGGAATGAGTCCCAAAAATTTAATCAATTTTACTCCTGAATTCTTATCCCTATTTAAACTTAATTGCTTTAACATCACTCATTCCTCCTTTAGAACTTAATTTATTGACATTAGTATACGCTATCATTTCGTGTAAAATAATCCTTTTTCTTCATTTTTTTACATGTTATAATGAGGAGGTGAGGTTTTTTATCCTACTCCCTACATTCGCAACTGTTACAGGAAATTGAATATAAAGAAAAAGATTAATCTGAGTATAGTAGCTGACTACTAAATTGAGATTAATCTTTTTTATTATTTTAATTTTCTTGATCTGACAGTTCTTCTAATGCAATACGTAATCCTTTAGACATGTCAACATTTGTAGGAATTTTAATTTTTTCTCTATTTTTAACCTCTTCTTCTATAAGTGGTTCAATCAGATTTCTTGCAAAATCTATTCTCTGTGAACTAGCAAACATATCTTTGAGTACCTTTCCTGTCAGTATATCTTTTAAATTATCTACTATTTTTTCAGCTTCTTTTTTAGTTAATAGATATTCTTCAGCTAGTTGAATGAATACTTCTTCAATTTTTTCCACCATTTTATTTGCATCATCCTCAATGAACCCATCTAAAACTACTCCTGATACTTTTCCCGCTGCTGCGCCTCCTGCAAAAGATCCTAATATTCCACCTACAACTCCTCCGATTGCTGTCCCTACAATAGGAATTGCTGATCCTACTGCTGCACCTCCTGCCGCACCTGCGACCCATCCCGCTGTTCCTCCTGCCACTGTAGATGCTGTATTTGCGACATTTTTAAACAACTGTGCTCCTGAAATTCTTCCTCTAAATATATTCGCAACATCAAAGCTTGATAAAACTACGACGGAAACTGCCCCTGTTATAACATTTCCTCTTAACATTTTAGCTGCACTTTTCATCGCTGCTGCTCCATAAATATTTCCACCACTTCTGAAAGCATTAACTAACATTGCAGAAGCTTTTGGTCCCATTAAGGATACAATTGCTTCAGAGCTTCCTACAAGAGCACTATTTAGACCAGCTTTTGATAATTGACTTGCTAATACAGCAGTTAAAAATGTAGTTCCCCCTACTCTTAATCCAGCATATGCAGCATTTTTTAACGCTATATCAAAATCTTCTCCATTCCAAATAGACGTTGCAAATGTTAGTGTCGCACTAATCCCCATAGCATTCGTTGCTATGATTGCACCATTTACTGCATCAAATGTTATAGATTCTACTGTTCCAAATCTAGCTATATTTTTTGCTTGTTGATATGTAAAACTTCCTCTTTTAACAATATCTCTCGCTTTTGTTGGATCACTTACACCAGGAACTTCACCATTTTTAATCCTATTTTCCATTGCTTTTACGGCTGAATCATACATATCAGATGGAACTTCTATTTGCATAGGTGTTCCATCCGGATTTTTATATTTTAAAACTCCATTTTCAAAACATTCTGAAATACATTTGGAACCACTTGCACAATATTTAGTTTGAATATTAATACCATCAACTATTCGATCCGCACCATTTTTAACAATTCGTCCTGTTTTAGGATCAATTTCATCTCCGACTAACTTAACTTTTTCATTTCCAAAAAAATCTCCATGCTTCACTTTATCATGAAGATGATTAGCATATTCAGCAGCGAATCCATGTCCTCTAGGAGTATTGAATTTATCAGTTCCATATATACTACTCGCATTACTTATATTTCCATATACAACTCCCGAGGAAATACTTCCGACAACTTCTATAGATCCATTATTGACTTTCTCATAAATTTCTTTCAGCGTATTTTCTAAGTCATACTTGTTATGTTCCAAATACTTAGTACAAACTCTCTCTCTTAAACCTGTATTTTTCATAACTTGTTTCACAAGTTCTTTTTTTAAATCATCACTACTCATTTTCTATCCTCCGTCAACAAATAATTTCTGTGAAATAACTAAAACTCGATTTATTCCTTTACACTTTACTGAAATCTTATTTATTCAGGAAACAATCGTCTATAAGTACTTTTATATTTCAATATTTGTTATTTGTATTAATTGTATCACACAATATCCGACAAAAAATGACGGAGGAATTATTTCTATTCATAGTTCAAAATATATTAATATAACTCTCTCATCGTATCTAATTTTGCTCTAATTTTTTCTACTAATTCATTTGGGGTCAGGATTTTAATCCATTCTCCTTGACTTAGTATCCACATCAATAACCCTTGCTCATATGACATAGCCTCTATGATACAGTAGCCATCTCCTTCTTCTATCACTCTTGATACAGGGAATTTATCAAGTACTGCTTCTACTGAATGGCCTGTAAATCTAAACGTAAACTTGATTAGTTCACCTTGATACATCATATTAATCTTATTACGAAAATCCCCCGATTCAAATCGATGTGAATAAGGAATCTTAAATTGTTCATTTTGAATCTCATAAGAAAGTATTCGATCTACTCGAAATGAAATAGGGTAAGGAATTGAGCGATTCGTCACGTAACTAACCGCATAAAAATAAAAATCACAAAAAACTAAACCAACAGGGGCAACTGTATAGAAATCTACCTCATTATTTGCTTTTTTATATTCAATGTTTATTTTTTTAGACTGATCAATAGCTGAACTGAAATCCCATATTCGATCCACTAACTTCTGATCATGCTTTAACGGAGTAAAATGAAGTCTTTCATTTCCTATAAACGATTGTATTCTCTTCTTTTCTTCTACATCTAATGAATTAAAAAGCGAATTAATCATTTCATCTAATTCTTCTACTGCTAGTGATCGAGTCCCTAATAATAATTTAATCAAGATAAGTACTTGTTTTGAAGTTAGCTTCGAATCGGATTCACCACTCAAATAGTAATTCTTTTTCTGATAATCATACTCTATTATTCGCTCTTCTAAAGATCCTATTCTCTGCCCAAAATAAGCACGTAAAGAAGCAATATCTCGTTCAAAAGTTCGACTATCAATTTGAAACATTTCTTGAATTTCATCTTTTTTAATTTCATTTCTCTGTATTAATTGTTCTAAAATATATAATATACGTGTACTTTTATCATACATTTATAAATCTCCTTGTTACCCTTCTTTTCATGGTAAAACTTCTCTTATCTTTTAATAAGAGTGCTATCTAGAATAGAACATATTTTATAGTCTGTTAATCTATTTATAAAATTCATTTACCAATTAAAACTTTATACCATTTTATAGTAATCAAGAGTTTTGATTAATTCAACTCTATTAGCTCTAATTTTATAAATGATTATAATTTTATTTTAAATGTTTTCTATAAAATTTGTATTCCAATGAAATAAAATTAATATGCTTCTTAAAGAAAGCCATCAAGAATTAAATCTTGATGGCTTCTTTCATATTATCCAAAATTGTTATACCATATCTCTACGCCATTTTTATCAAAAACACTCATCAAGGCACTATCCCATTCTCCATAACCACCATCTTCAAACTCAAACTCCATATGATAATCTCCGAATTCATCACACACTGTTTCTGCAATCATGTCTAATAAGTTATAATCCTCTACCGTATAATCAGTAGCACTCCCTTTCAAATAAATGGTCATTCCTAAAGTAGGCACATAATAGCCACTCGAATATGCATCTTCTAATCTACCTGTTGCTAAATTATTAAAGATTTCTTCAGACCGCAAAGCTACTTGATACTTAGCATCAGCTGTTTCGAGCATGTCTTGATGTAACTCCTCATCAGATTGTTTCTCTAGTTCTTCCACTTTAATATAATAAGGTTCTGATATTTCATCAATCTTTAAACGACCATTAACAGCTTCTACTACCATTTTCCCTTTAGTAAACATACGTAAAACACAATCTTGAGAATATTCATTATCAACTAATTCCATTTTAATCATTTTCGTAAGAGATACAAGTTCTTCTAAATTATTCTCCCATTCTGTCGTATCAATTCCATTTAAGTCAATTAAATTATTAATTAAATCCTCTAAACTTAAATCTCCTTCTATGTAAATAACAACCTCCTCTTTATTACTAGAAATATCAAAATCATATTCGCCAAATTCTATTGCTCCCCTTAAGACACTATACTCCACAAAGTCTGCTGCTGAAACACGCTCACTTGATTCCTTCAATTCATCAGAAGTATCAATTGGCTGATCTTTTCCACCACACCCCGTTAACAAAACCCCACTTAATAACAATATCGATATTAATATTTTTTTCATATACGCACCCATCTCTCCTATTCTATAATTTAAACTAACCTATTACTTCTTTATATGCTACCTTAGCATTAAATACAGTAGATACTATTTTCCTACCAATGAACTATTAAGTTCTTGATTACTTTCATCATAGCTAGGATTAGAAACAAATCTATACACCGTATTACCAATCACGACAACTTCTCCTCCTTGACTTACACCAAAGAATACATCACTTGTACTTAAACTCATAGGAACTACTATTCTTTCTATCAAACTTCCATCCTCATTGAAAAATTCAAACTGTTTTATATTTGAAAGGTTTGGTTCTGAAATAGATACAAAAATTCCATTATCTAAAATATAACTGTTTTCTGATACTAGGTCCTCAACAACAAAATTAAATTGATCATCTGTAATGCTACACTTCCTAAAATTATCACAAGCAGTATAATAACCGGTACTATTAGACGTCTCTACTCCTCCTAATGAAATAACATTGGTAAACTGATAGTTACTATCAAACTGCTTTACAATGCTCCCCGATTGATTATAGATAGTAGTCGTAGTCCCATCTTGAACAATTACATGATCATGAAAATATTGTACTTTATTTTCATATGGAATTTGTGGCTCAAATAAATACCCATCTAGTGTAAAAACTCCCTGTTCTCCTTGCTCATTGTAAATAATAAAATAAGGCTCATTAGGATATTCATCAGTGAAATCACTGTATTCAATCTGTCCGTAATCATATTCAATATTACTATAATTCGGTTCTAAAATAATTTTACCATCAATATTAACAATTCCCCACTTACCATCCACATTCTTAAATGCATATTTAGTCGATTCATTCAAGTTAAGATCGACGTATACTGGTGCAAGGATCCATTCCTCTTCATTCCCTCTTACCTTCAATCCTACTAAATCGCTCTCCCAATCAATCTCAGTATAAACAGATATTTCAGCCGTTTCACTTGGAATAAAAGAAGTATAAATAGATTTTACCTCATCATAATTCTTACCTATTGCTGGTTCTAGCAATACATTCCCATCACAATCTAATACTCCATATGCATTCTCAAAATATCCATCTTGAAAAATTTGTTGGCGGTAAAGAATAAATCCATTATCATCTTCCATTATCTCAATATCGCCTAATGATTTAATTTCATTAAAGGTTTCATCATAGATAGAATAACTATCCTCTTTTTTAACTAAAGCTCTACCTTCAGATAATATTTGAATCTCCCTTACATCACTATACTGATTTACTAATTCTATTCCTCTATACTTTCCAGAAGAGTTCTGCTGGACTAACTTTTCCTCTTCTTGATCAGAAATTATTTCTTCATCTCGTACAGAACCTACTTCTTCACTTTGGATTTCTTCTTTAATATATAGATCGTACTCCTCTTGATGAATCGTATCTCTATTTAAATAAATAAAAGCACAACTAATACCTAAAACAATAAATATTCCTATAACAATTAAACCTTTCTTTCCAAACCTTTTATTGAAAGCTTCAATACTATCAAAAATCTTAAACAAAAACTTCTCTACCACATTCATCAATTAATTTTCTCCTTGTTCAGCTTGGAATTTACTCTCTTTCCATTTTTGATAAACACTATAAATAAAACAAATAACTCCCAGACCTATAGTAATAATCAGGCCCCATTTCAAAATTGTAAAAATGATGGTGAATAACGTTGACACTACCCCTACAACTCCTCCAATTAACCATCCAAGAGCTTCATATACAAAACTCACTATAATTCCACTCACAAGCATACAAGCAACTAGAACTCCTGAAACACCTTTCCACCCCCAATAGAAAATACGGATTTGTGAATTTAATAATATAAACAATACAATTCCTAAAATAATAATAATTCCCATACCTACTGCACCAATATCCATAAAACTCTCCTTCATTTTATAAAATTTAATTTTAATCCCTATATACTAATTATACTAACCCGCGCCGACAAATTTTGTCGGTACCTTTAAAAGTTGCACCATATTTCGACATTTTATATTTATACCTTTTTATATAGCTACTACATACTTACTAAGTATAATCCCTCTTTCAATTTCAATCTTATAACTATCCGGTAAATCTGCATAACATAAAATATAACTAACAGATAACTTTTGTTCCATAATAAAACGTCCATACTTAATCCCAAATAAATACAACATGATTAAACTCTCTTGTCTTTTTCTCCCTTGATGATACATTTGTTTCAATATTCTTCCCAAATCTAACTCTTTCATCTAGCTCACCCTTACTATTCCTATACTAATGCTCTAACTTTAAATTCAATTTACTTAGATTCTATCTCATAGCGGTCAATTAATTGCTTGAGCCAACGTTCTGAATAACCTAATTCTCTTGATAATTGTTTAAGATTTTCTCCCGTATATTTTTTAGCTAAATAATCTTGAATATATTCTTTAGAATACAACTTCATAGGAAATGTTACCTGTTGACCACGATAAAATTCATAGACTTGTTTCGTAATTTCTTCTCCCAGCACATTTGCCATATCTCGATAGATTCCGTTGTAATACTTCAAATCATACTTCATCTTCTCCTCACCTCCTTAATCCAAATCACAATTATACCCACTTCAACAAAAAGTATCATTGTGATTTTCCCTTGTAAAATTCCATGAATAATCCCTTATTAACTCACCTCCTTTAAAGGTGAACAAGAATAGATGGCTTTTCTTGAATAAGTCCTTATTTCTAACAAGATAATCTGCTTGAAATCAACAAAAAAGCCACCGAGATTGTATTCAACCTCGATGGCTTCATTTTTTACAATAATTTTATGAATGAATCGTGATAAGATATACTTCATCATTTCATCATGATTTTTTAAAACATACCCCTTAGCTTCTTCTAATACCTCTTTCATTTGATCTAACGTGATATTGATCTCTGATTGTTTGACTTGATGATTTTGAATTTCATTCGTTAACACAATCTTTTGTTGTTCTAATCGTTGTAATTCAGCAGTAATGGTTTCAATACTTCCCAATCCTCCAACGGCAATCGCTTGAACTAAATTTGATGCTTTTTGATTTACCTCCGCTAATTGTTTCTCTAACTTAGGTAAATCATGATCCATCTCTGAAAACTTTTGTTTAAGCTTTTCATTCACTTTTTCATGTAACATTTCTAAATGTTGAGAATTCAAAATAGTTGTAAAGAGTTGATTAACAATGAACTCATCTAATAGCGTTCTATTAATCTCTTTACACTTACATGGATTCTCGATTTTCTTACGTTTTGAGCATCGATAAGAAACGTATTTTTGTTTATTTCTTCCACCAATACGAGAACTACCATGATAAGAACTGCCACATTCACCGCACTCTATAAGCCCTGAAACTAAGTAAACTTCTTTAGCTTTTGTAGCTCCTTTAGAACGTTTACGACTTGATAATAACTTTTGAACTTGGTCGAATGTTCCTTCGTCTATAATGGCAGGCAATCCATTTGGCACACGAATGATTTCTGATTCATCTTTATTTTTACGATGCGATCTTTTCATTCCTGGTTGTTTCGGTTTAGAAAGACTACGTCCAAAGACATATTCACCTTTGTATTTGGAATTCACGAGGATATCATAGAAAGATGAATTAGCAGAAAATTTATTACCTATTTTAGTACGATACCCTAATACATTCAGATATTCTGCTAATTCTCGATAACTCCATCCTTCTAAGAACTTTTTAAAGATAATACGAATAGATTCTGCTTCTTTTTCATTAATGATGTACTGCTTCGTTATAGGATCAACATCATATCCTAAAGGTGGTAATCCTCCATTATGCAAGCATCTATAAGCGTTTTCTTTAAGCCCTTTCATAACTTCCCTCGCTAGGTTCTGGCTATAATATTGGCCAACCCCTAATTGAATGATTTGTTGTAATTGCCCTTCAGGCGTATCTGCAAATTGTTCAATAACACTAATCACCTTTACTCCATATTGAGCTAATTCACTTTCAATATTTAAGGTATCACGAACATTTCGAGAGAAGCGGTCCATTTTATGAACGATTACCACATCAAATAAACCTTTCTTAGCGTCTTCTATCATTCGTTGGAAGTTTGGTCGATCGGTATTTGTTCCTGTCAATGCCATATCAATATAATCACCAACAGGTGTATAATCATGCTCATCCATGTATTTATAGATAGCTCTTAATTGTGCATCAATCGACTCTTCTCGTTGATTACTACTACTGAAACGACAATATGCGGCTGCCCTTGATTTCTTCCTAATCACTTCTAAAACCTCCATTTATCAATCTAATTTTTAATGAATCATTCAAAAATATAATATCTATTTTTAAATTCATTCATTACTCACTCCATTCAAATTAAAAGTAGCTAAAGAAAAAAATTCTCTTTAGCTACCTTAATTACCTCATTATTGAATACCTCAACTTAAAGACGTAACCTCAATAGGTAAGAAAGACATCCCTCTTACCAACTGATATGCCCAACAGCCTTGATAACTCCATTCAATCCACGTTTCAATTGATTATCTTTTAAATGATATCCTGATTGTAAGATTAATTGTAATGATCTTTCGTCTATATCTTCCTCTAATGCTAGACGATAACTACCATCTAAACCATAGATAATATACCCTCCCTTATCATCAATTTCACACTCTTGAAATAAATGATAAAGAGAATTACCATACATCTCAAAATGACCTGATGCTACTACTTCTTCAGAAACATAACAATCTTCTTCATTATCCTCCTGCCAAGCGTTATGACTATAATGTTTCCCACCAAAATATAATCCATCAATATCCAATTCACATAACAAGCTAGCAAACGCCATTAACATTTTAGGGCAATCTAACACATCCTCAAATAAGACTTGTTCCTTAGTATTCCAAATCAGTGTAACCTCTCCGTTCTCAAAACCTCCAAAATTCACTTCAGAAAATTCATAACCAATATTTTTAAATGTTTGTTGTAATTTACGTAGTGCTGCATGGTATGATTTTGTAAAATTATTTGGTTGAATAAGTTCTGAACCATATTCTAATAAGGACTCAATGGCAATATTAGCTCGGAAAGAAAAATTAGTAGGTCTATTTAAATCCATACCTAGCAATGGACGTTTATATTCTTGAATATAGTCAATAACCAACATTCTTTGCTCGCATTCAATATCTGAATACACTCCATTTTTCATATCCTCTACTTCTTCCCAAATCCAATTCTCTAATCTTAACTGATCTTCTGAATATACCTCATCCCCCATATATGCATCTTCTTCCCAAATTGAATCCTCTAACATTAATTTACCAGTGGTTGGATCTTGCATTATACGATTTAATACTTTTACCACTTCTTCAACGTTTTCTACTGTTACATTAATCTCTTGTTGTTTCATACATTTCTTCTCCTTTTTAATCTTTTCGACTAACTGACATCTGTGATTACCATTCATTCAAATAAATGGTATGTAAAACAGAATATTTTGTTATTTTCGACAAATTTTACAGTTAATTCTGTTATTATACAATTTTTGACTTAATTTTCACATACACATTTAACATTCTAACGATCATCAAATGTTAACGATGATACATACTTTGACTAACTAGCCAGCCTAACTTCTTTAGTATAATGACCTGAATAATGATTCATCACGTAATTAGCTATCCATCCTGCTAATTCATCTACATATGATTCAAAATCAATCGATAATTCAGTTGTCATACCTTCTTTTAATTCTTCTTTTGTATATGTGTATTTTTGAATCATACAACTTCTCCTTAATTGCTGAGAAAGTGCGCTTAGTGCGCTTCTTTCTTAGCTAAAATTATTTTTTGAAAAATATTTTTTTGAAAAAATTTTTTTACTATCCAACAAAGCGCACTAAGCGCACTGATTAAATTCAATACCAGAAATATATCGTTTACCGTTACTAATAGAGTAGTTAATCTCAAACTCTCTTAATCTAAAAATGGTTTGATTAAAATCTCCCCAAAACTTTTTATGACTCACATTGTAATAAGAAGCAACTTGATTAGTCTTAACCCACTGATTAAACTCTTCAAATACCTTTTCTTTTAACACACAATTACTAGCCATGGGATTCAAACATTCACAAATGAACTCCATCATTGGATCTAACCATTGAAGATAATCTTGTTTCACCTTTTCTGACTCTTGACTAAAAGTAAGGGTATAATTATTCTCTACTAATCGTCGGTAACCTTCTAATGCCCACAAAAAGATTCCATCTAATTCCTGCATCAATTTCCATTCTAACTGGGGATCTTGATAAGCAGAATTAGATTTTAAAGGTTGACCTTGCTTAACATACTGTTTATTAAACGGTATAAATACACATCTACGATAATACCCTTCTGATCGATCATCTGTATTTGGATAATGATTCGCTAAAATAATTAACTTAGCATAAGGTCTAATAGAATATGGGTCCTTAAACTTGCTTTCTATCAAGATAGTATCCTCACCCGTTAACATTTTTAAAGTTTGAGTATTCATCTTTGCTTGTGCACTATCTGTTTCAGCACTAATATTCAATCGCTTGTCTTTGATGACTTGTTTACCAAAGGGACGATTAAGCTCCTCTAATGTTGCACTAGAACAGTTTTCTTTTCCACATAATGCTTCGAATATTCTTGAAAGAATACCCTTTCCATTGCTACCAACTCCGTAAAAGATGAAGAATTGTTGTAAGTTAGTATCCGTCGTTAGACAATACCCTAAAATTTCTTGAACTAATTTGACTCGTTCCTCATCATTTTCAAAAATATCATAAATAAAATTCATGAAGACAGGACATTGAGCCTCTACATCATATTCAATAGGTAACTGAACAAAACTCAAAATATCAGGTGTATGTGGAATCAATTCAAAAGTTGAAAGATTCAGAAAACCATTCTTCAAGTTCAAGTACTCTTTGGTTTCTTCTACACATGATAATTTTGGGGTATCCATGCTTAAAAACTCTAAGATATGATTCCCGTAACTTGGTTTCCAAATATCAACTTTAGCTTCATGTAAAATCTCCTTACAACGAGCTTTTAAAAAGTCTTCGCCAATAAAGCAGTACTTCTTACCTAAAAAATCATAAGCAATATATTGTCCACCTACACGATATAAATGGATGCGACTTAAAACGTAGTCAGAGAAGATGTTAAAATTAACTTCTAATTCTCCTTTTTTATTTTTACTCAGTCCACGTTCTTTAAATAATTTCTTTTTAAGGGAATTACAAATATTTTCAAATGCAGTTTTTGAATGATTAAACGTATACCCTAATGAATCTAATGCCTCATAAGAAATTGGCTTTTTCACCTGTTTACCACTTTGGAGTAAATCTAAGAACTTTTGTTTCTGTTCCTCAGATGATTGAGCCTCGGCTAATGCAACGATTAGTTCTTCACCAAATGGTAATAGATTACTTCTAACTGCTTGGTTAAGTGTTGGATCAAAATCTACACTTAACCAATTTTTAATTAGAGGCTCTCTATAAATAAAGTCCAAAGACATGGATTGACTTGTTGTTACAATTGATACCTGCTTATCTAAAACATTATTTTTCATACACTCACTCCTAAATTGCCATATGCTCGATAGTTGGCTTAATTTCCTCAATGATTTTAGTAATCTCTGAAATTTCACCATCATCCAAATTTTTATGCCCCATCTCAACTCTTACGACTTTTCCTATCAATAAGTTTTTATTGAATGGCTTATAGGGATTAAATGAATAACCATCAGTTTCTAATAACATAGTTAATGTTAAAACATATTCCGAGTCGCTATACGATCTCCAAAACAAAGTTTTCTTTAGAGAATGTATCTTGTTATCATGCTCAATTTCAATTACAAGCTGAATATAACTATTATCATCCTTAGTTATTACTTCTTTGATAACTCCTAGCATTTCACCTTGAGGTAAACAAGGAGTTAATCGTCTTTTACCACCAACTAATTTTACATCCTCTGTTGAATCAACTTTATATGAATTTGCCTTTTTAAATACTGCTGCTAGATTTACTGTATTTAACATTCTTATCTCTCCTTTTTATTTAACCCATGTTTTAGCGATTTTAGAATCTACTACGACAGGAACCTTTTTTACAGTTTTACCCATTCCTTCGATCATTTGTTGTTCCAAGAAACACTTTGCTTCATTAGCGGATTCAATAGGAACTTCGAGTACGATCTCATCATGAATCGCCGCAATAAGCCCCCATTCATGCTTTTTATTTTTCATTACTAAGTTAAGGGTTTCTTTCAAACCTTCTGCGCTTGACGATTGAATGGCATAGTTAAAGCGTTGGCGTGGTTTCAATTCCAACAATCCATTCCGCTCTTCCCAGTAACGCCCACCAAGTGTCGTAATGATATCCGATTTTAATTGTTGATGTTGATAAGACTTCACTTCTGGAAACTTTTCAAAATAAGCATCCATAAACTTCTCAGCTTCATCCTCATCTACCTTCATACCTTGTAATGAATTAATACGATTAGCTAATCCATAAGGAGTCAATCCATAAATTAACCCGAAATTTAATTCTTTTCCGACTTGCCTTTTAACTTTATCGATCGGTTGATCTTTAAAGACCGCTTGGGCTGTTGAGGTATGTAAATCTGCTCCCGCATTCAATAATTCAATGAGAGTAGATACATTAGCAATCTCTGCCAGAACCCGCATTTCAATGGTTGAATAATCTGCAATGATAAAGACATGATTTTCTTTTGGTTTGATATACGGTCGAAGTTCCTTTGGTAATCCTTGAAGGTTTGGCTTGGAACAGGACATTCTGTATGTTTGAGTTCCAATCAAACTCCATTCACCATGTAACCGGTTATCATCGTCCAAAAAGCTTTTTAACTTATCCCCGTAAGTGGATATAATCTTCTGCTTTTTTTTATACATTAATAACCTTTCAACAATCGGAAAACTACCTGTGAAACTAGCCAAATGTTTTTCCTTCACGTTATATAACGGAACTCCTAAGTTTTTTAAGCTACGTAATAACTGAGAATTTGAATTAAGATTAGAACAGTGTAATTCTTCTTCTAATTCTGATTTCAAGTCTGCTACCTCTGTTGAAATCAATTCTAATTGTTTTTCCCAACCTACTATATCTACATGAATACCATTTAATTTCATTTCAATAATAGCAGGTAAAGCGCCAATCTCACGCCTATAAGTAGGAAACAAATAGTTATTATGTATCTTAGTAAACATGACTTGATACAGTTGAAACGTAGCTTTAGCATCCTGTAAACAATACTTTCGATGCGCATCTGTAATCTCACCATTCCAATGCTTCGAATGTTGCAAAGATTTATCTAATTGTATACCCAGATAATCTTTTGCTAATTTGACTAGACTTTGAAGCTCTCGGTTATTCATCAAAATTTGTTGCATAATCATAGTGTCCGTATAATTCACAACCGAATAATCATTGAATTCAAGAAACGACACATCGAATGAAGCATTGTGAAATACTTTTAAAACCTTAGGATCTTCTAAGATAGTCCTAATTGATTCTAAATCCTCCGTAACAATTTCATACGAATCTGAATAAATGGCAATCAAACGTATTTGATCTTTCCGTACATCCAAACCAGTTGTTTCTATATCTATACCAACCACTTCTTTTACTTCCGATGGAGGGTCCTTTAAGTACTCCTTTACAGAAGTTGAATATCGCTTTAAGGTAGCAAAACAACTAATTTCCTCATTATTGAGTACCCGATTATCCTGAGATTTCAAGGTAGGTATTAACATCCCTCCCTCCAAAGAAAAATCAAAATTCTTTCTTAACTCGAAATATTCTTTCATTATTTATGACCTCCTAAATCGTATAATCAAATTCAATTTTCAAAGAGCATTTTTTGTCCTTAACGGATATTGCTATTATACATACCTATTTTTATTTTGTAAATATTGCTCTGTAAACGCTTCAAAAATAAATTTTATTGATATTTGTATTGTTTTTTTATTATTTTATTGATATATTGGTTTTATCAATGAGCGGGTTCTGCCCAACTCATTTTGATGTTATATTTCTTTTGTTTTTATTACACTTTTTACACATTTATACCTATTTTTTATACATATTTTTTTTTGATTTTTTAACAAAAAGGAGATTTTTATGACTAAAGAACTAAATAATACAGACAATAAATCTTCTATGAAAAAAAGATTTAGAAGAAATAGCCAACAAATGAAACAAATTAAAGAAGAAGTAGTTGATTTACTTTTAGAATCTTTAACCACTGGTACAAATGTTACGATTAAAGAATTACAAAATATTTATAATAAATATGGCTTATCTGATGCAACGATTCATAATGATCGAAATAAATTAGGTATTGAATGTATTCAAAAAGGAAAAGATAGCATCTATGTTCTAAATGGAACCCAACAATCAAGACTATTAGCAAAAAAAATAGCTAATCAACTAAAATATTTTAAAATATATCATCCCATAAGTTATAAGAATGAGTTGAACCTTCCTTTTCAATTCGATGATTTAACACTCTATAAATTTTATTTAGCACCTCTAGGAGAAAATAAAGTTGAAGATATCGAGCGATTTAAGCTTTCTCTTCTTGATTATCTTAATTCAGTAAATAATCTTTACGGTGATAGTACCTTGAGTGAAGATTTATTTGATTACTTTTTTAATATCACTGATACTAAAAACTCAATTTGCTTTGAATTTACCAATCAATCTGAATTATTAGATTTCCTTAAATTAATCAACTATCTATCTACTATAGATCTTTCCGTAAAAACTAAAAAATCAATATCTATTTATCGCATAAAAAAAAGAAAATATTAAAAGCTGTTCATTTCTGAACAGCTTTTTATAATTCCTAATACTCGTTTGCGAGAAGCATCGTCACATAATCTTCATTTTCTATAACATACACTTTTTCTGTAATTGGGTGATCGATATTAATCACATACGTTCTTTCATATTCGGGTACTTCCTGTTTATGAGTAATTTCTTGATTCAATACCTCTCCTTCTAACATTTTCAATTGAAAGACATGAAGATAATCACATGAATTCATCTCCTCCTTACATCGATCATACATTTGCCACATCAACACCACTAAATCAAAAGGGATACATTCCTGTACCCCTCTAGTCATATATTTTTTCATTTCCATAATCAAATCCCTCCTATAACCATTTCTCTAGTTCTTCTTTTGATAGACCAAAGCGTTCTGATACTGTTTCTACGGCTTGTTCATTAGACAATCCTATGGATAGAAGCTCTAACAACAGTGCGATAATACGAATCCATTGCATCAGTTACCTCCCTATGCCATATTCATTTCTGGACTAACATTTTCAAAATATTTAATAACTAGCTCTACAACTACTTTTAAGATTTTTACAATCGATCTAATCATGATACATTCTCCTTTACTTATTACTCATTGATATTAAAATTGGGATAATATTGTAATAACTCTAATGGCATAAAAATCACCATATTATAATCTGAACCTGCTAACAATAACAGTTCACAATAGTTCTCTTCATCAGCTCCAACAAATGCATCAACATATTCTGCTTCCGTTACAGGGAACTGTTCCAATAACTCGTCTAACTGTTCCTTGTGATTCACATACATAACAAAACCACCTAAATCACCAATCATTCGATTTTCTCCATAATTCTCATTTAGGATTTCAATTTTCTCTATCATTCGCTCTCTAACTAAAGGATCTAATGAATGAACTTGTGATAACTGATTGACATTTACTATTTTCATTTGATTTCCTCCTCATATAAAAACCTCTATCCTTACAGAAAGAATAGAGGTTCATAGTTCTATTAATAATCATTAATATCTATCAATAATAATTATTATCCATTGACATTTTACTAATTTTTCCAATTAATTAAATTCCATGTTGCTACTTTAGGTGATAGGGGATGATATTGTTTCAATCCATCTTCATCACTGATATAAAACGTCTTATTCCTAAATGGTTTCAGTTTCTCTAACAATTCCGCTTGTCTTTGCATCATTTTTTTACTTCCATCACCAAAGGATCCCCATGCGATAATCAATGAATCACATTTCAACGCTGACTTCTCAATGTAAATATCATTTTCAGGATGTAACAACTCATCTAATGAATCACCTATCCTTAATTTAGGTGTCATATAAGAAAATAAGTTACAGATATCAACTGAAGTATAATTCAATCGTTTCAAATTATTGATGATATTCATGGTCGTACGATCCATTTCTATTTCATCAGCTGTTGATGGATTAATCATGATAATCGTACATTTTAACTTTTCCTTATCCCTCGACCAATCCTTTTTCAAGATTAATCGATGATTCATATCATCTGAATAAATCA
>OATT01000945.1_pt1 | contig 20116 bp, 22 predicted proteins | sample 1476071 | NCBI WGS metagenome assembly OATT01 (sample SAMEA2579989, study PRJEB22360) | human gut metagenome | biome: human gut; feature: human-associated habitat; material: faeces | place: Denmark | collected 2008/2010 | reverse complement strand
ATCCGAAGAAGAAGCTAACCCCAATATGGCCAGTTAATTATTATTCAATCTACTAGTACATTGAATAATAATTAAGACTAAATCGAGAATGTTTTATTGGCAAGCACCATGAAGCATTCTCGATTTTTCTGTTACAAGGTAATTTCGATAAAATGTCTCAAAGCATAACAAATTTTTGAACAGTAGAGAAAGTTATGCCATACCATCTTTCTCCCAACGGCTTTGCCTGTGGGTGTTCATCGGCTTATGCTACCTTCTGGCGATATAAAACCTTTAACCTGCACTATTTTCGACACTACTTATTTTGGCGGTATCTCAAGAAATCATGTCTTTCACATTTCCCCAACAAGGCTCAATAATTCTATTATGGGTAACTACCTCGACTTCGGTCTTAAAATCGCACACAGGGGCAACACAGGCTCTCACAGGGGCAAGAGAAAGTTGATTTGTCTGTCTAAAAAATGAATTTGTGCATATTTACGGTTTTTTCTCTGTTTTTGGTCTATGGCATAAAGCCAATTCTGTCTTCACATCGCCAAAGTTTCCTCCGATTTTTCAAAACAAAAATTTTGACTTGCAACTGTTCTTTTTCAGAGTTAACATCACACACCACGAAGGAGATTTCTTCTGCTTCGTGTCCTGTGTTCTACAGGATGTATCCATCTCCATGAAAGTCAGCGGTGTTCCTTTGCGGAATATTTTGTGCCTGACCAGAAGTGGATAGGCTATACCACTCTTGCACACTTGGTTGCTGAAAAGATGCGTAATTCCGAGAAAGATGCTTAACAGTTGAGATTGCCACTATTTTGCCAAACATTGAGATTGGAGTTGATTTTATGGTTAAAGAAAATTTTATTTATGTGGGTATCGATTTACACAAAGAAACCCACACAGCAGTTATGATTGACTGCTACAATCAAAAGCTTGGAGAGATTACTTTTCCAAACAGACCAGCCGATTTTCCTAAGCTGGTAACAAAGGTTAAAAAATGTAATACTGATGCAAAAGAAGTAGTCTATGGTCTGGAGAATGCTTATGGTTACGGCAGACCTTTAGCGGTGTGGCTGATTGATAAGGGGTATTTTGTTAAGGATGTAAATACTGCTATTTCTCATCGTCAGGCAAAGCACCGTGGTGCCATGTATCGCAAGAGCGATAGCGACGATGCAGAAGCTATTGCACTTGCAACTCTAAATATGCTTGATAAACTTCCGGATGCCTGCCCTAATGATGCATACTGGTCACTTGGTCAGTTGGTGCATCGCAGGGATAACATCATGAAACAGCGAACCAGACTGGTTAATCAGTTGCACGAGCAGCTGTGTATTGCATATCCGTCTTACAAGTCATTTTTTAATGACATCAGTAGACCTACTGCACTGTACTTCTGGGAGCATTATCCATCCAGAAAGTATCTTAGGGGTAAGTCTGTGGAAGATTTACGTAAGGAACTTGTTCCCGTCAGCCACAATAGATGTTCGACCAAAAACTGTGAGAAAATCTTGGATGCGGCAGCAAGTGACAAGGTAAAAAATAATGCTTACCAAGATGCCAGAGATATGGTGACACTTAGTATTGTCAGTAATTTACAGCATTATGACAGCCAATTGGCAGAAGTAGACAAGATGCTGGAACAGATGTATAAGATGCTTGGCTGCACGCTTACAACTATTCCCGGTGTAAATGTCATTACAGCAGTTAAGATTCTTGCTGAAATCGGTGATATCAAACGCTTTAGTAATGCTAATAAGTTGGCACAGTTTGCAGGAATTGCACCACTTCATTTATCATCTAGCGGTAAGGGGAAAGATGTAGCTACCAAGCAGGGTAACAGACGATTGCAGGCAACCATTTATTTCCTTGCAATCCAGATGGTGCAGGTATCCTCAAAAGGCACACCAAGAAATCCAGTAGTGCGAGCCTACTACGAGAAGCGTAAGGCAGAGGGAAAAACCAGCCAGCAGGCACTGATTTGTATTTCCAGACGATTAATCAGTATCATTTATGGAATGTTAAAAAACGGTACGGAGTATCGCATGCCGGTAGAGGAAAATGCTGGCGAAAATAGGTAGTGAAAATGGCAAATATATGGTAGAATTTCAAGCAGATGCAAGAGTCGGCTTTGGGAAGTGTATTCATTTTTCGGGGTAGGAGCATCGGCTTGGATAATTATAAGGGTAAAGAGTCTTTGTCAAGACCAGAGTGGTAGTAACTCAGATTTGCCAAGTAGAAAAGGGGCATTAAGAGAAGCAAAACGTGATGCGGATATTCCATATAATCAAGAGCCGTTAGACATACAATATGAACCTATGAGAGATCGAGAAAGTGCAGGTGGACATGTACAAAAGGATGGCAACGGAAGGGTTATTCAAACGAGAGAATAGTTTTTCGCAACTCTATTTTACCATAAAACTTGAGGAGATATTTTATTTTAGCAACAAAAAAATGCCGTATTTATGCGGCTTTTGGCGTTTCGCAAACGCCTACATTTAAAAAATAGTATAAGGAGATTTGTAAGATGTGGTATGAAAATCTAGATAAAAATTTTTTCTTAAAAAGTTTATATGATGAAATTCCTAATTTAAAATCAGTAAGAATAGAGAAAATAGAACTGGATAGAGAGGGTCAAAATGTGTCGTTAGTTTTTGATCTTCCAACATATCCAACGATTATTCCTAAAAAATGGCAAAGTGAGTCAAATAATGTAGTAGCTGTGGAAGTAGACTTTAATAACATAGAGTTATTTGAATTGAAATATGATGGTGGTTATATGCACGGTGATATTGAAATAAAATTGGAGGATGACATGATAAAGGTAATAATTTCTGGTAATGTTAATTGCTCATTTAAGGCTGAATATGCATTTATTCAAAAGATTACTCCATATAAAAATTAAAAAGTAATGTTTTGTATTCATTTTTTCAAAAGAGAGGCATCGATTTAGATAATTATATCACTACTACCATCTGGACGAGCAGAACAGCACTGCCTACATCACGGGAAACAGTGGGGAGATAGAAAACCGATGCGTTTGGCGTGCTCAAAAACAGCATGGAAGAGTTCCATAACAGAATCCTCTAAACGGGACAGCAGTATGACCAGACCAGCGGGCAGTATTATCTGCGGGCGAGATTTTACAATCCGGTGCTGGGAAGGTTTGTGCAGGAGGATGAGTACCGCGGGGACGGGCTGAATCTATATGCGTACTGTAAGAATAATCCGGTGGTGTACTATGATCCGAGTGGGTACAAGAAGAAACATAAACCCCAATGCAAGGAAGAAATAAGTGCGGGGGAAAGTGAAACAGATGTAAATTGGACAGATCATGGACATAAGCATTTTCCAGATAAAAATAAACCTTGGAAAGATACTGTTAAGTCCACTAAAAATGGTCCGGCTAAATATTCCCCAGATATTAAAGACATTGAAGCATTTGAAAGAGAAGCATGGAGATAGGCAACCTGTGACGAATGGAAAAAAATATGATGAGATAATTGGTGCAACAGGAAGGAAAAGAAACACAATATGTCAGAATTGAAAATAGTGCGAATACCATACATGGACATCCTATTTCTGAATCTGAATATTTAAAATTATTAAAGTAGAGGCGATATATGGATAAGGTGAATTTTAAATCAGGAGATATTATTTATGATGAATTTAAGGTTGACTTTACTAAGAGATATTCTGAACAAAAAGAGTGCTTATTAGAAGACTTACTACAAGTAAAGTATGCCCAAGAGTATTTACTAGATGTTGGCTGGTATCCCGAATATGAGAGCGAAGGAGAATTTATAGTTCAAATAATAAAGAAACAAAATTGGGAAGAACCTATATATAAAAAAAGCAGTAAAGATGAGGAGGAACTGATACAGAATTTAAATAATGCAGTAGAGATAATAGAAAGCATACTTTAAATTCGCCCGGCTTTGCCGGACGAGGTTCCAGCGATCGGGTGGATTTCCGCCGCCCGGTCTTTAACCTGCATACATTTCGACTCTATTAAATTTGCTTTTTGGACTGAAAAATCTCTTTTCCAAATCGGATCAACAAGCGAATAACTTTTCAAGGGGTGTGTGAAAATTGGCACATGGGTGGTTACGGCGCATTACAAGAGTAAGAAAAGTATTAAACGGGACGGAGGAGTACCCTTATAACCGGAAACCAGCTGACCAGTAGGAGAAGTTGCGGGAAACACACCACATATGCATACGATCAGCAGGGAAACCTGCTGGAAGCAGCCGGGGCAGAGGGAACAGCGGTATTTGCATACAATGCATTTCACCAGCAGACTGCCGTGACGATGCCGGACGGAAAGCATCTGGAAAACCGGTATGACGCAGAGTATCTGCGTGCCGGAATGGTGGAAAACGGAACTGTTACAACTTTTTCATACCATAACGGGGAACTCCTCGCAGAGAGCAGTCCAGAAGGTGATACCATAAGCCGTTATATTCCGGGCTACGGAGTAGCAGCAGGCTGGAACCGGGAAAAGAGTGGTTATCACTACTATCATCTGGACGAGCAGAACAGCACTGCCTACATCACGGGAAACAGTGGGGAGATAGAAAACCGATGCGTTTGGCGTGCTCAAAAACAGCATGGAAGAGTTCCATAACAGAATCCTCTACACGGGACAGCAGTATGACCAGACCAGCGGGCAGTACTATCTGCGGGCAAGGTTTTACAATCCGGTGCTGGGAAGGTTTGTGCAGGAGGATGTGTACCGCGGGGACGGGCTGAATCTGTATGCGTACTGTAAGAATAATCCGGTGGTGTACTATGATCCGAGTGGCTATGATAGTCAATACCCATGCAAGGAAGAAACAAGTGTGGGGGAAAGTGGTGCTGAAGAGAGTGGTAGTGGCTCTGTCAAGAATTGGAAAGGTCAAGAAGTAAAAATTCCAGATGGACATATAATGAGTTCAAGAGACCCAGATTTTTCTGAACCACCAATATATAGAGAGGGACCGTACACAGATGCTCAAAGAAATGCTTTTTTGCAAGGTAAATCAGGTGATACCAAAACAGCACCACATCATAGACACCAAATTCCAGTAAGAGATGGAGGGGTAATTGATGAAATACCAGGACCAGGTCATCCAGAAGGAAATCAACATACTGGTGGAAGTCCAAATCGTCATCCCAATAGTTCGATTTTCAATTCAGAATCAAATGGAAATAGACTTAGAAATTCTGAAATTCGAGCTTTTTGGAAAGCCAAAGGAAAGAGGCTTATTCCCGATGGAAGAGGTGGATGGATTGACCCAGGATATTAATATTTTAGGAGAAAACAAAATGAATGCAAGGTTAAATGAATTTTTGTTAGATAATAATATTATATACTTTGAAGAATACGATAGTGTGACAAAAAATATCGACTCTTTTGGAAATATAGAAAAACTACCATATAAAGGGTTATTTCAAGAAATAATTGGGGATAATGAAAGAAAAAATACCATATTATTATCAATTGAGAAAGAGAAAGAATTTGGGACATGGAGACAAGGAGATTTAGTATTAGTAGTTACAAGGGTAGAAAAGAGATTATATAGTATGTTTTTTTTGAATCACCAAAAGGGTTTGGCAGGTATGGAGATTTCACGTAATCTTTTTGAACAATTTTTACGTTATATTTATTAATGTCACCACATAAGGACGCACCAACACCCTTCCGTCTATCAGTCTGAAATAACGCCTTTCGCCTGCCCTTACGAAGTAATGGCATAGCGAATGCGTTATTCAGACATACCCTCTAGCGAAATTTTGGCACTTGGGGAATAAAAACGGACGTGGGGAATAAGTTGTACAAAGATGTAATAGCTGAAATCCTCAGCAAATATGTAAGTTCTGGCACATAATCACTGAAACTGACATAAATGCTCAAGATGAAGTAACAATTAAATATTTAGTTCCAAAACGCTGATATAAACGCACTCTTTGCTGAACAAATTTTTGTTCGGAAAGGGTGTGTTTTTTATGCGTATTAAAAGAAAAGATGCTAATGTTGTCAAAATATGTGAGGCAAGCCAAGTAAAGGTCAAAACTGCTGGGGACACCACTGTTATTCAATTTTGTGCTGGTCAAAATAAAAAATGTCCAGTGCAAAATTTATCCAAAGATACCTATTTGCTCAAAGAAACTGGGGAGATTAAAGAAAAGAAGAAATCTGAAAGTCGTTACCAGTCGCCTAAAAGTGTTAGAAGAAGTATCCATCGTCTTATGGATTTGATTCGGTGTAATGTAACTGAACCAGAGAAATGTAAGTGGCTCACACTTACATATTCAGATGTAATGACAGACGGAAAGCAAGCTTTTTTGGATGCAAAATTGTTTTTAAGAAAACTAAAAAGACATCTGACAAAGCAAAATTTATTATCTTCTGGTCAGAAGTCTTTTAAGTATATCACCATAGTTGAGCCTCAAGGGGAAAATCATGGGAATTCATGTATGATATGCTGGGCTGTACACTTACAACAATCCCAGGTGTAAGTGTCATCACGGCAGTGAAGATTCTGTCAGAAATCGGTGATATCAAACGTTTTGGTAACGCCAATAAACTGGCACAGTTTGCTGGTATTGCACCACTTCATTTATCATCCAGTGGGAAAGGTAAGGATATGGCTACCAAGCAAGGTAACAGACGCTTACAAGCAACAATTTATTTTCTTGCAATCCAGATGGTGCAGGTATCCTCAAAAGGAACACCACGAAATCCAGTAGTGCGTGCATACTATGAGAAACGTAAGGCAGAGAGAAAAACCAGCCAGCAGGCACTGATTTGTATTTCCAGACGATTAATCAGTATTATTTATGGAATGCTAAAAAATGGTACAGAGTACCATATGCCAGTAGTGGAAAATGCTGGCGAAAATAGGTAGTGAAAATGGCAAATATGTGATATTATTTTAAGCAGATGCAAGAGTCGGCTTTGGGAAGTGTATTCATTTTTCGGGGTAGGAGCATCGGCTTGGATAATTATAAGGGTAAAGAGTCTCTGTCAAGAGTGGTAGTGTAACTAAACCTAATCAGGTACATCACTATGCAACAAATAAAAGCAAGACATATACCCCTCAGCTGGAGGAAATAGCAAACAGGTATGAATTAGATTTAGATGATGCATGGAATAAAGATTTGCTACCACATCAGGGTCGTCATCCAAATGCTTATCATGAATATGTTCTTGATAGTATGAAACAATTTGACAACATTGCACAAGGAGACAAAGATATATTCCTTAAGTTATTTGATAATTTAAAGAATAACGTAAAATCAAAACCTGACATGTTGTATAAGGATTACTGGAAGTAAGGAGAATATGGATGAAATATTACAAATTATCTATGGATATGGAAAGAGAAAATGATATAATATGCCATTTTCAAAATGATTATGGAATTCATCAAAATGCATTAAATACTGGGAAAGTTTTTGAAAACTGGGATGATAGATTTGAGTTTTTCTATACAAAAGAAGAAGGAGATGTTTGGACTGATTATCTTGCCAATGATAAAGGATGGTTCTTGGTATCAAACAGGTTGAAGACATTATTAGAGTCAGTCAATACGGATATACAATTTTTGAAAGTTGGCATAAAGGAAACAAATAATGGAGAGGATTTTAAACAATATTATATTGCCAATATTATTAAAGTTGTAGATGCGTTATGCTTGGATAAATCAGAGTATTTTGAAACAGAAATTGAGGGAATAGGAACAATATATACAGTAAGTAAATATGGTATATATGCTGATAAAACGGATAGCGCAGATGTCTTTAAGTTGTCAAATAGGCAAGAAATACCAATATTTGTATCTGAAAAGTTTAAAGATTTAATTCAAAAGGTAAATATTACGGGTATTTCGTTAACAGAGATTAGTGTAGTATAGTACTTATTATGGCTATACTTTCGGACATCCAACAACCTACAACTCCTATCCGGCTATTAATTAACTCTCCATCCGTAAAGGAAGAGTACATTTGAGTAAGCAGAAGGACTAGCCAGCGTGATCTGAAAGGCAGAGTGACACAGTGGACAGTTATCTGGGGTCATGGAGAATGGCAGGCAACAGGACAGAGCGTATCCGGGGAGCAGTTCATGAGCAGTATCTTTATGATGAATGTAACCGCCTGTTACAGATAACAGATGGTGCAGATACGGTTAAGAACTATACCTATGATAACAGCGGAAATATGCTCTCAGATGGAGAAATTTTTTTATCTTCTCTTGACAAGGGCAGTTTGGGATGCGTATACTGACTATTGTTGAGAGCAAACAAAGGGGTCGTATGGTAGTAGTCATACTACCCCTTTTTCGCTCATTGTTGTCTGATAAAAAACAGGAGGAAAGATTATGAAAAAGAAAGTCGTAAGTTTACTTGCAGCTATGACTCTGGCAGTCTCTGCACTGGCAGGATGTGGCGCAGCCGCTGATTCCACTGCTGACATGGCAGCAGCAGAGAATACGCAAACAGCTGCAGCAGAAGATACTGCTGCAACCCAGGAAGCAGCTGATACAACAGCAGCAACCGCTGGTTTAAAGGCAGGTTTTATTTTCCTGCACGATGAGAACTCTACTTATGATTTGAACTTTATGAATGCTGCAAAAGAGGCATGTGAGAAGCTTGGTGTGGAGTGCGTGACTAAGACAAATATTCCTGAAGGCCAGGAATGTTATGAAGCAGCTTGTGAACTTGCTGATGCGGGATGTGATTTTATCTTTGCAGACAGCTTTGGTCATGAGGATTATGTAATTGAGGCAGCTAAGGAATATCCTGATATCCAGTTCAGCCATGCAACAGGTACTAAGGCTCATACAGAGAATCTGGACAATTATCACAATGCATTCGCATCTATCTATGATGGACGTTATCTGGCTGGTATCGCAGCAGGTATGAAGATCAATGAAATGATTGCAAATGGTGATATTACAGAAGACCAGGCTAAGATGGGTTATGTTGGTGCTTATACTTACGCAGAAGTTATTTCCGGTTATACATCTTTCTTTCTGGGTGCGCGTTCTGTATGCCCTTCCGTTACTATGGAAGTTACCTTTACAGGTTCCTGGTATGATGAGACAGCAGAAAAAGAAGGCGCTAATAAACTGATTCAGGATGGTTGTGTGCTGATCAGCCAGCATGCAGATTCCATGGGTGCTCCTACAGCCTGTGAAACAGCAGGTGTACCGAATGTATCCTATAACGGAAGTACAGAAAGTGCATGTCCTAATACATTTATCGTATCCTCCAGAATTAACTGGGAGCCATATTTTGAATATGCGATCAACTGTGTAGCAAATGGTACTCCTATTGATACAGACTGGTGCGGTTCTCTGGAAACAGAATCTGTAGTATTGACAGACCTTGGTTCTGCAGCAGCAGAAGGTACTCAGGAAGCAATCAATGCAGCCAAGGCTGATCTGATCGCAGGTAAGGTACATACATTTGATACTTCTACATTTACTGTAGGCGGAGAGACTCTGACCAGCTATGAAGCAGATATCGACACAGATCCTGATTACACACCGGATCATGAAGTAGTACTGGATGGATATTTCCATGAATCAGGCGAAGGATTCCGTTCTGCTCCTTACTTCAATGTACAGATCGATGGAATCACTCTTCTGGATCAGGCATTCTAAATTTAGAAATAAAGAATAAGAAGCCTTGCAATTAAGCTTGTATACAATTGCAGAGGGCGGCACAGCGATTATCGCCGCGCTGCCCTCTTTCTATATGGAAAGGAAACAAATGATGCAAACCAAAACAGCCGCAGTTTCAATTAGAAATGTTACCAAGACATTTGGATCTGTAATTGCCAACGATAAGGTAAATCTGGATATTTATAAGGGTGAGATTCTGGCACTGTTAGGAGAGAACGGCAGTGGTAAGACGACTCTAATGAATATGCTGGCAGGTATTTACTTCCCGGATGAGGGACAGATCTATATCAATGGAAAAGAAGAAGTTATCAAGTCCCCCAGAGATGCGTTCAATCTGGGAATCGGCATGGTTCATCAGCACTTTAAGCTGATTGATGTATTGTCGGCAACAGAAAATATCATTCTGGGACTGGAAGGAAAGCTCGATATTAAGGAAGCTTCTCGTAAAATCGAAGAAATCTGTACAAAATACGGTTTTGATGTAGACCCGAAGCAGAAGATCTATGATATGTCTGTTTCACAGAAGCAGACGGTAGAAATCGTAAAAGTATTATATCGAGGTGCAGATATTCTGATTCTGGATGAGCCGACAGCCGTATTGACTCCACAGGAGACAGAGAAGCTCTTCCGTGTATTGAGGAAGATGAGAGACGATGGTAAAGCCATTGTAATCATCACACATAAGATGCATGAAGTAGAGTCACTTTCTGACCGTGTAGCAGTACTTCGAAATGGACAGTACATTGACAGTATGGCAACGAAGGATACCAACGTCACGGAAATGACTAACATGATGGTAGGTCATGCGGTAACATTGAATATTGAGAGACCTGACCCGGTAGATCCAAAGCCCCGTATCGAGGTAAAGGGACTGACTGTGCGCAGTGAAGAAGGTATCATCAAGCTTGATAACGTATCCTTTACTGCCAACAGTGGCGAGATTCTGGGCATTGCAGGTATATCAGGCTGTGGACAGAAGGAGCTTCTGGAAGCAATTGCCGGATTGCAGGTAACAGAGGCAGGAGAGATTTATTATATAGAAGATGACGGCAGCAGAGAAATGCTGATTGGTAAAGATCCTCTTAAAATTGCAGAAATGGGTGTTTCCCTGTCTTTTGTCCCGGAGGACAGACTGGGAATGGGTCTGGTCGGTAACATGGACCTGACAGATAATATGATGCTTCGTTCCTTTAGACGCGGACGTACACCATTTACAAACCGCAAACCGCCTAAGAAGCTGGCAAAAGACGTTGTAGAGAATCTGGAAGTAGTGACACCGGGCATTACAACACCTATCCGCAGACTTTCCGGTGGAAACGTGCAGAAAGTACTGGTTGGTCGTGAGATTGCTTCAGCACCAACAGTATTGCTGACTGCATATGCGGTACGTGGATTGGATATCAATTCTTCCTATACAATATATGAACTGATCAATGAGCAGAAGAAGAAAGGTGTTGCCGTAATCTTTGTTGGCGAAGATCTGGATGTGTTGTTAGAGCTGTCTGATAAGATTCTGGTTCTGTGTGGCGGTAAAGTAAGCGGTATTGTGGATGCAAGAAAGACAGATAAAAACGAGGTCGGTATGATGATGACCAGAGTAGGAGGCAGCGAAAATCATGAATGAAAAAAAGAAAGAACCGTTTTTTCATATAGTGAAGAGGGATGCTCTTCCCTGGTATCAGTCCGTAGGAATCCGGGCAATTGCCATTGTACTGGCACTGATCGTATGCGCTATTGTAACGACCATTACAACAGGTATTAATCCAATACAGGTATATGAATCCATGATTATTGGTGCCTTTGGCTCTGCCAGAAAGACCTGGGTCACATTTCAGAATATATCCATTCTGTTACTGATCGCTTTGGCGCTGACACCTGCTTTCAAGATGAAGTTCTGGAATATTGGTGGTGAAGGACAGGTATTGATCGGTGGTCTGGCAGCAGCGGCATGTATGATCTGTCTTGGCGATAAGATACCCAATGCACTGATCGTTGTCTGTATGATCATTGCCAGTATCGCAGCAGGGGCAGTATGGGGATTTATTCCTGCTTTCTTTAAATCAAAGTGGAATACCAATGAGACACTGTCTACTCTGATGATGAACTATATTGCGACACAGCTGGTTGCCTTTTTCACGATTGTGTGGGAAGTGCCCAAGGGATCAGGTAAGATTGGTATTATCAATCAGAATACCAATTCAGGCTGGCTTCCGCAGATATTTGGTTCTAAATATCTGTTGAGTATTCTGGTCGCAGTGGTAATCACGATATTTATGTATATTTATCTGCAATACAGCAAGCATGGATATGAGATTACAGTAGTGGGCGAAAGTGAGAATACAGCCAAATATGTAGGCATCAAGGTAGAGAAGGTCATTATCAGGACTATGGTGTTATCCGGTGCCATCTGTGGACTGGTAGGATTGCTGTTAGTCGGCGGTATCAACCATACAGTAACAACTACCATAGCCGGTGGTCAGGGATTTACCGCAGTTCTGGTGTCCTGGATGTCCAAGTTCAATCCGCTGGTCATGGTATTTTCCAGTTTCCTGATTATTTTCATGGATCGTGGAGCCAGTGAAATATCAACGAATTTTGGACTGAATCATTCCTATGCGGATATTTTGACCGGTATCATTCTGTTCTTTATTATAGGTTGTGAGTTTTTCATTACATATCGGCTTCAGTTCCGTAAAAAGGCAGAAAAGGAGGAGCAGTAATCATGTGGAATTTTTTACTTGCATTTATTCCAAGGGCTATCGTACAGGGAATTCCTCTTCTGTATGGAAGTACGGGAGAGATCATTACGGAGAAATCCGGTAATCTGAATCTGGGTATTCCGGGTGTCATGTATGTAGGTGCGATCAGCGGTGTTATTGGTTCTTTCTTCTATGAGAGATCAGCAGGAAGCGCAGCAGCCATGAATCCGGTGCTGGCAGTTCTGATACCGGTGCTGTGCTGTCTGCTGGGTTCCCTGTTAATGGGACTGCTGTATTGCTTCCTGACAGTTACACTTCGAGCAAATCAGAATGTAACAGGTCTTGCCATGACTACCTTTGGTGTTGGCTTTGGTAACTTCTTTGGCGGCTCTCTGATCAAGCTGGTTGCCAGCGATGTTCCATCCATTGCATTGAGTGCAACGAGCAGCTATTTCAGCAAGTCACTTCCTTTTGCTGCAAAGCTTGGATGGTTTGGTAAGCTGTTCCTTTCCTATGGATTCCTGGCTTATCTGGCAGTTGTGATTGCTCTGGCAGCTTCTTATGTACTGAATCACACACGCGTCGGCTTACATTTGCGTGCAGTGGGTGAGGGTCCTAATACTGCTGATGCAGCGGGCATTAATGTAACGAAGTACAAGTATGCAGCGACCTGTGTAGGCTGTATGATTGCAGGTCTTGGAGGTCTTTACTACGTTATGGATTATGCCTGTGGTGTATGGTCTAATGATGCATTCGGTGACAGGGGATGGCTTGCAATAGCACTTGTTATTTTTACAATTTGGCGTCCGAATTTAAGCGTGTTGGCATCTTTCCTGTTCGGTGGACTCTATATTCTGTATCTGTATATTCCTACAGGTATGGACCACATGGAGTATCAGGAGCTGTATAAGATGATTCCCTATGTAGTTACGCTGGTCGTTCTGGTTGTGACAAGTATGCGAAGCAAGCGGGAGAACCAGCCGCCTGCAAGCCTGGGACTGGCATATTTCAGAGAAGAGAGATAACATATATGATATGGAGCAGATCTGTAGAGGGTCTGCTCTGTTTTATTGTGTCCGGTTTGTTGTGTCTGTGGGAAAAGTCCGTTATAATAGTGGATAAGGTTATGAAATTTATCTAAGAGGGGGTTATATCTTGACAACGAGACAGGAAGCGCTGGATTATGGACTGTCTATGCCCTATACTTATCAGGAAGCGCCGTTTCATGATCCAAACTGGCAGTTAGTGCGTGTACATGGCAGTAAGAAAGCCTTTCTATGGACATATGAAAAAGACGGGTATATTCATTTGAATGTAAAGGTTGATCCGCAGTGGCGGGATTACTGGAGAGGGGCTTTTGCATCCGTAATTCCTGGATATCATCAGAATAAGGAACATTGGAATACGATCATTCTGGATGGTACGATACCTGATGAGACCATTAAATGTTTGATTGCAGAAAGCTATGATCTGGTATCAGACAGCCCGACCAAAAGAATCTATGAAGCAGTAAAAAAGATTCCCCAAGGTAAGGTGGCTACGTATGGACAGGTGGCGGCATTGGCAGGTAATCCCGGAATGTGCAGGGCAGTGGGCAATGCACTTCATAAGAATCCGGATCCTGAGCATGTACCCTGTTACCGGGTAGTGAATGCCAAGGGGGAATTGTCCGGTGAATTTGCCTTTGGCGGTGCAGGACAACAGGCAAAGCTGCTGCAGGCAGATGGAATAGAGGTAATCAATGGCAGAGTCGATCTGCAAAAATATGGAATTGTAGTAGAAGGGGATAAAATTACAGAATGAAACGAGAATCATTTAAATCAAGACTGGGATTCTTACTGGTCAGTGCAGGATGTGCAATCGGGATCGGTAACGTGTGGAGATTCCCTTATGTGGTAGGACAAAACGGTGGGGGACTGTTCGTACTGTTGTATCTGATATTTCTGATTGCCATGGGATTGCCGGTACTTACCATGGAGCTGGCAGTAGGACGTGCAAGCCGTAAGAGTGCAGTACAGGGCTATCAGGCGTTGGAAAAGCCGGGAAGTAAGTGGCATATTCACGGCTGGTTCGCAATTGCAGGCTGCTATATGCTGATGATGTACTATACAACAGTTTCTGGTTGGATGGTTACTTATTTCTATAAGTTCATAACCGGCGAGTTTGTATCCGGGATGATAGCAGAGGAGGCAGGCAATGTATTCGCTAATCTGTTATCTGACCCGGTACAGATGGCTTTCTGGATGATATTAATCGTGGTTGCGGGCTTTCTGGTATGCAGTCAGGGATTGCAGAATGGTCTGGAGAAGATCAGCAAAGGCATGATGAGTGCATTACTTGTGCTGATTATTGTACTTGCTGTGCACAGTTTTGTCTTGCCGGGAGCAGGTGAAGGTGTAAAGTTCTATCTGATTCCCAGTATTGATACAGTACGTGACGTAGGTTTTGGAAGTGTCATTGCAGCGGCGATGAATCAGGCCTTCTTTACTTTGAGTCTTGGTGTGGCTGCCATGGAGATATTTGGAAGTTATATGAACAAGGATTTTACACTGGCAGGAGAAGGTGTGCGTATCTGTGCGCTGGATACCTTTGTAGCGATTATGTCAGGTCTGATTATTTTCCCTGCATGTTTCAGCTATGGAGTAGAGGTCGGTGCGGGTCCAAGCCTTATCTTTATCACATTACCTAATGTATTTGTCAATATGGCAGGCGGAAGAGTATGGGGTTCGTTATTCTTCCTGTTTATGACTTTTGCAAGCTTTTCCACAGTAATTGCAGTATTTGAGAATATTATGTCCTTCTGTATGGATATGTTTGGATGGAGCAGGAAGAAAGCGGCACTGGTCAACTGTATTGCTATTCTGGTATTAAGCCTGCCCTGTGTGCTTGGTTATAATGTATGGAGTAATCTGCATTTAATAGGTGGCAGAGATGTACTGGACAGTGAGGACTTCATTGTAAGTAATTTGTTATTACCTCTTGGTTCTCTTGTTTATCTGCTGTTTTGTGTGACAAAATGGGGATGGGGCTTTGATAACTATATGAAAGAAGCAAATACTGGAGAAGGCATTAAAATTGCAAAATATCTGAAACCTTATTTTCAGTTTGTTTTGCCGGTACTGATTCTGATTATTCTGATTCAGGGGCTGGTATAACAGGTAAAAGGGAAAGGTATGGTGATTAGTGTGAAACTGGCACAAACCATAAGACATTATAATAAGAAGAATCTGGCAAAAGATATCCTGACAGGAATCATCATTATGGCGGTATCTATTCCCATTTCCATGGGATATGCGCAGATTGCCGGGCTGCCTGCAGTGTATGGACTGTATGGGTCCGTATTTCCGATTCTTGTTTTTGCAATATTCTCTACCTCACCACAATTTATCTTTGGTGTGGATGCAGCGCCTGCGGCATTGATAGGGTCTGCTCTGGTGAGTCTCGGTATCGAAAGCGGTTCGAGTCAGGCAATGGCAGCGGTACAGATGCTTACCTTCTTCGTGGCGTTATGGCTGCTTGCCTTTTATGTAATGAAGGCAGGAAAACTGGTCAATTATATCTCCGCACCGGTTATGGGAGGATTTATCACAGGTATCTGTACAACGATTATCCTGATGCAGGTACCGAAGCTTATGGGTGGAACTGCAGGAACCGGAGAATTCTTTGAATTGGCAGAGCATATTATTAAGACGGCGGCAGTTATCAATCTGCCCTCTGTTGTAATGGGGCTGTTGGCACTTGCCATTCTTCTCATTTGTAAAAAGGCAGCACCTAAATTTCCAATGGCTGTAGTGCTTATGGTAGCGGGTGCGATTATGACGAAGCTGCTTCCTGTGGAAGAGTGGGGCATACAGACATTAGCTTCTGTAGAGACAGGTCTGCCTAAATGGAGTCTGCCGGACTTTACAGCAGTGCCGATTCAGGATGCGGTTACAATCAGCCTGTCAGTTGCTGTCGTAATCATGGCAGAGACACTTCTTGCCGAGAACAGCTTCGCACAGAAGAACGGTTATAGGATCAATGATAATCAGGAGATTCTTGCTTTTTCCATGGGCAATCTGGCAGCGGCGTTGACCGGGTGCTGCCCCATGAATGGCTCTGTGTCACGTACTGCCATGGGAGAGCAGTATCAGGCTAAGACACAATTAACTGGCATTGTTGCGGGCTTATACATGATTGTATTGCTTTTGTGTGCAACAGGATTTATCGGCTATTTACCGATTCCTGTGCTGACGGCAATTGTTATTTCCGCACTGCTTGGTGCAACAGAGTTTGAACTGGCAGTAAGACTCTGGAAAGTAAGCAGGACAGAATGCTTTATCTTCATAGGTGCATTCCTGGGCGTATTGTTGCTTGGAACGATCAATGGTGTATTGATTGGTATTATTTTGTCTTTTTCAGAAGTCATTATTCGTACTTCCAAGCCAGCCAGATGTTTTCTTGGAATACAGCCGGGACACAGACATTTCCGTGATCTGAAGGAAAGTGATCAGATTCATGCCATATCAGGCGTACTGATCTACCGATTCAGCAGCAATCTGTTCTTTGCCAATATTCAGGTATTGCAAAGAGATATCGAGGACCATATCAGTGCAGATACCAAGGCAGTCATATTGGATGCCAGTGGTATCGGCAGCATGGACATTACTGCGGCGGACAGGTTGGGTATGCTGTATCAGTCATTAAAAGAGCATGGAATACGTTTCTATATGACAGAGCATATTGCCAGTCTCAATGAACAGCTTCGTAAGCTGGGACTTGGATATATGATTGAGGAAGGCAGTGTGCGCAGAACGATTCATATTGCATTGAAAGATATGGGAATCACCAGACCTTACCCGTTGGAGGGCGGCGTGGATAATGAACAGAGAAGTGCTTCCAGAAAACGTGCAGATAATCGAGTACAGGAATTCGTATGGGCATTTGGCTCTGAATCCGAGGAACAGATCGAGAAGCAGATCGTGCGTCAGATCGAACAGTTGAAAAAGACAGGGGATGTGGAAGACCTGCTGCATGGCAAGTGGTCACATATGGAAGAACTGGACGAGGACGAATGGCTGGAGCATCTGGAAGAACATCTCAAGGAGATCGTCAATATATCCGGTAAGGATGAGAAAACGTTGGCAAAGCATATCGAAGCACACAGAAAAGAAGTGCATGACCGTATTGCCAAGGAACATCCTGAACTGGCAGAACGCTTCAAGGAGCGCAGGCATATACTGGATGAACACCTGAAAGAGAAACGCCCGGAAGTGTATGAACTGATCATAACCCTGCGCAATAAATAGTAAAATACTACTTGCATAAATTGTTTTTTAATGATATATTACTAAAGCACATAAAATTGTCTAAATGGGACTATAAATTTTACTGTTTCTGAGAAAAACAGTAGAGTTATAGTCCTTTTTTACTGCGTATAGGAAAAGCAGGATAATTCAGAAGGGAGAAATTTATGAATCAGACGTTTATGAAAGAAAAGAAAGTAATTCCATTGGTGTTTTCCATGTCCATGCCAATGGTGCTGTCCATGCTGGTAAATTCACTGTTTAATATAGTAGACAGTTATTTCGTTGCCAAAGTAAGCGAAGCTGCCATGACAGCCCTGTCACTGGTCTACCCGGCACAGCTTGTAGTAACGGCAGTCTCCGTAGGCTTCGGAGTCGGAATCAACGTATTGATCGCCTTTTATATGGGAGCAGCTGAGAAGGACAAGGCTAATATCGCAGCGTCACTTGGAACAGCGCTCAGCTTATTGCACGGTATTCTCACTACCGTAGTGTATCGCATCATCATGCCGCATTTCCTCGGTATGTTCACTACAGACAGTGAAGTATTGGGACTTGGAATCGTATATGCCAATATTGCCTTTGCTTTTGCACCTATTGTTACAGTGGGAATCACCTATGAGAAGATATTCCAGGCAGTCGGCAGAATGAAAGTATCCATGATCAGTATGATGGTAGGTTTTATTGCCAATATTATATTAGATCCGCTTATGATATTTGGTATCGGACCTTTCCCGAGAATGGAAACAGCAGGTGCAGCCTGGGCGACAGGCATTGGACAGGTGCTGACACTGCTATGCTATTTTGGCTTCTATTTCTGCCGTCCGATTCCTGTTAAGATCAATCTGCAAAATGTGAAATGGGACAGTGCAATTGCGGGCAGGCTGTATTCTGTCGGAGTACCTGCTGCCCTGAACATGGCATTATCCTCTGTGCTTTTATCAGTGATCAATGGCATCCTCTCCGTATTCGGACAGGGCTACGTGCTGGTATTTGGCGCATATTATAAGCTGCAGTCCTTTATCTACCTTCCTGTAAGCGGAATCATTCAGGGCATTCGTCCGCTGGTAGGATATAATTACGGCGCAGGAGAGCATAAACGTGTGACACATATTTTCTATACAGCGCTTGTTATGGCGGTTGCGATCATGACCGCAGGAACGATTCTGTGCTGGGCAGTACCGGGCTGGCTGATTGGCCTTTTCACAACAAATCCCGATACGATAGTATTAGGAATAGATGCATTGCGCATGATAAGTCTTGGATTTATCATTTCAGCAGTCTCCGTAACCTGTCAGGGTGCTCTGGAAGGACTGGGTAAGGGGACTCCGTCACTTGTCATTTCGCTGGCAAGATATCTGTTCCTTATTATACCGGCAGCGTTTATCCTGAGCAGAGTGATGCAGTCAGCCAATGGTGTATGGCTTGCATTCCCTGTTACGGAGGTCATTGCTGCAGTTATCTCTGTTTTGGTATATAAAAGACAGCATCATGATACAGAAGGCTAGACTCCAAAACAGTCGTTATGCTACAATAGCCTACAGAATGGATGTCAGCAGTTGACATTACAGGTATGAGAGAAAGGTACAGGTATCATTATGGCAGACATTATGGAAATCACTGATCTGACAAGTCCAGAGCTGGACATATATGCCAGACTTAACGAGACACAGCTGCGGCACTTATATGAGCCGAAGCCGGGTATATTTATCGCTGAGAGCCCGAGAGTGATAGAACGAGCACTGGATGCAGGCTGTGAGCCAATATCCTGTCTGTGTGAGCGCAGACATATAGGAATAGAAGGAGCAGCAAAAGACATCATTGACCGCTGCGGGGCAATTCCTGTATACACAGCAGAATATGAAGTCCTGACGAAGCTGACAGGCTTTGCACTTACAAGAGGAATGTTGTGTGCCATGTACCGTCCAAAGCTTCCCACAGTACAGGAGGTGTGTCAGAATGCGCACAGAATTGCAGTATTAGAGGATATAGTGAATCCTACTAATATCGGAGCCATATTTCGTTCCGCAGCAGCCCTGCAGATGGATGCGGTACTTCTGACCTCTGCATGTAGTGATCCTTTATATAGAAGGGCAATACGTGTCAGCATGGGAACAGTATTTCAGATTCCGTGGACGTATCTGGATCAGGATGGACTAGATTCTATCAGGAAAATGGGATTTAAGACAGCAGCTATGGCACTGAGGGATGATTCTGTATCCATAGATGATCCTGCATTGGAAAAGGAAGAGAAGCTTGCAATCGTACTTGGAACAGAGGGAGATGGGCTTGCTTCCTCTACAATAGAAGGCTGTGATTATACAGTGCGGATTCCCATGGCATGCGGAGTAGACTCCTTAAATGTGGCGGCGGCAAGTGCAGTGGCATTCTGGCAATTGCGCAGGAGATTCTGAATCAATGTCATTTAGTTAGTGTTATGTATCTAAAATGGTTAGATTTCTAATTAGGGG
>OATT01000942.1_pt1 | contig 20196 bp, 19 predicted proteins | sample 1476071 | NCBI WGS metagenome assembly OATT01 (sample SAMEA2579989, study PRJEB22360) | human gut metagenome | biome: human gut; feature: human-associated habitat; material: faeces | place: Denmark | collected 2008/2010 | reverse complement strand
ATGAAATTTTAAAAGATATAATTGATGATACAGTTATATTAGATATAGTTAAAAATCATCATAGTGACAATAGTAAGAATCTGGTTAACTTTTTTAAACAGATAGATGATAAGAACTAGATATTTATCTACTATGACACTATATTAAAAAGTAAAGTAAACTTATATAAATATTAAAGTAAAGATAAATTTATTTTTTGTCAAATAATATGGAATTAAAAGGTATTAGAGGCAAATGTTGTAATAATATTGCTTATACTTTATATAAGTTATATAATGAAGAATAGATTAATTTTAATTCGAGTAAAATGTGTTGATATAGAGAAATCGAATTGGTAATTAGGAGGAGAGAAAAATGAGTATGATACATAAGTTCTCAATGAACGGATATAATATAGTACTAGATGTTAACGGAGGAGCAGTTCATGTTGTTGATGAAGTTGCTTATAACCTAGTTGACTTATATAAGGAAAAAACTAAAGAAGAAATAATGGAAAGTCTAAAAGAAAACTATACAGTAGAGCAAATAAATGAAGCTTACGATGAAATAAAGACTTTAGAAGAAGAAGGACTTTTATACACAGAGGATACATATCAATTCCATCCAAGTTTCGTAGCTAGAAAAAAAGTAGTTAAAGCTTTATGTTTACATGTTGCTCATGACTGTAACTTAAAATGTAAGTACTGCTTTGCTGCACAAGGGGATTTTGGTGGAGAAAAGCAAATGATGAGTTTTGAAGTTGGTAAAGCTGCAATAGATTACTTAATAGCTAACTCAGGAAATAGAAGAAACTTAGAAATAGATTTCTTTGGTGGAGAGCCACTAATGAACTTTGATGTAGTAAAACAATTAGTTGAATATGGAAGAAGTATAGAAAAAGAAAATAATAAAAATATAAGATTCACTATAACTACAAATGGTATATTATTAGATGATGAAAAGATAGAGTACATAAATGAAAATATGCACAACGTAGTATTAAGCTTAGACGGAAGAAAAGAAGTAAATGATAATATGAGACCTACATTAAATGATAAAGGAAGTCATGATATCATATTACCTAAGTTCAAAAAACTTATAGAAACTAGACCGAAAGACAAATATTATTATATAAGAGGAACATTTACAAGAGAGAATTTAGATTTCTCTGAAGATGTTATGCATTTTGCAAATGAGGGATTTGCACTTACTTCTGTTGAACCAGTTGTAGGAGATGAGTCAAATCCGTATGCATTAAGAGAAGAAGATATGCCAAAAGTATTTGAAGAATACGAAAATTTAGCAGTTAAATATGCTGACATGTTAAAGGAAGGGAAAGATTTTAAATTCTTCCACTTTATGATAGATTTAAATCAAGGTCCATGTGTAATAAAGAGAATAACAGGATGTGGAGCAGGAAATGAATATCTTGCTATAACTCCAGAAGGAGATATATATCCATGTCATCAATTCGTTGGAAATGAAGATTATAAATTATCTAACATAATGAATGAAGAAATAGTATTCCCTCATGATTTAACTGAGAGCTTTAAAAATGCTCATGTATATAGTAAAGAAGATTGTAAAAAGTGTTGGAATAAATTCTACTGTTCAGGTGGATGTCATGCAAATGCAACTAACTTTAACGGAGATGTTATGAAGCCGTATGAATTAGGCTGTGAAATGCAAAAGAAAAGAACAGAGTGTTCAATAATGATACAAGCAAAATTAATGTTAGAAGGTGAATAATACTCAATGATAAAAGGATACAAAGGAGTAGAACCTAAAATAGATGAAACTGCATTTATAGCAGACAGTGCTGATGTTATAGGTCAAGTTAATATAGGTAAAAATGCAAATATATGGTATGGGACTGTTTTAAGAGCAGATGATAACCATATAACTGTAGGTGAAAACACAAATATACAAGATGGAAGTGTAGTGCATATATCAGAGGGATATCCTACAGTTATAGGTGATAATGTAACTATAGGTCATAAATCAATAATTCATGGATGTGAAATTGGAAACAATACATTAATAGGCATGGGTTCAATCGTTTTAGATGGAGCTAAAATTGGAGAATTCACTTTACTTGGAGCAGGAAGTTTAGTCCCACCAGGAAAGGAAATACCATCAGGTGTTTTAGCTATGGGTTCACCTGCTAAAGTAATAAGAGAACTTTCAGAACAAGAAAAAGAAAATCTTACTAAATCAGCATTAAAATACGTAAAACTTGCAAATAATCATAAGTAACAAAACTAAAGGGGCAATCATTATATTGCCCTTTTAAAATTTTAGGAGTGGAATCTAGTGAGAATAAGTTATAAAAACTTAAAAAGATATAAAGAAATTGCACATGTACTAATTAAATATGGATTTTCTGTTATTGTAGAAAAGCTAAATATAGAGGAAGTAGCATATAAAATACCTATTACAAATCCTTCTGAGGAAATAAAGAATATGTCTACAGCTACAAAGATTAGATGTGTAATAGAAGAATTAGGTCCAACATATATAAAATTTGGGCAACTATTAAGTACGAGAAAAGATTTATTTGACCAAGATATAATAGATGAACTTTCTAAATTAAGAGATAGTGTAGAACCATTTGATACAGATATAGCAAAAGCTATATTTAAAAATGAGACTGGATTAGATATAGATGATATTTTTAAGGAATTTAATGATATTCCTATAGGGTCTGCATCTATAGGCCAAGTTTATGAAGGTAAGTTAAAAAATAATGAAGATGTAATTGTAAAGATACAAAGACCTAATATAGAAGAAACTATAAAATCTGATATAGAAATATTGAGGAGTATAGCTTCAGCATTAAAAGATTTATATAAAGATATTGATATAGACTTAAAACAGGTAATAGAAGAATTTAATACTCAATTAATGAGAGAGTTGGACTACAATTTTGAAGCTATGAATGCTATCAAGTTTAAAAAGATGTTTGAAGATAGTAAAGAAGTATATATCCCTTCTATATATAGTGAATATAGTACCGAAAAAGTATTAATAATGGAAAAAATAATAGGTATAAAGTTAAGTGATATTTCAAAAATAAGAGAATTAGGTTGGAGTACTAAAAATATAGCAGAAATAGGTGTAAGATCGTTATTTAAACAAGTCTTTGAATATGGATTTTTTCACGGTGACCCACATCCGGGGAATATATTTGTAGTAAGTAGTAACTGTATATCATATATAGATTTTGGAATGGTTGGGATTGTAGACAGTAAGACATTAAACTTTTTAAATCATATGGCAATTGCAATAAGCAAGAAAAATATAGATAGAGTAATTCACTTACTAATAGATATGAATATACTAAACTCAGATATAGATACTAGTAGTTTTAGACAAGATTTATTATATTTAATGCACTACTATTATGATGTACCAATAGAGAAGTTAAGTATATCTAATATTTTAAATGATATGTTTAGATTTCTTAGAAAATATAAAGTATGTATACCATCTCAACTTTCTATGCTTGCAAAAACTATAATAACTTTAGAAGGAACTGCTAGAAGTTTAGATCCAGATTTTTCAATATCGTCAGTAGCACAAGAATTTATTAAGTATTATTATATTAATAAACTTAGTTTAGATAAGATATTACTTAGAGCTAAAGATAATACAGAAGAAATACTTTTTGATATTAGATCAATTCCAAAACAGTTAAAAACTATACTTAGAAACTTAGAGAATAATAATATTAAAATACAAATGGAAGATATAAAGTTTACAAGCTTGGAACGGTGTATAACTGATTTGGCTACAAAACTTTCGCTAAGCTTAGTTCTAGCATCTATGGTTATTGGTTCTTCTCTTATAATATCATCACAAAATATAAATCGAAATATTTGGATAAAAATGATGGCAATTACAGGTTTCTCTATATCATTTATAATAGGAATATTATTAATTATTAAAATTTTTAGAAGCCAATATAAAAAATAATAAGTAAATTTATAATTGTAAAAATATATATTAAAGTCTAATAAGATAGTATATGACATGCAGTGTAAAATGGAGGAGAAAAATGAGTAATGAAAAATGGTTACTTAGAAATAAAAAAGTCGACTTAAAAGCTATGTCAGAAAAATATAAAATAAGCCAGTTACTTTGTAAGTTGATGGTAAATAGAGATATAATTGATGAGAATATAATAAATAGTTATATAAATCCTGTATATAAATATTTACATTCACCTAAAACTATGAAAGATGTAGTTATTGCAGTAGATATTATAAAAAGAAAAATACAAGAAAATAAAAAAATTAGGATTATAGGTGACTATGATGTAGATGGAATAATCAGTGTTTTTATACTATATACGGCACTTAAAAAGTGTGGTGCAAATGTAGATTATGAAATACCTGATAGAATCAAAGATGGATACGGTATAAATGAAAATATAGTAAAGGTAGCTTATGATGAGGGCGTAGATACTATAATAACTTGCGATAATGGAATTTCAGCTATAGATCAAATACAATATGCTAAAGATTTAGGATTAACAGTAATAGTTACGGATCATCACGATGTTCCATTTATAGAAGAAGATGGAGTAAGAACATTTTTATCTTCGCAGGCGGATGCAATAATAAATCCAAAACAAATAGAGTGTGAATATAAATTTAAAAGTATATGTGGTGCAGGTGTTGCTTTTAAATTAATGGAAGCATTATATGAAGAGATAGGAATGGATAAGGAAGAGTGTTATAAATTAATTGAATTTGTAGCTATAGCAACAGTTTGTGATGTAGTTGACTTAATAGATGAAAATAGAATATTTGTAAAAAATGGATTAGAAATGCTAAATAACAGCAAAAATATTGGTATAAATGCACTTAAAAAAGCATGCGGCTTAGAAGATAAAGAAATTACAGCATATCACTTAGGATTTGTAATAGGTCCATGTTTAAATGCATCTGGAAGACTTGATTCTGCTAAAAAAGGTTTAGAATTATTATTAATGGAAGATGATGAAGAGGCTAAGAATCTAGCACAAGAAATAGTAGATTTAAATGATGCAAGAAAGCATATGACAAAAGAGGGCGTAGATAGAGCTATTAACATAATTGATAGTACAGATATTAATAATGATAATATATTAGTTGTATATATACCTGATATACATGAAAGTCTTGCAGGTATAGTTGCAGGTAGAGTAAAAGAAAAGTACAATAAGCCAACTATAATACTTACAAAGTCAGAAGAAGGTGTAAAGGGATCAGCAAGATCTATAGAAGAATATAATATGTTTGAAGGATTATTAGCTTGTAAAGAATTACTTGATAAGTTTGGTGGACACCCTATGGCAGCTGGATTGTCATTACAAGAAGATAAGGTTGATGAATTAAGAATAGCTTTAAATAATAAATGTGAATTAACAGATGAAGATTTGACTAGAAAGATAATGATAGATTCATCTCTTCCTCTAGAATATTTAAATTTACATCTTATTGAAGAATTAAATGTATTAGAGCCATTTGGTAAAGGTAATTCTAAACCGGTATTTGGTGTTAGAGATGCAAAAATTACGAAGGCTATGTTACTTGGAAAAGACAAGAATGTTTTAAAGTTAAAGCTTTTAACAAATAATAATATTACTATAGATGCTATGATATTTAATGACTTAGAAAATTTTGAGAGTAAGATTATAGAAAAGTATGGTAATGAAGAATTAGATAACTTATATAATAAATCCAACAATAATATACCTATGGATTTTACATTCTATCCATCTATAAATGAATGGAATGGAAATAAGAGCATACAAATTGTAGTTAATGGTATTAGATAGTAAAATATAAATATAAATTATCAAAAAATTAATAGTAAATGAAATAAATGGATAACCTAAAGAAATATAAAGTAATAGCTATAGACAACTAATTAATAATAAACTATAATGAAGGTTCGGAAAAAAACGATGCTTGGTAAAAGTTATATTTTCACCAAATATTGATAAAAAATGATTAAGAAGATATAATAATATTATTATTAACGATTATTTAAAAAATAGTAAAAAATATTCGTATATTATTTTTTACATACATGTAAATTAAATATTATAAAAAGTAACATTATTTATAAATAGGAAATATAACTAATTATAAATTGAACAATTAAAGTTAATAAAATAGATAAAAATTAAAATTTAATATCTAATAATCATAAAAATAGAACATTAAAAGCTATTAGGAGGGTCATCATGGACTTAAAAAAAGCAATAAGAGAAATTGAAAACTTCCCAAAAGAAGGAATAAACTTTAAAGACATAACAACATTAATGCAAGATGGAGAAACTTTCAAGTACACAATAGATGCATTTATAAATGAATTAAAAGACAAAAATGTAGATGTAATAGTAGGGCCAGAAGCTAGAGGATTCTTAATGGGAACTCCAGTTGCTTATGGATTAGGTGTTGGATTTGTTCCGGTTAGAAAGCCAGGAAAACTTCCATCAGAAACTATAAGCTATAGCTATGGATTAGAGTACGGTAGTGATACATTACAAATACACAAAGATGCAATAAAACCAGGACAAAGAGTAGCTATAGTAGATGATTTATTAGCTACAGGAGGAACTATGGAAGCTGCAGCAAAACTAATAGAACAATTAGGTGGAGAAGTGGTTTCTATGCAATTCTTAATAGAATTAGAAGACCTAAAAGGAAGAGAGAAATTATCTCAATACGAAGTAAATTCTTTAATAAAGTACTAGTACTTTAAAAATAGTTGGTATATAGCCAACTATTTTAATATATAAATTTATACTTGAGATAGGTGGTATTATGCAAGATAAGGAAATTCAAGAGCTTATAGAAAAAATAAAGAAATATGCAAATGATGTAGATGTTAGTTTAGTTGAAAAGGCTTATTACTTTGGAAAAAAAGCACATGATGGACAATTTAGAAAATCAGGAGAACCTTATTTTATACATCCTGTAGCAGTAGCAAATATTCTATGTGATATGGAATTAGATATAGAAACTATAATTGCAGGTTTACTTCATGACGTAGTGGAAGATACTGAATATACATATGAAGATATAGAAAGAGAATTTTCTAAAGAAATAGCTGATTTAGTAGATGGAGTAACAAAGCTTGGACAAATAAAATATCAGTCAAAAGAGGAAACACAAGCGGAAAACTTAAGAAAAATGTTTCTTGCTATGGCAAAAGATATAAGAGTTATACTTATAAAATTAGCAGATAGACTGCATAATATGAGAACTTTAAAATATATGCCTCCAGAAAAAGCTAAATCTAAAGCCATAGAAACACTTGAGATATATGGTGGAATAGCTAATAGATTAGGAATATCTATGATTAAATGGGAACTTGAAGATTTAGCTTTAAGATATATAGATCCTGAAGGATATTATGATTTAGTTGAGAGAGTTGCTAAAAAAAGAAGTCAAAGAGAAGCTTATATTGAAAATGTACTTAATATATTAAACAAATCATTTGAAGAGGTAAATATTAAGTGTAATGTATATGGAAGACCAAAGCATTTTTATAGTATATATAAAAAAATGCAAGATAAACATAAGAACTTCCAAGATATATATGATTTAATGGCAGTTAGGATAATTGTTGACACTGTAAAAGATTGCTATGCAGTTCTTGGTATGATACATACGCTATGGACTCCTATGCCAGGTAGATTTAAAGATTATATAGCTATGCCAAAGCCAAATATGTATCAAAGTTTACACACCACAGTCATAGGTCCAGATGGTGAGCCTTTAGAGATACAAATAAGAACTAAAGAAATGCACACTATAGCTGAGTACGGAATAGCAGCACACTGGAAATATAAAGAAGGAAATACAAGTCAAAAACAAAGCAATATAGAAGGTAAACTTCAGTGGTTAAGACAAATGATGGAATGGGAAAAAGACTTAAAAGACCCGCAAGAGTTTATGGATGCACTTAAAGAAGATGTATTCAGTAGTCAAGTATATGTATTTACTCCTAAGGGGGATGTTGTAGAACTTCCAGCAGAGTCAACTCCAATAGATTTTGCATACAGAGTGCATACAAATGTAGGGAATAAATGTGTTGGTTCAAAGATAGATGGAAGAATAGTGCCTCTAGATTATAAACTTCAAAATGGTAATATAGTTGAAATATTAACATCTTCAAACTCTAATGGACCAAGTAGGGACTGGATAAATATTGTTAAAACACCTAATGCTAAAAGTAGAATTAGACAATGGTTCAAAAAAGAAAGAAGAGAAGAAAATATTCAAAGAGGAATGGAAATACTTGAAAAAGAATTTAAAAAATACCATATACCATTAAAGGATTCCAATATAGAAAAATACATGCAACAAATGACTAAGAAATTTAACCAACCAACAGTAGAAGATTTAATAGCTACTATTGGATATGGTGGAATAATGCCAGCGCATGTAGTTCCTAAAATAAGGGATTTATATGAAAAAGAAGTTAAAAAAGTTCAAAAAGAACAAAAAGAAGAAATAAATGATATAGAAAAACACAGCATAAGTGATGCGGAATATAAACAAAAAAGAAAGAAAAATAATTCACAAGGAATTGTAGTAAAAAGATTAGATAATATACTTATAAGATTTGCTAAATGTTGTAATCCACTTCCTGGTGATGAGATTATAGGTTATGTAACTAAAGGAAGAGGAGTTGCTATACATAGAGCAGATTGTCCTAATGCAAATGTTAATGGAGATTTCTTTAAAAATAGATTAGTAGATGTAGCTTGGAGTAATTCTGAAGCTAGTAAATTTGAAGCTGAAATACAAATAAAAGCGGTTGATAGAAGAGGAATAATAAATGATATAACTCACATAATCGCTATGGATAAAGTTTCTTTAAATGGTATAAGTGCAAAAAAAGGAAAAGATAATGTAGTAAGTGTAAACTTATTAGTTGAAGTTAATAATATAGACGCGTTAAATACACTGATGAAAAAAATAAAATCAATTCCTGGTGTTGAAAATATTTATAGGGTAATTAACTAGGAGGTTATTATGAGAGCAGTTGTTCAGAGAGTATCTTCTTCAAAAGTTACAGTAGATGGAGAAGTTACTGGGGAGATAAATAAAGGGTTACTTGTTTTACTAGGTGTAACTCATGAAGATACATCTAAAGATGTAGATTATATAATAGATAAGGTACTTAATTTAAGAATATTTGAAGATGAAAATGAAAAGATGAATTTATCATTAAAAGATGTTGGTGGAGAACTTTTAGTAGTATCTCAATTTACTTTATATGGTGATTGTAGAAAAGGTAGAAGACCTAGCTTTTCTAGTGCAGCAAGACCAGAAGTTGCAACAAAATTATATGAGGAATTCATAGAAAAAGCAAGGAAAGAAGGTATAGTAACTAAAACAGGACAGTTTGGTGCACATATGATGGTTGATTTAACTAATGATGGGCCAGTTACTATATTACTTGAATCAAATAGAGATTTTTAAGGAGGTACAATTATGATAATAGATAAGATAGTTGAACCATACTTTGGAGAAAATATGTATATATTAATAGATAAAGAAACTAAAAAGTGTGCAGTTGTAGACCCAGGTGGAGCTAGTGACAAAATACTTACTTATCTAAAGAAAAACTCTTTAGAGTTAGAATATATACTACTGACTCATGGACATGGAGACCATATAGGAGCAGTTAATTATATAAAATCTAAAACTAATGCTACCATAGTAGCACATAGTGATGAAAAAGAATTATTAAATGATAATAGAAAAAACCTAAGTTATTCTATGCATTGTGGCCCACAAGAATTAAATGCTGATGTATATGTTAATGACAAAGATAAATTAGAACTTGGAAATTTAAAATTAAGTTTTATTCATACGCCAGGACATACAAAAGGAAGTATGTGTATAAGAGTTAATGACGATATGTTTACAGGAGATACTCTGTTTGCAGGAAGTATAGGAAGAACGGATTTTTATAGTGGAGACTATAAGCAAATTGAGAAATCTTTAAAGAAATTAGCTAAATTTGAAAACAAAGTAAAAATACATCCTGGTCATGGGCCAAGTTCAACACTTGGTATAGAAAAGATGAGTAATCCTTATATGTAAAAGGAGACATTAAAATGTTAAACGTAATATTAAAAAATCATGATTTTAAGTATGAAGTTGCAGAACTTATAAAATTATTTACTTCGGATTTTCAATTTGTAGAAAATAAAAGTTTTGGTATGGTATTAGAAAATACTCTTTTAGAGTACAACAATACTTTAATATCAACAAGTAAGTACTATGAAAATTATGAACTTAGATTTGAGTCATCTGAAAATATAAAAATTGATGGTTTAAGTGAACAAGAACTAAAAAAGCGTACTAAAGAAATGATAAAAAGAAGTATGTTTAACGTATTAAAAAAGAAGTTTAATACTTATGTACCATGGGGCATACTTACAGGAATAAGACCTGTTAAGATAGTTCATAACTTACTAGACAAAGGTATGAGTGATGAATATATAAGACAAAATCTAAAAGAAAATTATCTTATAATGGATGAAAAAATAGATTTAGCTTTAGAGATTGCAAAAAGAGAAAGACCTTTTATATATCCTATTGATGAAAATAAAATATCTTTATATATTGGAATACCGTTTTGTCCTACAAGATGTTATTACTGCTCATTCCCAGCTAATCCATTAAAGCAATTTGGGCATTTAAGAATGGAATATGTACAAAAGCTTATAGAAGAAGTTAAGGGAATGGCAAAAATACTAAAAGATACAAATAAAGAAATTGAAACTCTATACATTGGTGGAGGAACACCAACAGCACTTGAAAAAGAAGAGTTAGATATTTTAATAACTGCTTTATATAAAGAGCTAGATTTAAGTAAGATAAAGGAATTTACTGTAGAGGCAGGAAGACCAGATTCTATAACTAGAGGCAAGTTGGAAGTTCTTAAAAAGCATAATGTAAGTAGAATAAGTATAAATCCTCAAACTATGAATGATGAAACTTTAGAAAAAATAGGACGTGCTCATAGTGTTAGTGATATAGTTGATTGTTTCAATATGGCTAGAGAAATAGGATTTGATAATATAAATATGGACCTTATACTAGGCCTTGTAGATGAAGATTTAGAAATGGTTAGAAATACATTAGAAGAAATTAAAAAGCTTAATCCTGAAAGTTTAACTGTACATACATTAGCAGTTAAAAGAGCATCTAAATTAAAAGAAGATATAGAAAATTATGAACTTACAAGATACGAAGAAATGATAAAGATGATAGATTTATCTATGGAATATGCAAAGGAAATGGGACTTAACCCATATTATATGTATCGTCAAAAGCATATGTTAGGTAACTTAGAAAACATAGGATATGCAAAAGAAGGATATGAATGTATATATAATATTCAAATCATGGAAGAAAAGCAAAGTAACTATGCATTAGGTGCAGGATCTATATCTAAATTTGTATATGTTGATGAAGATAGAATTGAAAGAGTTGAAAACGTAAAGAACGTTGAGCAATATATAGATAGAGTTGATGAAATGATAGAAAGAAAGAGAAAGGAAATATATCAAAATGTTAACTAAAGCTCCAAGAGGAACAAAGGACATAACTCCAAAAGATGCATATAAATGGAATTATGTTGAAAATAAATTTAGAGAAATATGTTCATTATTTGGTTATGAAGAGATGAGAACACCAGTATTTGAACATACAGAATTATTTAAAAGAAGTGTAGGGGATACTACAGATATAGTACAAAAAGAAATGTACTCATTTACAGATAAAGGTGGAAGAGATATAACTTTAAAGCCAGAAGGAACAGCAGGTGTAGTTAGAGCGTTTATAGAAAATAAATTATATGCTGATACTCAACCTACAAAATTATTCTACATAACACCTTGCTTTAGATATGAAAGACCTCAAGCAGGAAGACAAAGACAATTCCATCAATTTGGAATAGAAGCATTAGGAAGTGACAAGCCATCATTAGATGCAGAAGTTATAGCTTTAGCTGTACAATTCTTTACTGAAGTTGGACTTAAAGATTTAGCAGTAAGTATAAACTCTGTTGGATGTCCTACTTGTAGAGCAGAGTATAATGCTAGATTAAAAGAATATCTTGATAAAAAATCAGATGTGTTATGTGAAACATGTTTAGAAAGAAAAGATAAAAATCCAATGAGAGTTATAGACTGTAAAAATCCTACTTGTAAGGAAAACTTAAATGATATACCTTTTATGGTTGATCATATATGTGATGATTGTAAAGATCACTTTGAAAAATTACAAACATATTTAAAAGAAATGGATATAAACTTTGTAGTTGATAAAACAATAGTTAGAGGTCTTGACTACTACAAGAAAACTGCATTTGAAATAATATCAAATGATATAGGATCTCAAAGTACAGTTTGTGGTGGTGGAAGATACGATGGGCTTGTTGAACAATTAGGTGGACCTAAGGGTGTTAGTGGTATAGGATTTGCATTAGGTGCAGAAAGATTATTATTAACTATGGAAAATAATAATATAGAAATAGAAAATCCTTATGCTACTGATATATTTATAGTAACAATAGGTGATGAAGCGAAAACTAAGAGCTTTAAATTACTTAAGGATTTAAGAACAAACCACATAAGTGCAGAAAATGACCACTTAGATAGAAGTGTAAAGGCTCAATTTAAGTATTCTGATAAAATAAATGCTAAATTCACTATAGTTATAGGTGATGATGAATTAGCTAATGACACTGCTACATTAAAAAATATGTCAACATCAGAACAAACAACTATAAAATTAAGTGAAATAGTTCAAGAGTTAAAGTCTAGACTGTAATTAATACGAATATAGTTTAATTTAATAAATTCAGAATATGATTTAATTTAAATATATAAACTTAAGTCATATTCTGTTTGCTAGACAAGTTAAATATATTAGTGATAATATTATTAATATGTTTATAGAGAAGCTTTAAAAGCTTTATACATAGAATTATATTTAATATAAAAATAACTATTTATAGTTAAAATAAATACTTGGAGGATAAGCAATGGAAACTCTAAATGGCTTAAAGAGAACTCATTACTGTGGGGACTTAAGAGAAAGCAATATAAATGAAGAAGTTGTACTTATGGGATGGGTACAAAAGAAAAGAAACTTAGGGGGATTAGTATTCGTTGACCTAAGAGATAGAAGTGGATTATGTCAAATAATATTCGATACTGATGTAAATGCAGAAGCTTTTGCTAAGGCTGAAAAATTAGGTTCAGAATATGTTGTTGCAGTTAAGGGGAAAGTTGCAGAAAGATCATCTAAAAACCCTAACATGCCAACTGGAGATATCGAAGTATTTGCTACTGAATTAAAAGTATTAAATAAATCAGAAACACCACCAATATATATAAAAGATGACGATAACGTTTCAGAAGAGTTAAGATTAAAATATAGATACTTAGATTTAAGAAAACCATCTATGCAAAAGAATTTAATGTTAAGAAGTAGGGTTGCTGGTATAGTTAGAAATTACTTAACTGAAAATAATTTCTGTGAAATAGAAACTCCATTCTTAATAAAACCAACTCCAGAAGGTGCTAGAGATTACTTAGTACCAAGTAGAGTTAATGAAGGTAAGTTCTATGCATTACCACAATCACCACAATTATTCAAACAATTATTAATGGTAAGTGGTATGGATAGATACTTCCAAATAGTTAAGTGTTTCAGAGATGAAGACTTAAGAGCTGACCGTCAACCAGAGTTCACTCAAATAGACTGCGAAATGTCATTTGTTGAAGAAGAAGACGTAAGAGCTATAATGGAAAAAATGATACAAAGAATATTTAAGGAAGTATTAAATGTAGAAGTTACATTACCACTTCCAGTTATGCCTTATGCTGAAGCTATGGAAAGATACGGTTCAGATAAGCCTGACACTAGATTTGGATACGAATTAACTAACATATCTGACATAGTTGCTAACTGTGGATTTGGAGTATTTGCAAATGCTACTAAAAAAGGTATGAGCGTTAGAGGTATAAATGTAGAAGGTAAAGCAGAAGAATTTACTAAAAAGCAAATAGGTAAATTAGAAGACCATGCAAAGACTTACAAGGCTAAAGGTCTTGCTTGGATGAAAGTTGGAGCAAACAGAGAAGTTACTTCTCCAATAGCTAAATTCTTCACTGAAGAAGAAATGACTGCAATACTTGATAGAATGAATGCTAAAGAAGGCGACTTATTATTATTTGTTGCTGACAAGGATTCAGTAGTATTTGATGCATTAGGACAAGTTAGACTTGAAGTTGCAAGAAGACTTGACTTATTAGATAACAGTGTTTACAAAATGCTATGGGTAACTGAATTCCCATTATTTGAAGAAGATGAAGAAACAGGAAGATTTATAGCTAAGCACCACCCATTCACATCTCCAGTAGATGAAGACTTAGATAAATTAGAGAGTGGAGATAAGGCATCTTTAAGAGCTAAGGCTTACGATATAGTTATAAATGGATATGAAGTAGGTGGAGGAAGTGTTAGAATATTCAATTCTGACGTTCAAAAGAGAATGTTTAGTGCATTAGGACTTTCTGAAGAAGAAGCTTATGAAAAATTTGGATTCTTATTAGATGCATTCAAATATGGAACTCCTCCTCACGCAGGAATAGCATTTGGTATGGATAGATTAATAATGATACTTGCTGGAACTAATAACATAAAAGATGTTATAGCATTCCCTAAAAACCAAAGTGCAGTTTGTCCAATGACAAATGCTCCAGCAGTAGCAGATGAAGAACAACTTAAAGAATTAAGTATAAGAGTAGAGTTAGAAGATAAAGAGTAATATATAAAAAGTACCTCAGATTGAGGTACTTTTTTACTAAATTCTATTAAATTCAAGAAATCTAGTTCCTTGAAACTTAAGTTTACCATAGTCACCTTCTGCAATCATACCATATTCTTTACCATTAACACAAAATTCCGTTCTATCCTTACTTTCAAATTCAAAAGTAACATAATATGAAGTGTGACTGCTAGCACTAGTATCTGTATGTGAGTTAGTGTGTGAAACGCTAATTCTTTTTGAAACAACTTTGCAGTTAATATCTAATATTGGTTGTTTGTTATTATTAGACCATTCTGAAATACCTTTTATTGCGTTTATTATAATTGTACCTACAATCAATGCAAATACTATAAAAAACATTATAGAAAACATATCAAATCCAGTTTCATACCCATATAAATCCATAAATATCCTCCCTGTATCATATTATATTAATAATATATATAATATGAGGATATATGGTAACAATTGGATTACAGTTATAATATTTATATTTATTTTTATAGATTTTTAGAAAAATGAGATAGTTTATTCAATAGTATTATTATATTTATCTACTAAAGCTTTTTCACCCATTTCAACAAGTTTTCTACTAGTCATTCCACCCGACTTCAACACCTGCTTTTATATTTTCAGCCATTCCATCTAAAGTACCCTGTGGAGCTAAACCTTCTATTTTGTCAGTTCTCATATTATAGTAATATCCTAATTCAGAAGATATTTCCATCTTAAGATTATTTAAAGCTTCTCTAGCATTATTTTTACTTTGTAAATCCATATTACTCCTCCTTAAACTTTCATATATAAATATCATTAACTCAAAATAAAGAAGTTATAACATAAAACTTAGAATAAAATAAAAAATTTACTTAGATTGATTGACATATTGGCTAAATACTTCACTCATTAACGATATATTCTTACTCATGCTACGAATTCATCTTTTGTTCAAAAACATAAGGTTTAAAATGATATCTTAATAGATTATAATAGGCTTTATTTACGGTTAAAATAAAATGGACTTAAGCAAAATTGTAAGAGCTAACAAAATAAGGTATAATAAATGGTAATAAAGAATAAAAAATATATAATATTTCAATGTATATGTAAAATTATTATAAATATAGTTAATCATAAATAATATAAGAGGTGTAAAATGCAAGATAAGGATATGCTTATAAAAAGATTAAATAGAATAGAAGGACAAGTTAAAGGTATACAAAAAATGGTAGATGAAGAAAGATATTGTATAGATATATTAACTCAAATATCAGCAATAAGATCGGCTATAAATAAAGTTGGATCTATAATACTAGAAAGCCATATAAAGGGATGTGTGGTAAATAGTATAAAAGAAGACAATAGCGAAGAATCTATAGAAGAGCTTATGAAAACTATAGATAAATTTATAAAATAGGGGGATTTGAAAATGAATCAACAGGGGTATATTGTTGAAATAGTGGATAGTGTAACTGCAAAACTAAAGTTAAAGCGTCACTTTGCATGTGCATCTTGTGGTAAGTGTGCAACTACATCTGAAGAAAAATATATAATAGTTGAGGCTGATAACACTATAGGTGCTAAAGTAGGGGATAGAGTAGAAATTAATATGGAAACTGTAAATGTATTAAAAGCAGCATTTATAGCTTACACAATACCTTTATTAGCATTACTTTTAGGAACTGTAAGTACTTTCTATGGCTTAAAAGCAATAAATATCACAAATAATGTAGAGATTATAAGTGGTGGGTCAGGACTAATATTTACTATTCTATCATTTTTAATATTAAAGAAAAATGACAAGAAGTTTAGAGATAGTAAAGAATATATACCTATAGTTATAAGAATAATTGTAAGTAGTGGGAATGAAATAAATTTATAAAATAAAAATAATAATATATTTGGCAAATATAAACATGGAGTATATAAATATATATAAATATTTAGATGAAGCAATATAGATAAAACATATATACATTGCAATTATCTAATAAATTATATATTAATATACTCCATTTGTATTTTAAGATTATTATATTGATATTTTAACTAAGTTTACTTGTTTTTATGAATTTTAGCTAATGAAACTATGTTTAAAGTTCTAGATAATGATGTAACAACTAAAACTCCAAGGGATATTGCTCCACCTACAAATAATACATTCGCACCTTTAGCTACTGCAAGTTCATAATTTGACTGAACTAAATAAAGCATTGTATTGTACATTCCAAGCCCTGGAACTAAAGGTATAATACCAGGTATTACAAATAATATTGCAGGATATTTTAATTTTCTAGCTAGAATTTCACTTATCAAGGCAACTAAAGCAGCAGCTAAAAAGTTTGATAATATATCGTTATTTGTAGCATTGATTAAACAATAATAAATACTCCAACCAATACCACCAGTTAGACCTGCTGGTATAAGGGCGAATTTAGGTACATTGAAAAATACTGAAAACCCAACGGTAGCAATAGTTGAGTATAAAAAATGCATGTAAACTGGCATATCTGTCATTAGAATACACCTCCTAATCTAACCCATAAATCTAATATTAAACCAACTCCACAAGCAATTGCTATAGCTGTCATACCTGCATCAAAGGCACGAGCAACACCAGAAATTAAGTCTCCAGAAATTAAATCTCTAATACCTTTTATAAATGATACTCCTGGAAGTAGTGGCATAATAGAACCAACTATTAACATTCTTGGAGTATCAAGAATTCCAATGTGGCTAAGTAAAACTCCGACTATAGCTATGAATGTAGATGCTAATAGACTTGAGAAAGCAGGTATTGAGCTTAGTTTCATAATTTTATTGTAAAATATTACTGCAAATATTGAAGTTATAAAAGTACATAGGAAAGTTGCTAAATTATTCCCGCCTAAAAGTCCTGCGAAAAATGCAGAACCAATTCCTGTGCAAAAATATATTAGTTTTGAAGAGTAGCTGCTAGATTGAATTATATCCTTTAACTTGGCCATAGCATCATTTACTGTTAGGTCTGTATTACTAACAAACTCTCTAGAAAAATTATTAAGCAATGAGATTTTATTTAAATCTATAGATCTAGATTTAATTGTTTTCATAAAAGTTAATCCATCGAATCTATCATCAGATATTATTATTACAGTAGGCGATGTAAAGACATTTATGTGATTAAAACCTCTTGATTTACAAATTCTAAGTATACTATCTTCTACACGGTAAGTTTCTGCACCATTAGATAGCATGAGTTCTCCTATAAATAATGCTAGTCTAAGGATGTCTTTTTTATAATCTGTATTGTATTCACTATTCATAAAAAACCTCCTATAAAAATATATAAAGATTATATCAAATATTTCTCTATTATTATTTAAAAATACGATAAATTATAATTTATTTTGCCTAAAATGAGTAATTTTTATTAGCAAGTAGCTACAAGATACACTGTAAAAGCCAATATATTTACTAGATTTATATAAAATTTAAGTTAGGAACAAGTTTAATTAAAGTACATATAATTACTAATATCATAAATTTAAGGGGGAATAAAATTGGTACTAACAGGAGCTCATTACATCTACATTTTATTCATGGTAGTTGTATTAATAACTATGATTATGAAAAAAGAAAGTGTAATACCTTGTATATTAGGTATATTTGCGTTAGGCCTTTATTATACTAGAGACCTAATAGGGGCACTTGGAGCGATATTCTCAGCGTTAAGTGTAGCATTAAATGAATTAGGTCCAGTAATTATAATTATAGGTATTATGGTTGCGCTATCAAAGGCACTAGAAGAGAATAAAGCCATCGATTTTATGGTAGGTCCAATCTCTAAAGTAGTTAAAAACTCTACGAGTGCATTTTTCATATCAGGGATATTTATGTTTATAATGTCTTGGTTTTTCTGGCCATCACCAGCAACTGCACTTGTAGGAGCTATATTTTTACCAATAGCTATAAAAGCGGGTCTTCCTGCGATAGGACTTGCAATGGCTATAAATCTATTTGGTCATGGTATAGCACTATCTACTGATTTTATAATACAAGGTGCACCTTCTATAACATCAGGAGCAGCTGGTATAGAGGTAACTGAAGTTATGAGTGAAGGTATAATACTTTATATTGTAATGGCAGTGGTTACTATAGGGACAGCTTTTTATATGTTAAGAAAAGATTTAAAAAATGGAGATTTAAAATGTGAAATAGCACAAACAAAAGAAGTGGAAAAGAAAGATGTTTCTCTAACAGCTAAGATATCTATATGGTTAGTTATAATATCATTTATACTAGATATAATAGCTATGTATAAATTTGACCTTAAAGGTGGAGATGCTACTGGACTACTTGGAGCAACAGCTTTGATGTTATTAATAGTAATAAACTTTATGAACAATCCTAAAACAACACTTGATAAAGTTACAGATCAACTAGTGGGAGGATTTGTATTTGGTATAAAAATATTTGCAGTAATAATACCAATAGCGGCATTTTTCTATATGGGTGATATGCCTTTAGTAACAGTATTTGGAGATGTTTTAGCTGAAGGATCTCAAGGACTTTTAGGCGATATAGGTCTAGTTTTATCTGAAGCTGTTCCTTTCAATAAAGTTGCAGCGGCAAGTATAGAAACTGTAGTTGGTGGTATAACTGGACTTGATGGTTCATCATTTTCTGGAATGTCTTTAGCTGGCTCAACTGCAGCTGTATTTGGAACAGCTATAGGAGCAAATGTAGGAGCTTTATCAGCTTTAGGTCAAATAGCAGCTACATGGGTAGGTGGAGGATGTATAGTTCCTTGGGCACTAGCACCAGCAGCAGCTATATGTGGTGTAAAACCAGTTGATTTAGCTAAAAGAAATCTTATACCTGTAATGGTTGGACTTGTGGTTACGACGATAGTTGCCATGTTTATTATTTAGCTTTACAAAGATAGAGTATCTTATTATTTAGGATACTCTATTTTTATATAAATTTTACTATAGTTTGTATATATTAAAGATAGATATAGAGAATAATTAATGGAAAAAAGTATAAAAAATAAAAAATGTAAAAAAAAATTAAAAAAAGTGTTGACCAAATTATTTGAAGATGGTATAGTTATACTTGTCCTTAAGAAAAGGGCAAAACAATAAAAATGAACTTTGAAAATTAAACAGTAGGTTAATTAATAGAATTGAAACTAACAAACCAAGCCAGATATTCAGATAATGATAGTCTGAGCAGGTAATCAAATTTATTTGAGCAACGGATGTATCTGAAGCGGTAGCGAAGATATATCGTTGGCGATATAAATTCGAAGAATTTATTTTGAGAGTTTGATCCTGGCTCAGGATGAACGCTGGCGGCGTGCCTAACACATGC
>OATT01000929.1_pt1 | contig 20529 bp, 24 predicted proteins | sample 1476071 | NCBI WGS metagenome assembly OATT01 (sample SAMEA2579989, study PRJEB22360) | human gut metagenome | biome: human gut; feature: human-associated habitat; material: faeces | place: Denmark | collected 2008/2010 | reverse complement strand
CACCCCCCCTCCTGTTGCCAGTATTGGGGCGGTAACAGGAAGAGTATACCACAAATCTACTATCTAATCCATTCGTTTTTTCTTCAATCTTCCCAACTTGCGATAATGGGTATTACAGGAAGTTGGGAAGGGTATGTTAAAAGCCCGTTATATCTTTATAATAAGGGTACTTGGAGTGGTCTTCAAACGACTGGCATGACTGCTGTAAATTTAGGATTCCGAGTTTCCTTTCAGGAAGCAAATGGCTATATCGGTTTTGTTTCAAAAAGTAGGCCAGATGACGGAACTTCCAATGCCAGGCTGAACCAAACCTTCAATTTAAGTGCGTACAAATATATCAAAGCCAAGGTTGATATAAATTACACAAACTATGCGCTGATTGGTGTATCAACAAGCGGAAATTCCGGAATCGGACAATATACTGCTTCTGCCAGATCAAGTAATGACGGGTATATTATTTTAGATGTATCATCCTTAAATGGCAACTATTATATATATTTCGAAGGTAGTGTTCAAAATGGTTATGCATCTGCTGCTATGGTGATCAACTTTACTGAATTGATCGTTACAAATAATTAATTTGAAGGAAACTTTGCAAAGTAATGAAAGTTCACTTAGGTGAAGTAAACTCGATAAATATATATTGTATCCCAATGCTCGCTGACCCCATATATTTGTATCTTATCGGTAATTCCAACATTGGATATATTGAGGGAAATTGTTCGTTCGGTTGCAGATTCCTTACCTTCGGTATAGATTTCGCTATTGCCAGATAAACGAATTTTTACTTCCCATTCACCACCAAGATTCATAGTATTTGTGCTGTAGACAACATTTACTGTTTTATATGGCTGCAAATTTATTGGATTTCCTTGCTTGCTTATGGTTACATCAAAGGCTTTAAATCTTCCATTATTAGCTCCGCCATATGATACAATATTGGAATTTTTATATTCTATGGAACCATATGAGTATGTCGGAGTAATAGATGCAGTTCCATAACCACTTCCCCATGACCCACGATTATAAACGTCCATAGGCCCAGGAACAAAACCATCATGAGCTCCGATAATACCCATTATCGATACATTCTTCTTAATCTTATCCGGCGTCAGCCCTGCCATTGAACGGATATCCGCCCAATTCAGAAATACCTGTGCATTTTCGTTGTAATATCCGCCTGGAACTTTCACCCACATTCTTTGATTGGGCGCATCGTTTCCACGGCTGTTTCCTGCGCCACCATAGTTGCCGCGGTTCGCCATACTGCCTGTCACTTCGGATCCATTCACCCAGGCTGTTTTTCCGGAAAGGATCTGAGCTGCTGTCGCCGTTCCTGACGTCTGAGCAGACAGACTTTTTGCTGTTACCTTTCCGCTGCCGCTATGATGTCCTCCCGGAATTGTTATCGAAGCCCCGGCAGACAACTCCGAAGAACTCCAATTTCCCCGCTCCGGCATGGTTCCGGTAAGCGGTTCCCCCTCACTGTCTAAAATCACCTTTCCGGCCAGCACGTCTCCGGCGCCGGCTGTCACCGCATCCAGATCCGCTCCGCCACCGCCTGGTAGCCAAATTCCCATTGCCATATCCTATACCCCCTTTATTACTACCTGAAAATCAGTTGCCGGTTTCTTTCCAATGCAGGTAAACGTCACCGTCCCGTTTCCGGTTTCAAAATAGCTGATGCAGGCCGCTGCCTTGTGGATCGCCTTTTCGTTTTCTTTGGTTGCGCTTTTGGGAATCTGCTCCTTGGCAACCGGCATATCGTTTTCCTTCACATCCGGAACATCCACCGTCTGAGTGTACGGCCCTTCTCCCTGCCATCCCTCTGCCGTCAATGTAACGGTCCTGGTTTTCATCAAAGCGTTGATCGTTTCATTGGTTCCATTGATGTCATTGGCACCAAAAGAGTCCCCTTCCTGCGTATAAGCTGTCTCATCTGCAATTCCGGAAGTTCCATCCGGGTTCTTAGAAATCCTGTACTTCCTTGCTCCGTCAAACATTGCATCTTTATAATCGGTCTTTAATTGATTCATACCACGCCTCCATTTAATATAAAGGGCAATTTTTTTCTTCCTCTCTCCCTACTCCTTATATTGCTGTACATTAACCGACAGGCTTCTTCCAGCCGGTTCAGCTCCCGCCAGCTGATAAACGGCGTATTATCATAAAAGGTCTGTCGCTCCCCCACTTGAAACGGAAAGGTTCCCTGGCAGATGTGCTCCACATTCTCTTCGAACCGGTTAATTTCATCCGCGTAAAAGCTGTAGTCTTCATAGTTTTTGTCCTCCCCCATTTCCTCAAATGTAAAATCCGGCCAGAGCGTCAGAGCCAGCTTCCGGATTTCATTCAGATTTCCTTTGATCCGGTTGTAATCCTGAATATTGAAAAAATCACTGGATTTCCAATCCGTTTTTGGTTCTAACCACACCGCTCATATCCCTCCTTGCTTTCATCGTTCCAGACAGCGCGCCGCCGTTAAAGCTCAGCGAATGGTCATAAATTCGGATCAGAAGATCCGGAACGTACTTATTTTCCAGAAAAGCGATATCATTGGCATCAATCCGTGGTTCCCCCCGGTAAGATAGGTTGTATTCCCGGTCAGATGCCAGATAATCTCCGATCCACTTTGCCAGATCTTCTGCCAGCCCCACATCTGATACAAGAGGATTTTCCCATACTTCAATCGTCCCTGTCGTATGCAGCTGTTTCGTAGTTCTGGCCTGTGAAGTGACATATTCCCGTCCATTCACAGCTACCTCTGCCGTCCCGTTTATGCCTTTTACTTCTACCGTTACATAATAAGCGCTGCTGTCTGTAATGGCGATGCTCGCCCCTTCTGACGGCTCCGTAAGGACAACAGAAAAACCGTAGGAAGGATTAGACAGGTAAAAGGTATACTGCGGTTCCTCTGGTGTAAAACGAAGCGTTTCCTTTGCAAGTTCCTTTTCTTCTGTACTTTCTCCATAGAGGGTACGAATAACCTGCAGCTCCTGAACCTTCGTCAGCTGGGTTCCCTTCGGCGTCCTGGTAAGCTCCGTCCCATATTCCAGGGAATAATCCGTACTGTCCCCAAACCGAACATTATCCAAAATTACCCGGTTTCCCGGAGAGCCTTTTGTAAACTCTAAAATCAGCCGGTCAAAAGCAGGGAACTCGTGGGAAACCACCGTTATCTCCTGCAAATCTGTCATCTGATAGTCCTCCTGCAGCTTACCATCATAGTAAGAATGAAAAAACACACATTCTGGAGCGTTTCGACCAAACTCCAATGTCAAACCAAAGCATTTAAACGCTGCCTCCAGGGTAATTTCTATGGTAGGATTTTTTATGAAATTTCCTTCCTCATCCGCTACCTCTTCACTGATATAACCGGTATTCAGTACAATCTCTCCTCCCTTTCTGGGAAGAAACATTTGTGCCTCTTCTGTCTGAGTGTAATCCCTGCCAGCCAGAGCATACTCTTCCTTCTTGGTTCCATCCAGAATCCGAGGTGCATGCGAAAAATAAGTCTCATTCTCTGAAGCCGCTGCCATATCCGGGATAAAGCTGGATTTAATAAAAATCTTTCCTTCCCTGTCCTGATAAATAATACAGCGTCCTGCATTGGCAATCAGCTGCAGCGCCTCTTTATGAGCTACCGCTGGAATAGGGTTCTGAATTTTGACGTCCCGAAGATATGGATCAATATAATACTCCCGCCTGTCCACTCCTGCATCCTGAAACACATCATCCGCCAGTTCGTACAGGGAAATTCCTTCTGAATGAAGCCGCCCTCTGTAATAGGTTTCTTCCATCGTGTCAAACCGATCCGAGGCTCCGATATCCAGCTCCTCATCATCTGCAGACCAGTCTTTTAAAGACAGCTTCGCCCCAGGCATCCATTCCACGCTTCCATCTTCCAGCTCCTGGCCATACAGCACCTCTACATTCTGTCCAATTTCCAAAAACTGAACAGAAGACTCGGAATTTTCCACATCGAACTCCCGATCCCGATTGGCTGCCGTCATAGAAAAGTCAATGGTTGGAAGCTCCTCTGTAATTGGACTGATATGCTCCTTCTTGGTTGCGGAAAGAATCTTCCTGTTATCAAAATAAATGCCAATTCCCATTGTTATCTGATGAATTCGAAATCTGGACTGACCATTTACCATTTTCTTGGGAACCAGGCGAAGAAACGTAGCATCCGGGAAAATTTCTTCTGTCACAAAGTGGCCGGAAACATTTCCCTTTACCTGGACCGTATTCTGATCTGATTCAATCACAAAATCCTGCGGATACGCCTTTCCAAACTCAATGGTCAGTCCTTTAATCGATAGAGACACCGGAAAGCGTATCTCAACCGCTCCCAAAAGCTTCTCTGTCACCAGTCCTGCATTCAAAACCACATCTCGCTTCATTCTTGGCAGGAAATACATACTGCCATCCACGGCAGACCAGTTCTCGTCACAGCCGGCATAAAGCTCCGCCACCTGATAATTATCAAAAGGCTTTGTAAGATCCGAAAAATAGGTAAATGCCTTTGGCTCATCCACGGAAGCAGAAGCCTGGGCTGTCTGATTAATCATTCCGATTGTCACCCGTAGGAAGGAACATTCATCCCTGTATTTCTTTTTCATTTCCCGCTTATACGCATTACTTACTGCCTGCATTTAACTCAACTCCCCGCAGTCTACAATATTTACTTTGCACTGGCTGTACATAGTCGGGAGGCCGTCCGGGCCGATAAACAGCGGCTGGGCGGTTCGGTCTCCCGGATACATCCGGATCGTCAGCCAGTCATTGCTTACCATATCGGGAAATCGCACCGTCACCACAAAAGCCTTGAACTCCTTCAGCATCTCTGACCAGGTAGCCGCATCCAGCTTATTCCAGACCAGGTTATTGAGTTTATACTGATCTCTTCCTACTCGCTGGCCCACAAACTCCCCATTAGCATTTTTTCCAGTGCTCACAAAGGTGGCCACCAGGAACTCCAGCCCCCGATCCGGGGACGGAAATTCCCTGCCGTTAATGTAAATAAAATTTGTCATTCATGGCCTCCCTTCTATGTTGTCCGCAGCGAGTACCCGGTGCGCTTATCCAAATCCTTTAGTTTTCTGTGAATTTCCCGAATATCCACGTTAACCACCAGATCCAGCGCTTCTATCAGGCTGATAATTTTCTCCAGAAGTGCAATCATGCGCTCTATCTGCTCGCTGTTGCCGCCTCCTGCAGCCATCCGGGCCGCCGTCTGAGCCATGTCAAGCAGCTTGCTCTCCGGAGATACAATCTCTCCTTCTCTTCGGTTATCTCCAATCACCGCCAGGCGCGGAGTATTGGCCTTCACATAGCCACCCTGGGCCAGACGTGGAAGGTGAATCTCTGGGATTTCCGGAATCAGCTCATCGTCAATACCTGGAATATGGTCCGCTACATCGTTCACTGCCTCAATCATCTTATTAATGGCCCGCACTACGTTGTTGGCCATTTTCTCCACGCCACCGATGATTTTATTGATAATTCCTTTAATCGTCGACCAGATACCATTGAAAATATCCTCTGTTTTCTTTTTTAGATTATCCCAGGTATCTCCCCAGGCCTTCTTGATATTTTCAAGTGCAGTGGAAATGCCCTTCTTAATACCATCCATCACGGTGCTAATCTTCTGGTGGATGGAGTCAATCAGGCTGCTGACGATATTCTTAATTCCTTCCCAGATGGCATTTACAAAATCTTTGATTGCCGTCCAGATGGTGGTCCACAAATTTTGTATTGCAGTCAAAGCAGAGACAACGATGTTCCAAATTATCTGAATCGCATTTGAAACCAAAAATTTCATTAAATCCCAGGTGGATGACAAGAATGCTTTAATTCCGTTCCATGCCTTTTTCCAGTCTCCAGTAAATATACCCGTCAAAAAATCCAGAAGGCCGTTTAAGGTATCCAGTACCGAATTTATAATTTCCGATACAGCCTCTAAAAACAGAAAAAACGCATCAACAGCTACCTGAATCTGCGTTCCGATTACAGGTGCTACTGTTTCAGCAAACCACGCAATAAATGGAACCAATACATTCTGCCATACCGCTGTAATACACTCCGCAACCTTACTCGCAAATTCCAAGAATTTATCTATCAGAGGCTGCAATCGTTCCGTACAGAATGCCGAAAATTGCTCTGCTGCAGACTGGAGGATAGGAAGGATGTGGATCTGAAATGCTTCCAGCACAACCCTTGTTATCTCGGAAAATCCCTTCCCGAATGCGTCCACCATAGGACCTATGGAAGTATCATAGGTTTCCTGTAGGCTTTCAAAAAAGTAATCTAAGGTTCCTTTTATACTTCTTGTTGCCTCAGATACAATATCAATAATCGTCTGAAGTGATGACTGGATCAGAGGCGCCTGTTCTGTAAAAGGCCGAGCCAAAGCGCCAATTGCATCCGTTCCGAACTTTCCAACCAGCTCCGTCACACCCATAAAGGCATTGGCAAAAATACCAATCAGATCAGCTGTAATCTGCTTTGCTGAATCAGAACGAAAAACCTCGCAAATTTCAGCGAGAATTTGAGAAAAATCTCCTACAATCCCTGCTGCCTCTGCCGTCAAATCGAACATTGAAACCAGATAATCTTTAATCTTTTCCGTGTTCTGGCTTAAATACTGTGCCATTCCACCCGTAAGTTTGCCAATGATACTGGCCCCAATTGAAGCCATCGAGCCAGTTACTTTTCCAATATTGAAGGCAAGGCTGTCTAACATATTGGAAAAAGCATCTGAAACTGCTGTGTCAGATGCAATCTCCTTAAAGGTATCCTGAATTGATTTTAAATTTTTATTAATGGAGTCGAGAACCCCAACATCGCCAAACCCAATCTGAAATCCTGAAGCGAATAGATTCTTCAGCTCATTTACACGCTCAACAAGAGCCTGGAGCTTTTTGTCATATGTATCCAGCGCCGTCGTATCCACTGGAACCGGTTCCAAGCCTCCCGAAACTCCGCCGCCTGCTCCTCCAGCTCCCCCTCCGCCGCCTGCTTCCGGCTCAGGAGATACAATGTTCAGCTCGTCGATAGAAAACGCCCTGGCCATATCCTTGGCGGCCTTTTTCGCAGCTCCCGCGTCTCCGATGCCGCCCACCGCTCCTGCGGCTTCTGAAGCATCCTGAACTACCTGCCCCATGCCGGACGTCTTCTGCTTCCTTCCGGAAAACAGGTTTGTCACGGCAAGAAAAGCGTCAGCCAGCGACTGAAGCTTGGCAATCACGGAGTTAATAACCTTCAAGACCGGGGTAAACACATTAATAAGGCCCTGGCCAATGGTAGCCTTCAAACTGGAAAACTGGAGATTTAAAACCCGGACCTGATTGGCCCAGCTGTCGGATGTCCTTACAAAATCTCCGGCCGCCGCAGTCAGCTGTTGCTGAACGAAGCTATAGCGAAGAGCCACCTTCTCCGCCTCCGACATGGCTGCCGTGGTCTTCCCATAGCCATTGGCCAGAGCGTACTGGTCAAGGGCAGCCTGAGTCATTACCACGCCCAAGTCCTTTAAGGATTCCGTCTCGCCGGTAAATACCGATTTCAGCTTGGTATACGCCTCATCCTGGCTGATATTGTAGAAGGAGGCCACATCCCCTGCCAAACCAGTCAGAGCAGTACTCATTTCATAAGCCGCCTGCTCATTGAACCCGAAGGATTTGGCCATCGCTCCGAAGGTTCCAGTAAACCGCTTTGCCATTGTCTCAGACAGGCCAAACTGCGAAATTGCATTCTTGGCAAACTCATTGACCTGTTTCGACATGGACGGGAAGGTAACGTCAACGACGTTTTGCACTTCCTGAAGGTCGCTGCCTAACTTGATGCACTGAGCGGAAAAATCGACCAGCTTTTTTACGGCAAAGGCTGCCGCTATAGCAGCTCCTGCCTTCTTTGCGGTAGACTGAATTCCCTTTAGCTGCCTGTCAAAATCGTTTTTATTGATGACCAGATCAAGTCCAATCTGGCCTGCGCTGTCTGCTCCCATAGATCCCACCTGCCTTTTAATGGACAGGCACATGGGCACAGCGTCCTAGATTTTTAATTCAAATTCTTTTCTGCAGTTCTTATTCTTGCATTTAAAAAAGACCCCTCTGCAGGAGGCATCCTCGGCTTGAACTGCATTCACCGGATGCCCGCAGAAGGGACAGCATACTTTTTTCTTCGTTTCCTTTATCTTCTCAATCCGGAACACCTCCTGCCATCTGGATGAAGGCCTGCTTTAAGGATTCCAGCACAAAAGCAAGCTCTTCCTCACTCTTCTCCTCAGCATTTCTGAGCCTCCACTCCCGGCGGATTCTCTTCTGCTCCGGAGTAAAATATTTCAGCACTTCCTCATCCTCTTCTGAGCGAATCTGTATCACACGACCCAGAGGAGTATCCGGTCCCAGGCCAGAAATCAGCGCCCGGAATTCATCCCATTTCATGGTTTTGAAATCGTTGGAATACATCCGGAACCCGTACTGCGCAAAGAACGATGACACGATTAAATCAAAGTCCTCAAATAAATCGTAGTACGGGTCATCACTCTCCCTGTGTTACTTCTCCGGAAATCAGCTGAACCGCCTCCTGGATGACTGTCATCAGAGCGCTGAATTTCAGCTTTAATTCCTGTTCCATGATCATCCTGTCTGCTGCCGGAAATAACTGCTCATACGCCTTCATAATCTCCTTTACAGAAGGCTCTTCTGCACCCATCAGCTGCATGACGGAAAGCATCGTTACTGCATCATCATTGACATGGATTTCATGCCCCTGGATGAGCAGAACCGGAGATTCCTCAAAATTTAATTTTTCTGTGATATCAATTATTTTAGCCATCGTATTGCTCCTCTCTTCCTTTTCAGTTTAAGCCATAGCAGATTCAATGGTAGGCTTTCCGTTGCTCAGTACATCGAACTCCAGAGGGCCTACTGCCGTCGAATCGCCGGCGCCGATATTTTTCACATTGATTACCGCCATTTCCCAGGAAACTGTAGTTCCATCCGGGAATGTCCAGGCGAAATACCCTTCTGCATCCCGGCCATTTTTAAAAGCCTTGTCCGCCACATAATCGTTTCCCGTATCACTCACATTTCTCTTTCCAGTTACGGAAATTGTAACGCCCTTTGCCGTTAAAAGCCGTCTTACCCAGCCTTCCGTGTCAAACGGCGTCCACTCTTCTACACCATTGTCAAAGCTGACAGAAAAGGTTTCCATATCCGCAATTGGAGAGGCATCTCCTTTCGCCTTTCCTACTTTAAACTGATTTTCATAGCATGGATATACTCCTGTTTTTGCCATCGCTATCTGCTCCTTTCATAAATCATATCAAACCAGATTACCCTCTCATACACACCATTTTCATCGGTTCCTACATCTATCGGCTCTGGAACCTCCATACGAATAAAATACACCTGCGTATCCCCCACCATCAGGCTGCTTTCCCCTGCCTGACGGATCTTTTCAAATAGGCTGACAGCCGCTTCTTCTGTCTGGGAAGCATACTGATTCCAATGCACCAGCACAGAAATCTGTTTCACCTCATAGGAGGTATTTTCAAGACCCCCAAGTGCCATTCTGAGCTGCCCGGACGGCTTCCTCTGATACACGCCGATGGTTTTCTCTGGTTTGCTGTCAATCTTTCCACAATAAAAATGCTCGCCTGTCTGTAAGGTTTTAAGCCAGTCCTTTACATCTGATAATGTCAGCATCTATACCTTTGCCTCCTTCTTATAAAACCGCTGAAAGGCCTCTTTCGCAAAGCCTGCGCTGACGCCGCCAGGAAGCCAGAGCTTAAACCACTCTCCGCCGGCAAATGGGTTTTCATCGGTCTGGAAGTTGTATTCCGGATGATAGTAGAGGCGGCGTGCATACGGCGTGGAAGAAATAATCGAGACCTTTCCCTGGGCAGAATTCTTATACTCCACAAAGGTAGCGTCTTCCTGCAGATGTCCAGTCTCAAAAGGCATTACCTGCGCCTGCACCACTTCTGTATGCAGGGCCTCCGCCGTTCTCTCCAAGGCCGACACCGCTGCCTGGTTTAATTCCTGAATCCGGCCCATATTTAACTTTACTGTTGATTTCACTTTCACCTATATCACATCCAATCGTGTGTAGTTGACTGTTCCATCCGGATTCCTGGCCTTCTCTCCCTGCCAGATCCTCCGTTTGACTCCAAATACCGTGATCGTTCCACCAGAAATCACAGGAGCCTGGGGGAAGGCATCTCCAGAAATGAGCGCACATCCTGACAGCTGCACCAGCTTTTTCTCTGCAGTCAGAACCGTTTTCCCCTTATCCTGATAATTACACCGGACCTCCCCGGAAAAAATCACCTCCGGGCCTCCATCCTCTGTCAGACCCTCTCCGTATAAAGTCACCTGCACCGGAATCTGGCAGAACCGTTCCGGCACAAGCTCCGGCCACCTCATCGCCCCACCGCCAGCCGGCAGGTCAGGCCAGTCTGAGCTAACAGTGCGTAATCATCCCTTTTCATGGCGACTCCTTTCCCAGTGAATACATTCCACGCCTGGCCATTAAATCCCGCCGAGACACCGTTGATACTGTAGGAAGACAGCGCGCTTGCCAGAAGATCTGCATTTTCATACTCAAAATCCGCCTGCCTACATACCACTTCGCGGATAACCTCCTGCTGAAACTCCGTCAAACTGGAAAATCCCCGGCCTACAATCCGGTTGTAGGTCAGGGAATCAATATGACGGGATGCCTGGCGAAGCATCTGCATCAGTGTTTCTTCCGGCACAGAACCGCCTCTGTAAACGGTCTGGTAATATTCCTGAGAGGCATATGGCTCATAGCTCATGCTACTCACCTGCCTTTGCTGCCTTCGTCCGCTTTCCTTCCTGGGTTTTCTCCTCTTCGGAATCCGCCTGCGTTCTTTCCAAGGAAGACAGCTGCTCCTTTAATTCACGGTTCTCCAGCTGCAGCTGCTCCTTTTCTTTCTTTAATGCCACATATTCGTCAAAAGGAACCGTTTTCCCGCGTCCATAGGCAATTACCTGTCCATCATCATCCAAAATGTCAAATCCGGACTCCTGATAGCTTTTCTGGGTAGTTTCATTTACATCGTAGACTTTGTTTCCCTTTACCGCTTTCATTCTGCACCCCCCTATGAATGTTTTGTTACGTTCATGGCACAGCCAGCCACTTTCTTCTCCAGCAGGAATAAATCGCCGTAGCAGCGGTTCTGATACAGGTATCCGTCTGCTGTTCTGGAATCTGTTCCTGGAGTAAACAGCTTAATGTAACTGTACTTATCTCTTGCTACCACACAGGATGGATGAACCAGGACCCAGTTGATCTGATCTGCGTCCGAAGCAGCTGTACATCCATCGGTAAAATTGTATTTACTCTTCATGCGGGCGGAAGGAACCATTTTAATCTGCACGTCATCCAGACTGTGAACCTTACGGTTAATGCTGACCGGGGTTGTTACTGTCACAGCACGCTGGATTCCCTCTGCCTCTTTTACAATTTTATTCATAGTTGGCGTTACGTACAGGATTCTTCCCTCCTCCGGAACTCCTGCCTCATCCATCAGAGCCATCTCTGTGTCAAAAGCCTCCAGGAAGTTCGCAGCATTGACCACCGTTGTGGTGTCAATTCTTCCTGAATGGGTGGTAAGTTCCGCATGAAGCTTAGAGTACCGATAACAGTCCTTCTCCGGAATCGCCTGCTCCTCCTCGAAGGTATTCTGAATATTGGCAACTGAAAGTGCCAGGTTCGTCTCGTCGATGTCCATCGGATCAAGCCAGAACTCAATATCTCTATCGTGAGCCAGCTTCTTCGGTTCCCAGTCATTGGAAAGCGTTCCTGCATTAAATCCAATCGTTCTGGTATGGTCCTTGTAACCGGATACTGTAATCCTCGGAAGCTTAATGGTCTGAGCATTCAGGAATTTTACCTGGGGATTACTCTGAGACAGCGCATCCGAGCAGAGCTCTTTTGCATACTTCTGAGCCAAAAACTGTGTAAACTGTGTTGCATAATCATAAACTGCCATGTGTTACCTCTCTTTCTACTTAATTCCGAAGGCTGCTTTCAGCGCAGCGTCATCGGTCTGTGTCTGATTTCCAGTTCCGGAGGCTCCCATCTGGACAAAACCTCCCTGGCTGCTCTGTGCTGGCTTTAACCCCGGAACATCCTCCAGCGTCTTTTTCAGAGCATTGGACACTGTCTCCTCGTTGATCTTCCCATCCTGGCCGACAGCCTGGCCAAAATCCGTCATTTTAATCAGATAAGGGATGGTTTTCGCGTCTACGCCCAGGCCTACCGCCGCCATAATCGCTGCATTTTCCAGCTGAGCTTTCTGGGCTGCTGCCTGAGCCTGCGCTGCCTGGGTCTGGAGCGCGCCCACATCTGGCTGATTCGCCGCTTTCTGAGCCTTAAAAGCCTGAATTGCCTGAACCATCTCTTCCTGAGAGAGTCCCTGCTGCTTAAAATAAGATTTCAGCACCGTATCTTCCGTAACGGACGTTTTCCCTGCAATCAGCCCGGCCAGCTTTTCATAATCAAACTGTATACCTGTGCTGCCGGTTCCGGAAGCTCCCGGCTGATTCCCCGCGGTTCCAGAAGTTCCTGCGCCGTCTCCCTGGCCGCCGGATGCTCCGCCCTCTGCAAACAGCTGTAAATTCATTGGAAATCTTCGTTTCATAGGTGTCTCCTTTCAGTTTTCGGGGTGTCTCCCCATCCAGTTTTATGTGTGTCTCACTTTCAGTTGATTCCCGGTGTCTCCGGGTAGTTTAATGCCTTCGGGCAGAAAAATAACGCCCAGGATTTTCCTGCGCGCTTATAACTAATTCTATGACTTGCTATGACTATAATACAATATCTTCTATTACTGCTCTTGCTTCCAGAACTGCCATGTAATCTTCCATTGCCCGAATCTGCATATTGTAAATGCTTCTGGGGCAGGTGGGTTCGAACTCCATCATACCCTGATCCCATCTATCCAACATGCTTTTCAATTTCTGATACCGGAGTCTGAGCTGACCATATTCAGCCTGAAAGCGTTCCTTGTAGTCCTCGCTTAACATCATGGCAGCTGTATCCTTCAATTCCATAGGTCTTAAATCCATCTTATCTCCTTCCTGCTGCTGATCTGCAGTCATAAAATCGGGTATAAAAATACCACCAGCTATTTCTGGCTGGCAGCATTTTATTTTGAACCAAAGCGGCGCGCCGCATGTATATCCTGAGGGCGCGTGACTATTTTTCCTGCATTCACACACTGATGCAGATGTTCCCTGTAATCCTCAATTCCAAAATAGCAGTCATAATTAAACGGAAGAGAGCGTCCGGTTATTTCATAAAGCCGCTTTCTCAACTCCTGTATTTCTTCATCGCTATTTAAACGTTCTACTATCTTCAACGCACCATCTCCTCGTATGCTTTAAACAGTTCTTTTAACAGCCCTCTCAATTCCTCTTTCTCCGGTAATTCCAAAATATCCGCCGCACTAATGTCGGCAAATAATTCCATTGCTTTTAACCAAATTTCCGACCAGTATGCCTCACTATGTCCAACCATACCGGCCATTTCACCGTTTGTCAATGCACTTATAATATCTGATATTGCAAAGCTTTGCTCATATTGGCCTCCGGGTTCGAACCAGTTCTGCACTTTCTCTCTTTGAGCATATACTTTCCTCGCACAAATTTCAATAGCCTGAAGAAACTTTTCATTTTCCCAGCTGTGATATTCCAATTCATCCATCCGATGAGAAATTTCATGGGCAAAAACATAATCCATATCATAATCTCCAATATACGGTGCATTGGGATTATATTTAATCACGTCCAAGTCTGGAATATATGCAAAAGGCGCAGGCAATTCGTTATCTTCCAGTATCTGTGTTGATTCGGCGTATAGCGCCATTCTGCTCTTATGTGCATCCAGAGATTGATCTTCCCGCAGCCTAGATAAAAAGTCTGCATATGACTTTTTTATATTTACTCCACGTCCTTCTCCTTCTGGCTGTCCAGCCCACTCTGCTGCTTTTATTTTGTATTTTTTTCGATTCTGAATTTCTTTTTTGAAATACTTATCAACCACATCGAGCACTCGTTTTGAATATGGAGAGGGGGTATCAGACAATTTTGCCTGTGTGAATGCTTCAGCAAGAAACTCATCTACATCTTTTGACGCATAGTCTGATATCTTGACATCAAACCAATTACTTTTTCCGCGAATACCTTCATATTCTCTCTTTATTTTCCTAATCTCTTTCCAAAATTCTGGATCCACCTTTTCTCTTGACTGTGAAAGAGAATGTGCAAATTCATGATATGTTGTTCCGAGTGGCTGTTTTTTGCCAAGCCCCAGTGCATCTATTGCTTTATTTACCCTATGCGCTATAGGCTGAACTGTAATTGCGGTTTTTCCATTAAGCGTATATGCCGTTCCATATTCCGTTTGGGTATGTGCTGTTTTCCCAACAGTATACGAAGCAATGGTACTTCTATATTCATCTGTTAATTTATCTAAATGTTTTAATGCTTCAAAGGCTTCTTTATGGTATTCCCCTGCTCCTTCAATATTGGCCTGTATGCCTTTATCGAATAACCTCTGCTTTATATTATCATTCATCTGCTCTTGAATGTCTGCAATCTGAGATTTAATAGTATGAATCTCAGATTTGGCGTTCTCTTTATTGCACACCGCATGGCGCTTCTTCCACTCTTCCCTTCTGGCAGCATACCGTCTCTGATTCTCCTCATCCAGTGAGTGTTCCTCCAGCCTCCCATACTTCTCCGCCTGCCGCTTTGCATACTGCTCCTTCTGCTCCCTGGCATAATTCTGTCCAATCGCCTCCAGTTCCTTCTTAGTCCAGGTATCGTCCGCCGTAGAGATACCCGGGAAGTAGGTCGTGTGAGAATCTTTGCATCTGGGATGATAAAGCCCGGCCTCGATGGCTTTACTCATCAGCGGATACCGTTTCCCTGTCTCCAGATCCACTCCATCTTTTCGGCCACCGCTCCACACATCGTCAATTAGCACCTTTCCAACAAAGGGAAGACATTTAGGGCAGGGATTTCCGCGCTTATTCATAATCACAGTGCTGATTCCCCACTCCTGCCGCTTCTCTCCCTCTCCCTGAAGGTAAGCCCGCTTGCTGGCTGTCCGGATGGCCATGTCCGCATAATCAGAAAGCGTATGACGGGCCCCATTGGCGTACTGAATGCAGTTTAACCCTGCCGCCAGAAAATCCCTGGAAGCCATATCCACCGCTTTCTCGTAGGTTCCAGCCCCTGTATTGGCATAAACCTGGGCGTTAAAGATAATCTTGCGGTACTGATCCTCTGACATCCTGAGAACCGCTGTTTCCGCCTTCTCCATATCGTGGGTAACGGCCTCCATCAGAACTTCCAGCTTTCTCTCATTCAGTTTAAAAAATTCTGCTGTCATTCCAGGAGAAATTTTTTCTGCTTTAAAACCATTCCTGATAGCGTTCAGGATTGCTCGCTCCTGCTCCATGCCCCCTGTTTCCCTGGCTTTCCGGATCAGCTCCTCAATCTCTCTGTTCAGAGACTGGAACTTCCCTGCATACCGCTTCTTGTTCTCCCTCTTGTATCTTTCCAAAGCTTTCATCTGCTCTGCCTGCCACATGCTCCACTGAATGCCCTCTTTCGTCTCTTCGACCCGATGGCGCTTCATGTTTCGCATCATGGAAGCAGTCAGCTCCTCTTCGATGGCTGCAAAGGCGGCGCCGATATTGTATTCATCCTGCTGCACACGCCTGCCTCCTTCCTGATTCTGGGTTCCTCTACTGCTTTCCCATTTGCTGGTTCCGATTACTGAGCACACGGAATCCCTGAGACTTAAATTTCCTGGACAGACTCTTCAGCTGCGTAATGCTCTCGCACCTGTCATGGCGAAGTTCCGCATAGCCTTCCTTTTCCAGGGCATAAATTCCAAACGGAACCTGCTCACTGGCTACTTTAAGAAGCCCCTGGTACTCCTTCCGGCTCATTCGGTACACCCGGTTCATTACCTTTACCTGCATCTGTCTTCCCTTCCTTCATCTGGATCTGAAAAGAACCGGCAGTCTGATTGACTCCCGGTTCCTCTATCTCTGCAACGCCCTGCTCTGCCTTCAGCCTCTTTACTTCCTCCGCCTTCCAGGCCTCGTCCTTGCTGTCTCCATAAAGCTCTTCCACCTGTGCCTCGATGCTCATCATAGGCACGCCAGGACGGGCCTTGGCAAGAGTTTCCACCTGACTTTCAAAGGAAGGATTTGCATACTCCCCAAAGGGAATATCTACTTTCACTTCCTCCATTGGCTGCTTCGCCAGAACCTGGCAGCAGTTCAGACAGGCAGAAATCAGTTCCGGAAGCGTTGTCTGAAGTGCTTCGATGATAGCGTCCCTTGTGTAAAGGGTTGTCTTTTCCTTTTCCCTCTGGGCCTCCGCATTGTCTAACTTCTTTACGTCAATTCCCAGTGTGGAAGGACTGATAATACCCTGCAGACACAAATCCAGGGCCGTCACATAAGAAGCCAGATAGCTGTCATGGGGAATTGCCGGCTGTTCCGTCTGTACCTTGTTCTCCCCGTGCTCTGACATATCGCTATCCCCTGCAAAGAACCTGTTATCGAAAGGATTGGGGCGTAACATCTCGCCAGTCTTTGGATTTTTCGGAACCAGGCAGTCCGGAATGTAGGTCCTGGCTCTTCCGCTTCGCAGCGCATCCATCCACTGGCTCCACACCTCGTCAAAGGCGTCGAAGCTGTCTAATTTCCCGTCGAACAGGCTGCCTCCCCGTCCTTCCCACTTCGCACTGTCGTAGATATGAAACGGAACTGCCAGGATAACCGACGGGTCAAATGCCCAGTTTTTGAGCCCCTGGGTCCTCTTTATGGTATTGAGAGGAACTTCTTTCTCTCCCAGGTACAGCTCATTCCGGATATAGCCATAACCATAATGCTCATAGAGTACGTACAGCTGCCCTTTCTCCTTATACGGCGTCTTAAAGACAACCTCAGCCAGCTCGTCCCCGTCATAAACCAGTTCTATCCGATCTCCTGGATACCAGCTAATGAAGGGATACTCGCTCTTTTGAGTATTCAGCGTCAGCTTCCAGGCTCCGTCTCCGATATACAGCGCCTCTCTCAGCGCCTTCTTTAACTTTTTCCGGAAATGATTCTGTTTCTCAATTTCCTTCCAGGTTTCTTCCTGCTTTCCAGACTCGAACTGGAACTCATTCATGTCTGCCATCACAATGGATGAGAGAACCTTGACAATCAGTCCAGGAAGACCCGTGTGGATTTTCCTCATTTCCATGCCAGGCGTACATTTAGATGCCCAGAACTTATACCGATCCGCTGTTTCTCCGCTCTGTTCATAGAGCTGTTCCAGTTCATTTCCATCACCGCGATACCAGATGCGGTTGCGGATTGCATTCAGTTCAAAATCCACCATTTCCTGAATCTGGATGCTGTAGGGGCTTGCCGGCTGCACATTCAGCCAGGAACGGATGCCCCGTTTTATATTCTCGTTCAATGTTGTCAGCCACCTCATTTCTCATCCTCCTCAAACCCAATCAGATTCCTCCAGGGAATCCAGCCATACTGGGATGCGTTGATTGTATGGTCATTCCGATCCTCCGGTTCGTCCTTGTCTTCCAGCCAGGAATACCGCTCCAGCTCCGCTATGTGCTCTGTACAGGTATCTACCACCAGATAGCACCCTTGCTGAATCCAGCCCAGCTGCAGCTTAATACGGTCAATAATCTGCAGAGCCTTATAAGCGTCCAGAAAATTATGGATGCTGCCATGAAGCCGCTTATATTTTCGTAGCTCTGTGATGGTCGCCTGGTCGGCAGAATCAATAAACACATCTCTCGCAAGTCCCCACTCTTTTTGATTCCGATCCAGAAACTCCAAAAATTTCGTCACTGTATCAGATGGAGCCAGCGGCTGATCCAGCTCTGCGTTGCTGTAGACCTTCTCATCCAGCACAATCAGACGCCGGTCTGTGGTAATTCCCAAAAAGAGCATGGCAATGGTATCTGGGGACTGGCTGGAATAGGAGGTATCCAGTCCCACTGAAAAACGCTTGAATTTCAGCCGCCCAAGCTTCTGCTCCGTTTTAAGCCAGGGAATCGATACTACATGCTTCTTCCTATCGAAGTTCGGAAAAATAAGGCCCGTCGCTTTTCCGCGCAGGCCTAAAATCTTGTTCTTGTATAGTTTCGTTCCAGGAGGAGCTGCATCCATCTTTTTCTGCACTGCCTCCGGCGTCAGGCTTAAATTATCCCGGAACGTAAAAAACCAGTACCTCCATCTGGGTACTGGCTTCTCTTTCAGTTCCGCCAGAATCTCCGGAGGAACGTCTTGTTCATATTTTTTGTATGGTCTGGAACGGTTGATAAATTCCTTATACACCGGAAGGCCCGGATCATCTGGATTCAGCGTGGCCATCAGGTAATCGTTTCTGGTAGACACCTCCCGGACAAAATCAATGTTGGCCGTGTTGATCTCGTCAATGTACACGCAGCCAAACTGAGAACCTAACACCAGCTCCCATTTATCCCGATTATCATAGCCCAGGACAAAAATAATTTTCTCCTCAAATTTGATATGGGGAATTTTATAATCCTTGTCCCCGTTTCCATAGTACCGAGCCGTGCAGTGCAAATCCAGGATTCCATTGTCCTGCTGGATAATATTCTTCTCCGCAGTACCTGTCGTTTTGGATGCGATAATATGCAGCTTCTTTCCACTACGGCTCACCATCCGCATAAACTTAACGCCGGCGCCAACCGTTGTCTTCCCAGAAGCCGTTGTCCCCTCCAGGAAGTCTGCATCCACGCCGTCCACTGTATTGATAAAATCCAGGTACTTCTGGGAGAGAGGAAAGTTGTTACTCTTCAAGTCCCTCACCACCCAGCTGACTCATGATATCATCCAGCTTCTCAGACGTCTGGACGTTTACATCCACCTTATCCCGAAACATTCCCAGATGCTTTCCGGCCAGCTCCAGAGCCTTCGACTTGTCGTAGAACTTAATCTCCCGTTCAATTCCCTCCCCTTCCTTGGTCGGGAACCGCTTGACCTTTACAGAGGCGACCGCCGCCAGATCTTCCGGAAGCGCATCCTCTCGGATGGTAGCATCGTTCAGATTGACTACCTGCTGCGGGTTTAAAAGGGCAATCTTAGCAAGCTCCATCAAGACCCTGTCCTGGTTAATACCAGTGCGGCGGGAACGCTCGGCCATCGCCTTGTCAATACTTGCGCGAATGTCAGGTTTCTTCAGGTTTTCACTCCCTATCTCTCCCGCCGTATCCGGGCTGTAACCGGCACGAATGGCCGCCTGGGTGGCATTCAGGTCAATGAGATATTCCTGTACGAATAGTTTTTGTTTTCTGGTTATGGGGATCACCTCCTTTGTGTGAAAAAGAAAGAGAGTAACTAAATCTACATTTCATTCTCTGAAATAAATCTATACACCAGCTCCATCAAATTTGATAATTTTTCGCTTAATTTATCTGCCTCTCTTGCAAGTTCTTCGAAACTATTGACTGTAACATCATGTAACTTATCCATAGATTTTCCTACTTCCAGAATTGACTCCAAAAGTTCAGTACTTAGATTATATGAATGAACTTTACGTGATAAAAGTTTTATTTGTAAAATGTTCTCTATTTTAGTAGCTTCACCTTTTGTATATAAGGCCTCATAGTTCCATTCTGGCTCTCCGGTTTGATGAAAACGTAATAAATGACAATTACTTTCATTTATCTGGAAACAATATTCAGCTACCAACTCGCATATTTCTGAAAAAAATCTTTCCCTTTCTTCTTCTTTTCTTCTATTACTTTCATTTTCTAGGGTCTTTCTCATAACATAAATTGCTACAATAGCACCAATTATAGCTCCTAAATATCCTCCCCAAAAACCTATCCATTCATTGCTTGTGTCTGTGCAAATAAATCGAAAGCTCACAGAAAAAGCTATGCTTAAAGGTATTACCAAGAATACCACTATAATGGCAAGTAATATTTCTCTCCAATATTTTTTCATTTCTAATCCCCCCTCTTTTTAATCATACACTAAGTTGCTTTAAAAGAAAAGCACCCGGCACATGGCCGGGTGGAAAAAATAGGAGAAAAACTATTATGGCTTGCAGGAGAAGGACTCGAACCCTCGACCTCCGGGTTATGGGCCCGGCGAGCTTCCAGACTGCTCTATCCTGCTGTATCGCCGGGTTTCCCCGGCATCTATGCGAATAAAAGGGGGTTCAAGCCGCCGGCTGAATGCCTTTGGCTTCATGATACACTATAACATTTTGAAAACGGACATTGTGGACAAAACGGACAAATTTTAATTATTGTCCATAAAACGGATAAACTCTTTCCGTATTCCCTCTTCTGTAGCCTTCCGCCCCATCCGAATGGCCACCTGCCCCCATGTCATTTCCTCAAAAAACTTATACCGAATAATCCGCTGCATCCTGGGCGATATGGTCAGAAGCCAAACTTCCACCTGCCCTTTAATCTGCTCCGCCCTGCGGA
>OATT01000928.1_pt1 | contig 20541 bp, 23 predicted proteins | sample 1476071 | NCBI WGS metagenome assembly OATT01 (sample SAMEA2579989, study PRJEB22360) | human gut metagenome | biome: human gut; feature: human-associated habitat; material: faeces | place: Denmark | collected 2008/2010 | reverse complement strand
TACATAAAGATTATGCCTTTTATGGCTATGATGAACAATATGTCATTGGTGATATTACAGTTATGGTATCACAAGACGTTTCTAGGGGCGTTTTAATAGAGTTAAAAGGAAAACAGATGGAAATCTACCTTATTGCTCAAGAGCGAAGCTGGTATGACTTCACATTAGATTGTATGACAAATCAAGGTGTAATGAATCGTCTCGACCTTGCTATCAATGATAGAGTTGGTATATTAAATATTCCTAACCTAATTCAAAAATGTGAAAATAAAGAATGCATTTCCTATTTTCGTTCTTATAAAGCATATCGCTTAAGTCTAATGAAACACGATAATGAAAAAGAATATACAGGTAATACGCTTCATATAGGTTCTCTACAAAGCGAGTTATATTTTTGTATTTATGAAAAAAATTATGAACAATATATTAAAACTGGTGCTGATATGGTAGAGGCAGAAATCAAGAACCGTTTTGAAATACGTTTGAAGAACGAAAGAGCGTATCATGCAGTTGTTGATCTACTAACCTACCAAGATGCTGAGCGTACTGCCTTTTCTATCATTAACCATTATGTGTTCGCTTTGTAGACAAAGAAGAAAATAAATCGCAAAGCTGTTGGAAATTAAATGATGAATGGGCATGGTTTATTGGTGAAAATAGAGAAAAGATAAGATTAACCCAACAACCAGAGCCTTGTACTTTTCAGCGAACTGTAAACTGGTTGAACAGACAAGTTTCAAGAAGTCTTAAAATGGTACATGAACATGATAAATTAAACCATACAACGATACTCAAGGATATGATAAGTGATGCTGAACTTACAGAAAAGCAAGAGCATCTATTAAAGATAGAGCAAACAAATATTGAAGATATGATTGATACCGCTATTTCTAATAATGAAAATAACGGTATTTTTTAATGCTTATTTTCAAAAATATTGCCGATTTACTTACTACCATTTGTAATAATAGTGAAGAAATTAAAAAAAATTTCTAAAATGGTCTACAAACTGTACTTTGTATTTGTGTTATGTAGTAAGGAAGATTTTTATTTCTTTTCCTTGTTCTTTGAAAACTGAATAAAGTAATCAAACACGTTCGATAATATAACGAGCCTATGGATTGATACGCCATGACCTTATGTGATAAGTGAGCGATACATATCAACGTTTCCACAAATAGCCTTTGGTAAGGCTATTGCCATGACTTATATCAACGGTATAATGATACACCCGTATGACACGGTTTCGCCCATTAGAATGGGAAAGGTGCAAGTCCTGTGAAGCTATGACCAATAGCTGTTTGATTGCTTATAAAAACTAATTTGCAAGATTATATCAAGTTATAAAAGACGTTCCATATAAAAGTTGCTATAATAGTAGGCAGATAACAGAGATTATCTAGACTACGGAAAGGAGCATTATGATAACAGTCACAAAAAAAGACTTAGTAGAACTAGGTTATGGTAATTCTTTTGCTACTGAAATCATTAGAGAATGTAAAAAGCTAATGATTGAAAAAGGTCATATTTACTATCAGTCAAGAAAACTAGATAGAGTACCGATTGAAGCAGTACAGGAATTACTTGGAATCACTCTAAATAAAGAAATTTGATTTGTACTTCTTGCTGAATTTGCGAGGAGGAAAAATGGCAAACGAAACAATTCAAAAAGCTAAAAATGGAACATATTATTTTAGAGCTAATCTAGGTTACCACCCTATTACAGGAAAACAGATACAAAAATACCGTAGTGGCTTTTTATCAAAGAAAGAAGCCAAAGAGGAATATTCAAAATTAATACTGACTAGTGTTGACGATTTAGTGGAAGAAGAAAAGAAAGAAATCACTTTTAAACAATACGTAGATGAATTATTCTTCCCTTGGTATAAAAACCAAGTCAAAGAAAGTACATTCAAAAACAGACACCAATCTATGTGCAAGCATTTTAAATACTTTGACAAGATGTTAGTGAATAAGATTACCCCTATTCACGTACAAAGTTGGCAGTTGAAATTATCAAAAGTCTATGGACCAAATTATGTACGTAATGTACAGGGGATGTTTTCGAGAGCAATGGATAGAGCAATCGTTCTAGGATTAGCGAACGAGAACCCATCTAAGATTATTGGTAATATCAAAAAGCATAAAGTGAAGATTGAATTTTGGACATTAGAAGAATTTCAATCCATTATATCGTTATTGAAGAAAGATGATTATTATGAGCATTACATCTTCATATCGTTGTGGTTATTGTTTATGACTGGTCTACGTATTGGTGAAGCTTCTGCTTTACAATGGAAAGATATTGATTTTGAAACAGGTGTATTAAGCGTTACAAAGAACTTATACTATAAATCTTGCAATGATTATAAATTTGTTGAGCCAAAGACAAAAGCAAGTGTTCGTCAAATTGTTATTGATGATGATACCCTTGAACAATTACAACTTTGGAAATCAACACATCAAAAGATAATCAAAACTGATTTTCTATTAAGTTACAATGGTACACCTACCAACAAGCATTCGTTACCTAGAGCGATTGAGAAGCTATCAGAGATGGCAAACATACATCGTATCAAAGTACACGCCTTACGTCACTCTCACGCTTCCTTGCTCATCAGCATGGGCGAAAATCCTCTTATCATCAAAGACCGCTTAGGTCATGAAGATATTGAAACAACACTTGGTACATATGGACATCTGTATCCTAACAGTAATTTTGAGGTAGCTAGAAAGCTCAAGGGTGTGATAAATTATCAGCCTGTGGAAACAGATAAAAACGATAATTCGCACTTCGGTTTTCATCGAAAAAACAAAGAAATTAATGCAATAACAATGCAATGAGTGCCATATAAGTACAAAAAAAGAGCTCAAAACCCTTATATATAAAGGCTTTCAGCTCTAGTGGGGTTATTCCCACTCAATTGTCGCACATGGTTTAGGTGACATGTCATAACATACACGATTGACATTAGGCACTTCAGCCAAAATACGATCAGTAATCTTCATTAAGATAGGCCAATCAATTTGTTCAACAGTTGCAGTCATTGCATCCACAGTATTAACTGCACGAATAATAACTGGATAATCATAACTACGGGCATTATTTTTTACACCAACTGATTTAAAATCAGGAACAACTGTGAAATATTGCCATACTTTTTTATCTAAACCAGCTTTCGCAAATTCATCTCTTAAAATAGCATCACTTTCTCTCACTGCTTCTAAACGATCTCTTGTGATTGCACCTAAGCAACGTACACCAAGCCCTGGACCTGGGAATGGTTGTCTATAAACCATTTCATATGGTAAACCAAGTTCAACTCCACAAGCACGAACTTCATCTTTAAATAATTGGAATAAAGGTTCAACCAATTCAAATTGTAAATCTTCTGGTAACCCACCAACATTATGATGTGATTTGACCATCTTAGCAGTCTTTGTTCCAGATTCAATAATATCAGGATAGATAGTTCCTTGAGCTAGGAACTCAATGCCATCTAACTTTCTTGCTTCTTCTTCAAATACTCTAATAAATTCAGCACCAATAATCTTACGTTTTTGTTCAGGATCAGCAACATTTTCTAACTTAGTTAAGAAACGTTCTGTTGCATCAACATACACTAAGTTTGCATCTAATTGATTTTGGAAAACTTCCACAACATCTTCAGATTCACCCTTACGCATTAAACCATGATTCACATGCACACAATACAATTGTTTTCCAATTGCTTTCACTAATAAAGCAGCAACTACTGATGAATCAACACCACCTGATAAAGCAAGTAAAACTTTTTTATCACCAACTTGATTTCTAATAATCTCAACCTGATCATTAATAAAGTTTTTCATATTCCAATTCTTTTCAGCATGACATTCATTGAAAACAAAATCAGTTAAAATATCTTTTAATTCATCTTCATTAGAAGGATATGTTCTATTATCTACTTGAGCTAATCTATGTTCAAATGCAAGAATAGGATATCCAGCAGTATATAGTTCACTAACAACATCAATCTCTTGTCCATCAATAATATTATTAGGACCACCATTAATAATAATACCCTTCACATTTGCTAAAGCATTTAATTCATCAACAGTAATATCATGTGGCTTAATTTCACTATAAACACCCAAATCTCTTATACAACGTGCAATTGTTGTATTTTCGTGACTACCTAAATCTAAAATGACAATCATGTCTTGTTTCATCTTTCTTCTCCTTAATCTGTGAAATTATCAAAATAACCTTGAACCAATACAATTGGAGTTCCTTTATCTCCAGAACCACTTGTTAAATCACATAATGAACCAATTAAATCAGTTAATTGTCTTGGTGTTGTTCCTTGAGAAGCCATATTGCCAACCAAATTATCTTCTTTTTCTTTAATACTCTTTGCAATAGCATCTCTTAATTCCTTACCACTTAAATCCTTAAAATCATTATCAGCTAAATATTTTAACTTTAATTCATTAGGTGTTCCAATTAACCCCTTTGTATAAGCAGGTGAAACAACAGGATCAGCTAATTCCCAAATCTTTCCTTGAGGATCTTTAAAAGCACCATCTCCATAAACCATAACTTCCACATGTTTATCAGTTAATTGTAAAATTTCTTTTTGAATATTTTCAACCAAATCCTGACATTCTCTTGGGAATAACTTAATCTTATCTTCAGTAGATTTATTAGAACCTAATAAACCATATTTATCATTATATCCACTACCATTAACAGATGCAGTTAAAATATCATCCAAACCACAGACAGCTTTTGCTCCTGCTTCTTTTAATAAACGTTTTGTTCTTGCACGTGTATGTATATCGCAAGTTAAGACACAATCAGTATATTTTACAATCTCCTGAGCTCTATTTGCAAAAATAATTTCCACTTCTGCACCAGCTTCAGTAATAATATCTGAATAATATTGGACATAGTCAACACCTGTAAATTCATGTTTGTTTTCTCCAAACAATTCACGATATTTTTCTAAAGTTAATACATCACTATAAGGATTGATTCCAGCATCATCTAATTGATCATAAGTTAATAATGCATTTCCAACTTCATCACTAGGATAACTTAACATCAATACAACTTTTTTAGCTCCCATAGCAATTCCTTTTAAACAAATCGCAAAACGATTACGTGATAAAATTGGGAAAATAACCCCAATTGTTTCTCCACCTAATTTTGCTTTTACATCATCAGCAATATCTTGAATTGATGCATAATTTCCTTGTGCTCTAGCTACAATTGATTCAGTTAAAGAAATAACATCCTGATCTCTTAAGCCAAATCCTTCACTATATGTTGCTTCCATAACACTATCCACAACAATTTTACATAAGTCGTCTCCTTCTCTAATGATTGGACAACGAATTCCTCTTGAAATAGTTCCTACTCTTCTATCCATATAAGTACCTTCCTGACTTTCATATTAATATACAGTGCTATTATAATATAATTCGCCTCATTACGCTATTATTTTTTATCATAATGCCTAGAATTTCTCTTATAATCGACATTTTTTTATTTCCAAGTTATTCCATGTAAAAAAAGGAGTTAATAAAATACTAACTCCTTGTCTTGAAGGAATTCTCTATGACATTGGTTTTAAGTTCTTTTCTAAACGCTCTATCATCCAAGTTAAACGCTTAACACGACCAGCATCAGTTTTGGCATCAAAATATGCTCTTGTATAAGTCTTTTTCACAGATAAAGACATGTTTAAAAAATTGGTATATGCCAATTTATTATCCTTAAGAAGTTCAGATACAATGTCAATTTGTTCATCAGTAATGCCAGATGGTTTTGTAGCAAGATCCCACTGACCATTTTTCTTTGCTTCTTCAATTTTTATTCTCCCAAAATCAGTCATTAATCCACGTGATTCTAAACTTTCAACAAGTTCCTTATTTTTTATAGACCACTTGCTGTTAGGTTTACGTGCTGCAAAATATTTCTTATAAGAATCTTCATCAATTTTCTTCATTAAGCCATCAATCCAACCATAGCAAAGGGCTTCCTCTAAAGCTTCACTCGCTTTTAATGTTGGCAGTTCTTTTGTTTTACTAAATAACAGCCATACCCCTGCATGTGATTGACAATTTTCAGATAACCAATTTCTAAAATCAGCACGTGTTTGAAAACATAATGGTTCGCTCATATGATATCCTCCTGCTGCAAATCATTTTTCTATCTCTATAATCAAGATTATATCATAGTTATGATTTCTCTAAAATGATTATCATTGTTTCCACATTACTTTGTTTCATTTTAATACCTGAACAATGCTATATTTAAAATTTTTATCATATGTATGTATTGGAGGGATTTATATGGATGGATTAACATGTATAAAGCAATTTGAAATTCGTGAAGATTATTATTACGCAGGAGTGAAAGTAGTATCATGTCATATTTTTTATCCTCAATTCATAGGACATCACCCTGCTTTAGATGCACTCAACAATAAATATTATTTACAAGCAATCAAAAAGAAAGACAATTGTACAAATGCACTATATCCTGATGCTGTTCAAGCTTTGTTGCAAGGTTCAAAGGCATTTCCTTATGAGATGATAGTGACAATCACTCTAACATTACAAACCAATGAAATTGCCAGTTTTTATCAGCAGGAATATTTATATACAGGTGGTGCTAATGGTCAAACAACAAGAATAGGGCAAACAATCAATACACTCACTGGAGAAGTTAAACACTTATGTGATTTTCTTCAAAATAAAAAGAATTGTGAGACTTGTATCAAAAATAACATTATCAAACAAATAAAAACAAGTGATGATCCAAGTATCTATTTTGATAATTATCCAAAGTTAGTTGAAGAGACTTTTCACCCACAGAACTTTTATTTAACAAGTGAAGGTGTCGTTGTCTTCTTTGCCTTATATGATATAGCCCCACATTCTACAGGCATACCAACATTTCTGATACCCTGCTCACAGTGTTAATTCATATGTACTTGTATTATACGTTTCTTAATACAAGTACATTTTTAATTTATAAAAACTAAGTTTCGATTTATCTTTTTTTGAACAAAACATTATTCACTTTTTCTGTTATCCATATTTCATCATTATAAATCTCTATATGATATCCAGCGATAACATCTGGTGAAAAACAGTTAAGTAATTCATGAAACTCTAATGCAGTATTTAACTTCCTTGGAAAACAAATATATGTTTCAAAGTTATTGAGGAAATGAAAGTTACTCTTCTCTCCAAGTATCTGCCATTCTTCTAGAGTATAGAATTGTATATGTCCATCTTTTTTCATCTGCATATATGCATCTACAAAACGCTCTTTATCATTACAGTTGGGCGCTGGATCAGCAATAAAAAACTTAGCATTAGATTTTAAAACTCTGTTTATCTCTTGAAAAGTATCTTCAATAACTGAAAAATGATGTAAAGCGTATCTTGTGATTATTAAATCAAATGTCTCATCTGCAAAAGGGAACTTGATACCATCATAATTCTTAAACTTCAAATGATGTAACCCCATTATTTCAGCCTTCCTTTGATTCATTAACAATGTTTTTTCAACAATATCTAATCCAACAATTTCTATTTGAGAATGTTTTTGGGCAATTGCAAATGCTAAATAGCCAGTTCCTGTTCCTAAATCAAGAATCTTCATTCCATCATGAATATCTAAACAATTTAAAATTAACTCAAGATGTTGACTATCCTGAGTTTGTCTATCATAAAAATCACTTACCTGAAAACTTTCTTCAAAACATTGTTTTGTTTCTTTAATACTTTCATATGTCTTATTCTGCATGATTGTTCTCCCTAACTATTTGATAAGACTCTATATAAAATATTATTCATACTCTATTATAAGACCACTCATATAATCAGTATATCACAATTTTGCATCTTCATCATATTATCAAAAGATGAAGTTGTTTTTTCTATAATAAAATAAACTAACTTTAAAGCATATCTAAGTATATATAGCATTATCTTTCCCTAGCATCAAATTCATCTTTATAACAAATATGAATTTCATCCCTATTATCAATACTTTTATTTATTTCTTAATTATTTTTTATATTACAATATTTTCATCCAAATCATTTTCATATATCTCTATATCTTCTTCATTCTTTCTATCCACTGAAAAATCATGTTTAAAAAACCATTTATATGAACGCTGTGCAATCATTTTTGTTTCAACAAAGTCTAATCCACCACCTACAATTGCTCCCACACCAGGAAGAAGTTTCCCTAAATTAACAATCCCTTTCGTCCCAAATTTAGTTATAAATCTAAACCCTACTTTTTGATTGATTTTTGTAAGAACTTTACCTGGTATTTTTTTAATTAATCCATTTGCAAATTTAACCCCAAATTTAATACTTGCTTGTTTTACTAATTCATTGACAGCAACACCTGCAAGACAGGCATATACAAAAGTTTGTGTTTCGTCACTATCAAGTTCAAAACCTGCCATATATGCAACACAAGCAATCATACGCATTTGCACATAAAGTACACTGGTAACATTTGCTGGGAGTGATACTGGCATTGTAATAATCCCGCCAAATCCAGTAATGAAACCTGATGTTGTACATTTCGTAATTTGATTTTTAAGCATCGCCTCACAAGCTAGTTCTCTAGTTTTGTATTTTCGTAAATATTCATTAGCCATATCTTCCACATTAGGACTTACTTTAGGAATACCATTTAAACATTTTTCATAGCAAGAATCTAAAATCTTCATTATATCTTCTTGTGAAATTATTTTTTTCTTCTCATCTTTATTCATATATTCAATAATCCTTTCATTAAATTTACATTGTTTATAAATAAATTTATTATAACATGAATAGAAAACATAGTCATTTCATTTCTACTTTCTAAATAGCATCTAAAAAACCAATATTTTGTAATGGTGTTTAAAGTATTGCTAATATAACATATCATTGATAAGCCATAAGCTTATTAGCAAAAATGTTCAATAAAAAATGGTGTAATACACTGTTTCGCAGTATAAAAAATCACTTTATTTTAAGTGTTATTCTTTAATATTACTATATTTATTAGTATAAGTTATATAAACTTCTTTCATTCGTTCTTCCTTAAATCTTTATTTATGATAATTTTCCTAATTGTAATCTTTTTTATTCATAAAGAAAAGGTACTTCACATTGAAGTACCAATCATTTTTATCATTAATAGATTTATAAACTATAATAATTTCTTACGTAATTCTTCACCAGATTCAACATGTAAATAGGCAGGTGCAATATCAAAGACTGTCTTGCAGCCACACTGTCCTTCCTGATGCATACGATAAGCAGCTCTAGCATATGCAACCAATACACTAGATGTAAACTCTGGGTTTGAATCTAATGTTAATTTATATTCAATGACATGTTTGTTTTCAAAATCAAATCCAGTTGTCCCACTTCTTAAGACAACCCCACCATGAGGAATCCCTTGATGATCTCTCATTAATTCTTCTTCACTTATAAAATGAACTGTTGTATCATAATCAGCAAAATAGTTTGGCATAGTTTTAATTGTTTCTTCAATCACTTTCAAATCTGCCCCATCTTCTGCTACAACAAAACATTCACGTGTATGTTTTTCTCTTGTTGTTAAAGTTGGATTCTCGCCATTACGAACACTTTCTAATGCAGCATCAACAGGGATTGTATATTGCCTAGCATCTTTAACCCCTGCAATTCTTCTAATCGCATCAGAATGTCCTTGACTAACACCTTTACCCCAGAATGTATAATCATTGCCATTTGGTAAAATAGCTTGTCCATATAAACGATTTAAAGAAAACAAACCAGGATCCCAACCAACAGAAATAATACTAATATGTTTGCCTTTTTCACTTGATTGATTCACGTTTGAAAAATGTTCAGGGATTTTCGCATGTGTATCAAAACTATCAACAACATTAAAATATTGAGCCAATTCTACTGTTTGTTTAGGAAGATCATTGGCACTCCCGCCACACAAAACAAGAACATCAATATCACCTTGCATATCATAAAGTTTTTCCATATCATAAACTGGCACATCCGTATGTGTCTTCACTGTTTCAGGGTTTCTTCTTGTAAAAACACCTGCTAATTCCATATCTTGACTATGGTGAACTGCACATTCTACACCACGTCCAAGGTTCCCATAACCTACGATTCCAATTTTAATCATATTCTCACTCCTTCAAATATATGCATTTATTTTACCATTAAATGTATAAAAAAGCACGAATATTTCATACAATGATATATTTTTTGTATTCTCTATAACTATCTTATATAAAAATTGATTTTCTTATCATTCGACATTTTTCATTTTCATTCAACATAAAATTTAGTATGATAAATATATACTTAGAAAGGATAAAGAAACTATGGCAGAAATTATTGAATACAAATGTCCAAATTGTGATGGTATCATTACCTTTGATAGTCAAAGTCAAAAAATGAAATGTCAATATTGTGGTACTGAGTTGAGTGTTGAAGCTATTCAATCTTATAATCAGGCTCTTACAAAACATGAATCACAATTGAGTTGGCAACCACCCAAAGGAAGAGAATGGGAAACACATGAACAAGCAAATTTAACACATTATCTTTGCCACTCTTGTGGTGGAGAAATTATAACAGATAAAGATACAATTGCTACAAGCTGTCCCTATTGCGACAATCAAATTGTGATTGATGATCATATCCAAGGTTTACTAAAGCCAGATTTGGTTATTCCATTTCAAATTGATAAGAATATGGCTAAAGAAGCATTAAAAAAGCATTTTGAAAATAAAAAATTATTGCCCCCTCTTTTTAAGAGTGAAAATCACTTAGAAGAAATCAAAGGGATTTATGCCCCTTATTGGTTATTTGATTGTAAAGTAGAGGCGAATATTTCTTACCGTGCCCATCGTATTCGCAATTATAGCGATAGTCGATATAATTACACACAGACTGATCACTTTATGTTGCAAAGAGAGGGAAGTGTTCGATTTCAATGTATTCCTGCTGACGGCTCTTCAAAGTTAGATGATACATTAATGGATTCACTTGAACCATTTGATTATCAAAAAGCTACTGATTTCCAAAGTGCCTATTTAGCTGGTTATCTAGCAGATAAATATGATGTGAGTGCTGAGGAATGTACAGATAAAATCAATCAGCGTATTTATACCAGTGTCAAGCAACTCTTTGACAATACAACAACTTCTTATTTAGGGACACGGGAAATAAACAAAGATATTCAATTCAATGAAAATCAAGTTCATTATGCATTATTACCAGTATGGATTCTCAATACATCGTGGAATGGGGAAAAATATATCTTTGCAATGAATGGACAAACAGGTAAGTTTGTGGGAAATTTACCTGTTGATAGAGGACTATATTGGAAATACTTTGGTATCTATTTTCTTATTGGCATGCTCATCACAACGTTGCTTGCTGTTTTATTTATCTAGGCGATTGCTATGAAATTATATAAATATTTACTAGCAAGTTTCATTGTTACATTGACAATTGTATGTTCTACTCATATTGTCTATGCTAATGATATCAAAGTGATTGATGAATCCCACATTTTAGATACCAATGAGAAAAAAGCTTTAACAGATAGAATCAATGATGTTGTTACAAAATATCAATTTGATCTGGTTATCCTTGTTGTGAATTCCACTGATGGAAAAGATATTAACAGTTATGCTGATGACTATTTTGATGAGAATGGTTATGGTATTGGCAGTCAATATGATGGTGCATTATTTATTTTAGATTATATTGGCAGAGAAATGGCTATCAGCACATCTGGTTATGGTATAACTGTATTTACTGATTATGGTATTGATTATGTTTTTGATGAATTGGTTGATGATATGTCAGCTGGACATTATTATCAAGCCTTTGATAAATATATTACACTTTCAGAAAAACTGATTAGAGATGCTAAATATGGAACTCCATATGATGTTAAACAAGAAGCCACTGAACCTAAAAATTATCCAATGGCCTTGACTATAGGAATTTGTGGTGGTCTTATCATAGCCTTAATAGTCACACAAAACATGAAATCAAAACTAAAATCAGTGAAACCAGTTAATAATGCAGGGCAATATATTGATCAAAATGGTTTCGTTCTTTCAAACTCACAAGATATTTTCTTATATACAACGCTCACAAAAACAAAAATTCCTGAACCTACACAGTCTTCCTCATCTTCACAAAGTCATTCTAGCAGTCCCAGCCGAGGAGGAAGTTCAACTCATACAAGTTCTTCTGGAAGAACACATGGTGGCGGATCAAGAAAGTTTTAATGAAAAAACAGACAGATGTTGACTTTGTGATAAGCGACATCTGTTTTTAAATCATTTTAAAAATATTAATTATATACAGTGTATTATCTTGAATGCTTGACAGTCAGTCAAAGTTTGGTTATGATGATTACAGACCAACCGTCGGTTTATAAGGAGGCTATATGGGAAGAAAGAAAAATCCAGAACAAACAATAGAACAAATTATAGCGGTTTCTAGCCAACTTTTTGTTGAAAAGGGATATGAACAAACAAGTATACAAGATATTCTTGATGCTCTTGATCTTTCTAAAGGAGGCCTTTATCATCACTTTAAATCTAAAGAAGAAATTTTGGAAGCAGTTATGCATAAAAGAGCTCAATATGTTATTGATAGGCTTTATACTATTATTCAAAACACAGAAGCTGAAAACGCCAAAGAAAAGTTAAAAAAAATTCTTTATCAACTTGGAACTGATTCCAAGACACATGAACTTGACTCTGTTTTAACTTCACAGATGATAAATCCTTATTTTGTTGTTGATGGTTTACAAGCCAGTATGAAGCAAGATGCTCCTATTATTTGTCAACTTATTGAGGAAGGTATAAAAGATGGTTCTTTGCAAACAACACAACCTGCTTACTGTGCAGAAGTCTTTCTCATTCTTTTAAACTATTGGGCAAATCCAGCTTTGTTTGGTCGTAATCATTTAGAAACAAAGGAGAGAATGAAATATTTACAATTTGTCACGAAACAACTTGGCTTAGATATTATTGATGATGATTTCATTGATACTCTTCTTGGTGCTTATACTTAATATATAAAAATAGCTGTTCTCACAGTTTATTTTTTACCACAATACAAACCGTCTGTCGGTTTTATATGGAGGGAATATGCAAAAAACAAAATATCATACAAATAAAAAATATAACAAAGAGTTTTAAAACAAAGGAAGTCATAAAAAATTGTTCATTATCAATACAAGAAGGTTCAATATATAGTCTACTTGGTATTAATGGTGCTGGAAAAGCAACTCTTTTTAAGTTGCTAATGGGTTTGTTGAATCCTGAAATGGGAACGATCGAAATCCTAAATAGTAATATGTTAAAGAATCGTGATACTATGCTTTCACAAATAGGTGGATTTATTGAATCACCAATTTTCTATGAACATCTTTCCGCCCATGAAAATCTGGCACTTCATCTTGCTTACATGAATACAGCTGGTATGGGTATTAAAAAAGCTTTGAATATGGTGGGACTATCTCATGTAGGTAAGCAACCAGTTTCAACATTTTCTTTAGGGATGCGACAACGTTTAGGAATTGCGAGAGCTATGATTCATGAACCAAAGTTACTTATACGAAATGAACCTATTAATGGGCTTGACCCTATAGGAATAAAACAAATGCGTGAATTGTTTGTTACTCTTTCTCAAGAAAAGAATATGACTATTTTGATTTCTAGCCATATTCTCAGTGAAGTTAAACATATTGCTGATACAGTAGGAATTATGGGTGAGGGAAAAATTTTGCATGAAATAGATTCTAAACAAATCAAATCAAAATATCAGGGGAATTTAGAAGAATACTTCTTTTCTCTTATGACAGGAGAAAAATAACGATGATAAAACTTATAAAATTAGAACGACAACATCTTCATCTTAAAACTTATGTCATGATATCACTGATCCTTGGTCTGTTTATACTTGTCTTTACTTACTTTGTTGCAAATGTAGCACAAATTGAACAAGAAACAGAATTTATGGTATATGAGAATATTTTTCTCTTTTCTAGTATTATCAGCACTCTGCTTTTTGGGATTTTATCAGCAACAATGTATAACAATTTAATCATTAAAGAATATACAGGTGAACGTACCGCACTGCCTTTTTCTTATCCAGTCAATCGTAAAAAGATATTCATGATAAAAGTTTTAATTATATTTTCACTTGTATCAATCTCAATGCTTATTTGTACACTTATTCCGATTATTATTTTTATCATCACAGAATCTATTCATCCTATTGTATCTGATACCATAACTTTGCCTTTAATTCTGAATACCTTCAAAACAATTATATTTTCTACATTCTCTGTAAATGCAGCTGGAATACTTGCAATGGCACTTGGATTTATGAAAAAATCAATTTCTGTAACATTAATAAGTGCATTTGTTCTCTTATGTATATATTGTAATCTCATGATAAGTACCAATAGCAATCCTCATACTTTCATGTATATCATAGGAATTTCAACTCTTATTATTTTCATTATTGTTATTATGCTCTCACACAAAATAAATCATATGGAGGTTCATTAAATGAAACAGAATCAAATACTTGAAAACACAAAGAAAATGACAGATAGATCATTAGAATTGACACAATCTGTCATAGAAAAATCAAAAAAATTACGTACCCCATCCCCTAAGATTGATAAAATTGGAACGACCATTGGTTATGTTGCAAGTACCAGTTTATTAATAGGAGGAGTGATTCAAATCATTGTTGGAAAACCAACTTGGGCATTAGGAAGTTTATCAGCTGGAGCCATAGCATTGTTATCGAATCGATATCATTATCACCACATAAAGAATAAAAAATAAAGGAAAACCATAGTCATTCATATTCAAAGAATCACTATGGTTTTCTTATTTTCAATACTCATTATTGTTTTGAAAAAATCTTGGTCAAAGCATTTTAACATAGAGACTCACTATGACAATAAATTTCTTTTTCCATAAATTTTTATATATATACAAACAAGAACAACAAGATTAGCAAGAATAATGAGAATGCTCTGTGTTGGAAATGGATGAGTTGATAAGTTTGTGAGTATATCATTAATTTGTTGTGTATAAAGCCATTGTCCAAAAGTTTTAATATTTTGATTAAACATCGAGAGCATAGGAACAAAAGAACAGATCAGCATGGCAGGGACTGAAAGTGAATTGGCAGCCATTTGATTTTTAGAAAGAATGCCAATAATACTTCCAAGCAAAAGAGATATTAGTAAACCAAGACTACATATTTCCATAAAAGAAAGCAATTCCATTCCCTGATATCCACCAGTTATTCCCATAATCAAAGTTCCTATTAGGCAACAAAGAAATACCAATGTGCCAACTCCAATCATATATTCTACTGGTTTCACATTTGACATAATCATCATTCTTAAACTTCCCTGCTCTTTTTCTTCACTCATGATACTCGCCATAATAATAATGGGTGCCATCCCCACATACATCGTTGCAAACAGTATAACAAAATAAATTCCTGGTATTTCTACACTACTAACTGATGATGTTAAAACAATACAGATGATTGGAAACATGAGAAATTGAATCAAAATACTCTTATTTTTAATTGTATCTTTCCATTGTTTACGTATAATTGCAAATATGATTTGTAGATTCATTTATACCAACTCCTTTCCTGTTAATGTAATAAAGACATTCCCTAATGTAGGTTCAGAAGAATGAATAGATTTAATTTGTTCTAAAGCAATCAAGTCATATACAAACTGTGCATTTTCCTTCTTATTTTCTATAATATGTTCTTGATTGTCTTTAGTCATAATCACCATCTTGTTCAACTGATTATAGCGTGAACATATATTTTCAGGTCGATCATACTCAATAATTTGACCTTCATTCAATAAAGCAACTTTATCACATAAAAGTGATGCTTCTTCCATATTATGAGTCGTTAAAAATATGGCAGTTCCCTTTTTCTTCAATTGTAATAAAAGTTCATGAATACTTGTTTTAAGTGATGTCGCAGGATCTAACCCAGAAGTTGGTTCATCAAGGAATAATATTTGTGGTTCATGCATAATTGCTCTGGCAATCACAAGTCTTTGTTTCATTCCTTTAGATAATTGATTGACTATTGTTTTTTTATCATTACAAAGATGAACATGTTTTAAGACATCATCAATTTTATGATGGTCTAGATGATATATGGATGCATATAAGAGTAAGTTATCATAACAAGTTAAACGATCATAGAGTCCAGGTTTATCTAATACAAGTCCAATATGTGTATAATCCTCTTTTGATAATTGTAAAGAATTTTTTTGCATGACATAAGATTGTCCACTATCAGCCTCCAACTGTCCTGTTATAATATTAATCAGTGTTGTTTTTCCTGCCCCTGATGGTCCTAATAAGCCAAATATTTCTCCAGATTGTATCTGAATAGAAATATCAGTGAGAACTTTCTTTTGAGAAAATGATTTATAAATATTTTCAACTTTAATAATTTCCATAAATAACTCCCCTTTTCTTGTCATTATCAAAATCATTATTTCTTGTTTCCAATGGACTTTGATATCAATGATCTTACTTGCATTATATTTTATTTATTGAATTGAATCCATAAATTCAAACTCACTTGCTTGAATGTTTAACCAAGTTACATAACACAACCTTTTGCAAAAGAAAAAGCCCTATAATGGGCTTGTGAGAAATTATATATTTTGAATAAAGACTAAACTTTCATAAGCACGAAGTTTATGAGCACAATCATCATAATTTGAAATTAAAATTTTAGCATGTTCATATATTCATGATGATGCATGAACAATCATAATCTAATTCCTGAGATGAAAAGTTACAATAGATAATAAGTTCTTGATGATCTGAAATACGTTTATAAGCGTAGATATGTGGATCATCTTCCATAATTAATTGATATTTTCCATCTGTTATAATATCATAGTCTTTTCTTAATTGAATCAGTTTTTGATATGTGTAGAAAATAGAATTTGGATCTGACAATTGAGCACTTGCATTAAGAGTTAAATAATTAGGATTCACCATAATCCATGGTTCTTGATCACTAAATCCTGCATGAATGGTTTCATCCCATTGCATTGGTGTTCGTGCATTATCACGGCTTGATTTTCTCAAATATCTTAACATATCTTCATGTTTGACTGTTTTTTCTATTTCTACCAACTGTTTGTAACTGTTAAAACTTTCAATGTCACGATAATCTTCTAAAGATTCAAAAGGAACATTGGTCATACCAAGCTCTTCACCTTGATAAATATAGGGTGTTCCCTGCATCATATGCAAACAGATTGCTAACATTTTAGCAGATTTTTCATGGTAAAATGGTGTCGATACATCACCAAATCGAGATACACATCTTGGTTGATCATGATTATTCCAAAATAATGAATTCCAAGCTTTTTGATACAAACCAACTTGCCAACGAGTCATGATTCTTTTTAAATCTAACAGTTCAAATCTTTGGTCAGTCCATTTGTTAACTTCAGCACCATCTACATTCATCATTTCAAATTGGAAAATCATACTTAATTCACGACCATCTAATGGTGCAAATTTGATACCATCTTCAATTGTGACTGCTGGTGTTTCTCCAACTGTTAGCAATGGTTTTCTTGATAACACCTGTTGATTCATCTCTTGAAGATAATCATGAATGTGTGGACCATTTGCGCATACTTGATGACCTTTAATATAACTATCAGTATAATACTTATCTTCATCTTTACTGATTAAGTTAATGACATCTAATCTAAAGCCATCAACACCTTTGTCTCCCCAATAATTCATGATATCAAAACACTCTTCTCTCACTTTTGGATTTTGCCAATTGAGATCAGGCTGCTTTTTTGAGAATAAATGTAAATAATATTGTTGTGTTGCCTCATCGTACTGCCATGCTGAACCTTGGAAACAACTTGTCCAATTACTAGGTACATCTCCATCTTTTGGATCTTTCCATATATAATAATCTCTATAAGGGTTATCCTTTGAACTTTGACTCTCAATAAACCATTTATGTTTATCACTTGTATGATTAAATACCAAATCCATGACAATTTTAATTCCTCTTTGATGTGCTTCTAATAAAAGACGATCAAAATCTTCCATTGTTCCATATTCATCTAAAATATTGCGATAATCAGAAATATCATAACCATTATCATCATTAGGAGACTCATAAATAGGTGTTAACCATAAAACATCAACCCCTAATTTTTCTAAATAATCTAATCGTGATGTTATCCCATTAATATCCCCTATTCCATCATGATTACTATCCTGAAAACTTCTGACATAAATCTGATAAACAACACTCTTTTTCCACCATTGTTCCATAATTTTATCCTCCATTTCTTTTTCTATATTACCACATGATCACTAACAATTCATAAGCTTTCAAATTTTGAAAACAAGTCTATATAACGTCATTATAAAAACTCCAGAGAAATAAATTTCTCTAGAGCTTTTATAATTTAAAGAATTGTGGCAAATATTGTTTATGTGCCTCTAACATTTCATCTAATATTTTTTTAGCAATCATTTCACTTTGAACCAATGGGTTAATAGTCATTGCGACCAAAGCATCTTCATAATTCCCACTTACTGCAACATCTGTTGTTAAAATTTCAAATGCTTTTAATTGCTGAATTAATCCAACCGTTTGAATTGGTAAATCTCCAACAGGAATTGGTTTTGGACCATCCTTAGTGATAACGCTACTCACTTCAACAACAACATCATCTGGAAGATTGGAGATAGCTCCTTGATTTAAAGTATCAACAACTTGAATATCACCCTTATCATTATACAATGAAGAAATTAAATTACACGCTGCATCACTATAGTAAGCACCACCACGTTGTTCCAGCTCTTTTGGTTTCATATCAAGATTTTCATCTTTGTATTTTTCAAATAATTCTTTTTCTACTTTCTTAACAACTTGAGCACGACATTGATGTTTTTTAGCATCTTCCTGACAATGTTCAAGCATTTGTTGTTTTTGGAGGTAATAACGGAGATATCCAATACCTAAATAGCCATAGCTCCTTAAGAATTCTGCACTCCAAGGAATATCTACAATATTTTTTAATGATTCTTCTGTTCTGGCATGAATCATCTTTTCAATCAATTCTTTGTTTGCATTATGACCATTATATTCAATATCTAAGGCATAGATCATATGATTAATACCACCAATTTTTACATTCACCTGATCTTCTGACTTAGCTCCAAGAATTTTTTCAATATCTTTAATCATATTCACTGGACCATTACATAAACCAATAAATTTCTTCCAGTTTGTATGTCTAAAAACAGCTTCAGCATTCATTCCAGAAGGATTGGTAAATGAAACAATCCATGCATTTGGACACAACTCTTGACAATCTTTAATAATATCAAAAATAACTGGAATTGTTCTCAATGCTTTAAACATTCCTCCAGGGCCATTGGTTTCCTGCCCTATAACACCATATTTTAAAGGAATCAATTCATCTTTTTCACGAGCATCCAATTGTCCAACTCTAAATTGCGTTGTTACAAAGTCAGCATCTTTTAAAGCAGCACGACGATCTAGTGTCAAATGAATATTCATGTCAACTCCAGCCTTTTTAACCATACGTTTTGCAAGATGTCCAACAATTTCTAATTTTTCTTGTCCTTCTTCAATATCAACTAACCATAATTCTTTCACTGGTAACTCATCATATCTTTTGATAAATCCTTCAACCAACTCAGGAGTATAACTGCTTCCTCCACCAATTGTTACAATTTTAATACCTTTCATCATCTTCCTCCTTTAAGCGTTTCTTTGCCTCTTAATTTAAAAATAGTACTCTACATATTTTGGATATACTGTAGTCATTATTTTTAATTTCATGATATGACTTTCTTATTTAATTATACTATAATCTTTTATAATCAAACAAGTCACTTAAACCCTCATAATATTTTTTGTCATTTCTTCCTTAAAGAAATGTGTATTTTATTTTTATAACATTATGATATAATAAATAAACAAGAGAGGTGTTTAGATGTTAGCAAGATTATATGTTATTATCTCTAGTGAAGAAGACAAAGATTATAAAACAATCAAAGATTTATTATTACAAATATGCCCACAGTTTTGTATTTCACCAATGCGTGAATATGCTGGATTAAAAAATCATAGTGAGTTTTATATCACTTGTGATTTAAGCGAAGATGAAGTTCAACCATTGTTAGATCAATTAAATAATGATTGGGATGGTGAAAAAGATGATTGTATTTGTTATGGATTTAATACAAAAATGTTCCATAAACTTGTTTATTACTTAGAATTTCAATTATTTGATTAAGAAGTGTTATATATAATATAAACTATACCCTGTGTCAAGGACACATAAATAAAAAGGGTGTATAAGTCATGAATGAAAATTCATGGCTTTTTCTATGCATATATA